>Ga0247841_10009992_pt1 | contig 13075 bp, 14 predicted proteins | sample LaCruzMarch2015__2_FD_192410 | JGI IMG/M metagenome (GOLD analysis project Ga0247841, IMG submission 192410) | Freshwater microbial communities from meromictic Lake La Cruz, Castile-La Mancha, Spain - LaCruzMarch2015_18m | ecosystem: Environmental > Aquatic > Freshwater > Lake | place: Spain... | reverse complement strand
AGGCATGAAAGAGGCCGGGGATATTTAAAAAGAGGGATATTCTATGAACCAACAAAACATAGCGGTTCTTCTCGCCATGTTTATTGCAGTGGTTGGGCCTTCGATCGTGATCGCGGTCGTGGGTTCGGCAAGCATCAAAGCTTTAGGGAGGAACCCTTCCGCGGCACCCAAGATCTATCTCGGCGTGATCCTGATGTTGCTGTTCGCAGAGGCGACCTCGATCATTTCTTTGCTTATCACATTTCAAATCTTCATGCCAAAATCAGTGAGTTAAAAAAAGAGGAGTGTTATGCTGACATTGCAATTCGTTTTTCTACAGATCGTCGTTTTTTCAGTGCTCGTTTTCCTCCTCAAAAAAATGATTTCCGGGGATACGGAAACGAATGTCAAAAGATTAAGTGCTGTTTATGAAGAGCTTGTTAAAAAACAAAGGGAGCTTCTTGAGAAAAACGAGATGGCGGAAAAGGAATATCAGGCCAAAAAAGAAGAAGCGGCTGTTATTGCCGATAAGCTTTCCAACCAGGCCCTGGACAAGGCCCGGAAAAAGGAAGAGGAGATCTTGAAAAAAGCCCGGGGTGAAGCCGAAGAGATCATCGCGAAGGCTTTCGGTTCGCGCGATCAATTGGGTCATGAAATCCGGGTTGAAGTGAGCAAACAAGCTATTGACATTATGGCTGAAATGCTGAAGAAGATCTTTTCGGTTGATACCACCAAGCTTATTCACGGCCAATTTGTCAGAGATTTCATTAAGGAGATCCAGGGCGCGGATTTTAGTTCGGTAGATGTCAAAGAACATCAGCCTGTGATCCGCTCGGCGTTCGCTTTAACGAAAGAAGAGAAAAAAGAATTCGAGCAGGTTCTAGGCCAAAAACTTAATGCGCCAGAGCTCAAACTCGAAGAGACTGTTGAAGAGCCCTTGATTGCCGGTGTGGTGCTTCAGATCGGAACGCTGCTTTTGGATGGAAGTTTCGCCAATACGGTCCAAGAGGCGTCTGTGAAACTGAAAGAGAAATTCGAGTACCAGGCTTAAGGGGGCGTAACTCATGAGCAAGGTTACGCGAATTAAAGGTGACCTGGATGATGTAGACACTCTTCTGGAAATCATTTCCGTAATCAAAGACGTGGCCACGAGCCGGTTTTTTGCGTTTTCGGCAAAAAAGAAAAATCTTCAAAGGTTTTTCGACGCTTTTTTGGAGTTTTTGGAGACTGTAAAAAATATAGAGACCACTTGCCCGCTTCTGAGAAACGACAACCCGGGAGTGGATATTGTGGTTCTTGCGTCTGATCAGTCTTTTATGTCACAAATGAATTCCAGGGTCGCGAATATTGCACATCAGCAATATGTCAAATATCCGGGCTCAAACATTATTTGTCTGGGAAAACGTTGTGCCGCTACTTTGAAAACGATGGGTGTGGAAAGGATCGAGAAGATTTTAACGCTGGGGGAGTTCCCTAACCGTTTTGATCTTTCGCACTATCTTCGGGATTATCTTACGGAACGGATGATGAAGGGTCTTTCGGGGAAGGCGATCCTGGTTCATTTGTGGGCCAAGTCCTTTTCGGTCATTAAGCCTCGTATTTTGACCTTGCTGCCGGCCGGGGAGCTGGTCAGGACTAAAGGCGGCGATATTACGTCTGAGGATTTTGAAGAAGAAAAAAAAAGCGCAAAAGATAAATTCGAGGTGATCCTGGAAACATCGGCAGATTCGATTATGAGAACGGTTGCCGGTATCTGGATCTATTGCCGGCTTTATGAGATTGTTGATGATATCCCGCTGACAGAAGCGGCCATTCAGTCGCAGCAGCTTGAGTCGGCACTGGAGTTTTTGGGAACGGAACGTAAAAGTCTTTTGATCGCTTTTCGGAAAGGTTCTCGGGAAGAATTGAATAAAGCCGTACGTGAGGTTTTTACGGCTGCCAGTTTTGCCTCATCAAGGAAAAAACATTAATGGAAGACAAAATAAAAGATGCGGACAGGAAACCGGGCGAAGTGCCGCCGGACAAAAATATTCAGGGAAGGATCATCGGCGTTCGCGGGCCTGTGGTTGATGTCACTTTTGAAAAGATCAGCGATCTGCCGGCTCTTTTTGATGTGCTGGTCGGGTATGCCTTTGACAAACGGAAGGTCGTTATGGAAGTGTCGGAGCATCTCAGCAAAAATGATGTTCGCTGCATTTCTCTTTCGGAGACTTTAAATTTACAGCTTAATTCCAAAGTAATCAATACAAGGAAGCCTGTGACGATCCGCACAGGGGATGAGCTGTTTGGAAGGATCATCAATGTGTTCGGCGATCCGATCGATCAGCTAGGGCCTTTTACTGGGACAGATTTTAAAACGATCCGGCGCCCGCCGCGTGAGGAACAGTTCAATTTGAAAAGCAAGTTCGGTGTTAAGCCCGAATTTCTCGAAACCGGGATCAAATACATTGATCTTCTTTTCCCTCTTTGCAAGGGAAGCAAAATGGGAATTCTGGGTGGCGCGGGTTGCGGCAAGAGTGTTGTCATTCTCGAACTGATCAATAATATCGTTAAAAAGCACAGCGGCGTTTGTATTTTTACGGGTATCGGAGAACGTATCCGCGAAGGTTACGATCTCTTTATGGAATTGAAAGAGAATAATCTTTTGCCCAAGGTCAAGCTCGTATTTGGCCAGATGAACGAACCCCCGGGGGCCCGGTATGAATGCGTGAATACAGGGATCACGCTTGCGGAGGACATGGCTGAACAGAACAAGGATGTCCTGCTTTTCATGGACAATGTGTTTCGTTTTATTCAGGGGGGCCAGGAGATTTCGGCGCTGTTGGGGCGCGTCCCAGGAGAATCAGGCTATCAACCAACGCTTCAATCTGAGGTCAATGCAGTTCAAGAGAGGATCCGCTCGATCCCCGGGCGTGGTTCGATCACATCTCTTCAAGCCGTCTACGTGCCATCCGATGATATGACCGATCCAGCCGTAGTTGCCATTTTCAGCTGTTTGGATGGGGCTCTGTCGCTATCCCGTGATCTGGCCCAGAAAGGCTTTTATCCCGCCATCGATCCTTTGAAGAGCGGTTGCGCAAACTTGGATCCGCGCATTGTCGGGCAAAGACCGTATAACCTTAGCCAAAAACTGCTCGCACTCTTTGCAAAACACAGTTCTTTGAAGCGTATCGTTCAGGTTGTCGGCGTCGAAGAGCTGCCGAAAGAAGACCAGATCGATTTTAAACGGGCCGAAAAACTGCTCAATTTCATGACGCAACCTTTTACGGTTGGTGAGGCTTTTACCGGGAAAAAAGGGGAGTTCGTGTCGGTGGCCGATGCGGTGGATGATTGTGAGGCGATCGTGAGCGGGGTTTTTGACAAGCTTCCGGCCAGCGATTTTTATCTTATCGGAAGAACTCCGAAAAAGAAGAGCCGGGTGAGTGTATGAAAATAGCGCCGGATAAGACATCCTTTAAAACTCTACTGTCGACGGGGAGGGTCCCGAAGGAAGCCCTTGAAAAGGCTTTCCGGGAGGCGGAACAGAATTCTAGCCCATTTTTACGGGTAGTGATAAATTCAGGGCTTCTCAAGGAAGAAGAGGTGCTTGATATCTTTTCCAAAAGCACGGGGCGGCCTGTAATCAATCTCAAAAATACTCCGCCGGATCCGGCGGTCTTCCAGCATGTTCCAGTAAAATTTGCTTCCTATTATAAATTTTTCCCGATCCATCAAAAAAACGGGAAACTCTTGATCGCCGTTTCTCGGATCCCCGACATCCATACTCTTGACGAAATGAGATTTGCACTGGGGGCTGACATCGAACTTAGCTTTGCTCTGGAAAAAGATATCGAAGAAATGATTTTGAAGCATTATGGCCTTGCCGCGGAAACAGTGGATAAGATCCTTGCCGGAACACCCGCCAGCGAACGGCCCATGGCAATGACTCCGACCCAGGAAGTGGAAGATATCGAAAAACTTGTATCTACGGCTTCAGTTTCTAATGTGGTGAACCAGATCATTCTTGATGCTTACAAGAAACGCGCGAGCGATATTCACCTTGAACCTTTAACCTCCGGGATCCGCTTGCGATACCGGATTGACGGGATCTTGCAACAGGCGTCTGTCCCACGCGAGATGAAGGATTTTTTCTTGCCGATGCTTTCCCGCATCAAGATCATGACCAATCTGAATGTTGCGGAAAAAAGGCTTCCCCAGGACGGAAAAATGAGGGTGAAAACCCAGGACGAAACGCTCGACCTGCGTGTTTCATTTATTCCGACCGCCCATGGAGAAAGTCTGGTGATCAGAATCCTGCCTGGCAAGAATGTCTTCAAGCTTGAAAAGTTGGGCTTTAACCCGAAACAGCAGGAGATCTTCGAAGAACTTTTGGCCCGACCCAACGGGATTGTTTTTGTTACGGGGCCGACCGGAAGCGGAAAAAGCACAACTCTTTACGCGGCTTTGAACCGGTTGAATGCTCCTACGCGAAAGATCATTACAATTGAGGATCCGGTGGAATATGAACTGGAAGGGGTGAGTCAAATCCATGTGAATCCCGAAATCGGGCTGACTTTTGCAAATGGGTTGCGAAGTATGTTGCGTCAAGACCCTGATGTGATGATGGTCGGAGAGGTCCGGGACCTGGAAACCGCCGAAATTGCGATCCAATCAGCATTAACAGGACACCTCATTCTGTCAACTTTACACACGAACGATGCGGCAAGCGGCGTGACAAGACTTTTGGATATCGGTGTGGAACCGTATTTGATTGCTTCCAGCGTAGTGGCTTTTATGGCTCAGAGACTTGTCCGCGTGATCTGTCCTGATTGCAAAGAAGAAAATGTCCATATTTCTCCGGAAATCAAGAGGCTGATCGAAAAAGAAAGCGGGATTTTACAAAAAGAGATACGGGTCTATCACGGACATGGCTGTGAGCAATGTAATGGAACGGGGTATCGGGGAAGAATAGCGATTCAGGAGCTACTCATCATGACCGAACCTATCCGTAAGTTAATTATGGAACGTGCGACCGCAGAGGCGATCAAGACGCAGGCCATCAGACAAGGAATGATAACACTTCGCCGGGATGGTTGGGCAAAGGCGCTTTCCGGGGTCACGACGCCCGAAGAAATATTGGAAGTTACTGAACATGAAGAGCTTTTCTCCTCAAAGGAAGTGTCCAAGACAAATGCCTCGGAAATGCCGGGGCTTACGAGCTCTGTAATATCAGGGGAAGGGGTTGTTTTTGAAAAAACGTCCGAAAAAATTAGAGGAGTTGAAAAAAACGAACCGAAATCGGAGAATCCAGTGACGGAGGATCATAAAATATCCGTCGGAATGGCGTTTTCGGATCACGATTTTGTAAATTTACGTAAATATAAAAGGATCCGATTCGAAGCGCCTGTTTTTTTTCGGGTTGTCGAGAGCCACGGCAAGTCACCTGTGGTTCAAAAAAACAAAGAGAAACTCGCAGAGGTCGAATTGGAAGGCTCGACGGAGAATATAAGTGCCGGCGGGATTCTTTTAAAAGTTCTGGATCAAACGTTGCCTTCAGAAGCTGTCCCGGGAGCGGTGCTTACGATCGGAGAAATTCTCGAGGCGGGAAGCGTCTTATGCCTTAAAATCAATCTCTCGGACGGAGAGAAATCTGTAGAATGTATGGCAAAAGCTCTCCGGGTCATTCGATCGGAAACAAAAGAAAAACAACTTGCCGTCGCGACATTATTCCTGGTCATCAATAGTATCGATCGTACGCGTCTTGAAAAATTCTGTCAAACTCACCAGGCCTCCGATGAAACGGTTTAAATACGAAGCAAAAAAAGGGAAAGAACTTATCAAGGGAATCTTGTCTGCCGATTCACAGGCGGCGGCTCTGGATAAGATCAATGAAATGGGACTTCTTCCTGTGCAGGTTCTTGAAGAGGGAGTGCGGGGCGCGAATCTCTTCGGAGGTGGGGTCCGAAACCGTTCGCTCACTATTTTTTATCAGCAATTAGGACGCCTTGTCCGGTCAGGGATCCCCCTGCTTGCAGCCCTTACCGTCACAGCAGAACAAACGGAAGACCGGAAACTCCAGTCGATCAGTGAAACCGTTAAAGAAGAAGTCCGGCACGGGAAATCTTTTGCTGCCGCGTTGGCCGAACATACTCCTGTATTTGATTCTTTTGCAATTGCCATGGTTGAACTGGGTGAGAATACGGGGCACCTTGATGAAGCCTTGACGCGTTTGGCGGATTGCCACGAGCGGCGCTCCTCGGTACTCCAAAAAGTGCGTAATGCATTGATCTATCCAACTCTCGTTGCTTCTCTGGGCCTTTTAGCGGTTATTTTTCTTTTAACTTATGTTGTACCCCAATTCTCAAAACTTTTTGAGGAGTTTGGACAGGATCTCCCATGGTTGACCCAGGTACTGCTTGGTACAAGCAACTGGATTCAGCACTACGGCCTAATAACCCTTTTGACTCTTGGAGTCTTTGCGATCGTTTTTCACAAACGTTCTCAAGGTCCGGTTCAAAAAGTCCGGATGGCCCGTTGGAAAATGGGTCTTCCGCTCATTGGAAAAATGGTTTTTATGGCACAATTTGCCGCTTTTGCGCGTTCCATGGAAATGCTTCTTAAAGGAGGTGTCCCCCTTCTCAGGGCTCTCAAAATTGCAGTGCCGGCGGTTTCGAATGCGGCCATGAAAGAAGACCTGTCGGTGGCGATGCGAAGAGTGGAACAGGGCTCCGCCTTAAGCGGTGCTTTGAAAAATTCAGGCAAATTCCAGCTTTTTGCAGTCCACTTGCTTTTGATCGGAGAAGAGACGGGTCGTCTTGAGGAGTCCTTTCATGACATTGCCGATTGGTATGATCAGCGGGTCGATGAATCTACGCGGCTTATGACCCAGCTAGTAGAACCCATCACCCTTTTAGGAGTAGGTCTGTTTTTAGGATTGATTGCGATGGCGATCTTGCTTCCTGTTTTCAGTATTGATGCGATTGTTTTTAACCAGTGAGGTTCCTATGAAAAAAAACGAAGTGAATTTTTGGCAACGCGGTTTTTCATTGATTGAAATCATTTTAGTAGTCATTATCATGGCGACGCTTACGGCAATGGTCGTTCCTCGTTTGACAGGGCGTTCGGAACAAGCGCGGCAAGCGGCAGCCAAGGCGGATATTGAAGTTAATATTCCAACCGCCCTGAAACTTTATGAACTTGATAACGGTTTTCTCCCGACCACTACGCAGGGACTTAACGCGCTGCTTCAAAAGCCAACAACAACGCCCATTCCTGAAAACTGGAACGGGCCCTATCTCGAAAAACAGCCTTTGGATCCCTGGAAACATCCCTACCAATATCAATCTCCGGGGGTGCACCGTCCGCATGATTACGATCTGTCTTCTTTTGGAAAAGATCCGAAACCTGAGTTTACCAAAGACGATATCGTGAATTGGGCAGTGGAGCCTTCTAAGTAGGCATGAGAGCGCTTTTCGCGGTGCATTTTTTTGGGCAAATGTTCCGGAATAGTCGTAAAAAAGGTTTCACGCTTGTAGAGGTGATCCTTAGCGTGGTCATTCTTACGGTGGGTGTGATCTCGGTTCAAAAGATCTTTATCGGATCTTTGTCGGCGCTCAGTGTCATTGAAAATTGGGATCAAGCGGAATGGCTTCTTCAAGGGAAAATATGGGAGATTAAAAGGAGAATTCAAGAAAAGCCGCAGGGCTTTCAACCCATGCAAAAGCACGAGGTTTTACTGGGGAAAAACCGAGCTTATCAATACGATTTGAATATACGGTCTATTAGTTCCGACAATAACTTAATGGAAGCTGAGGCGGGGATATCTTGGGAAAGCAGAGGAATCCGCCGATCGATCGCCAGGATTTTTTACCTTATGGTGCCTTATGAGAGTTGGAAAACAACAAGGATTTAGTCTGATCGAAATGATCGTTGCGCTTGCTATTATCGCTGTTCTTTCAGGGGCGGTCTATACGACATTCTCCCAAGGACTTCGTCTTTGGAGCCGTGGCTCCAAAGATCAATCGGAGTGGAGGAGCCACCTTTTCCTTGAAAAATTTACAACTGAATTGAGAAACGCGTTTATGGATTCCAAGTGGAATTTTCAAGGGAACAAAAACGGGCTAGCTCTTGCGACTATTGCTTATGAAGGAACCTCCGAAGATAAACCGGTGTATCTGCGCTATCGGTACAATCCCAAGGGGAAGACGCTGGATCTCCAGCGGAATAGCTTCGCAGATGTTTTTGTGGAAAAACCTACTCTCCAATCTTTCCGGCCTATTCTGGAAAAAGTTCAGGCTTTTGAGCTGGAATATCATGCGTATGATCCAAGCGCCAAAGGCTACCGCTGGTATTCAACATGGAATAGAAATTGTTTTCCGGAGACAGTTAAGGTTACAATTGAATCTGAGGGAGACGAAAGCCGAAAAATGATAAGTATGATCGATTTCCCAGTGAGGGTTGCATGCCCTTCCTAGATAAAAAACATCTCGCCGGTTTATTGGGGGGAGGGTCAAAGACTAAGGGCCGGAACGCTTTTGAGAGGTTCATCCCGGTTCCGGTGACGCTTGTGGTGTCTTTAAGTGCGGAATATCTCAAGATCGGATGTGGCCGGAACAGCCAAGGAAAGTTCACGATCGAAGGGATTGTTGCCGAAAAGATCGAGAACAAAACCGATTCAGAGATCGCGGTGATCCTTTCTTCTTATTGCGAGCAACAAAAAATCACTCCGTCTAAAAGCCTATGCATTATTTCTCCGAAACAATACATCTTTAAGAATATCGATATTCCATCTACAGAAAAAGAAGAGATTGCGAAGATCATTGATCTTCAGGCCGGGCGATTCACACCTTATATGCGTGATGAAATCGTGATCGATTTTTTATGTCTGGATGCTCCCGCTCAGCACTATACCAGTGTTCTTCTTTTCATTGTTAATCGCAAGATCGGCGAACGTTTTCCGTTTATTTTTGAACAAGCCGGGCTGAGTCTTGATAAAGTCGTTGTTGCATCTGAATGTATGGCAAGGACTTACATGAATTCCTTGAAAGGAGTGACGCTTGAAGGAGCATTGGGTGGGTTACATGTTAGCGAAGAATATTCAGAGTTAACTGTGTTGGAAGGGGAACAGGTCGTTTTTGTTCGCAATATCCCAGTGGGGGCAGAGGCGCTACTCAACAATCCTCAACAGGCTAAAGAGGATTTTATAGGGGAATTGAACAAATCCATAGGCGCCTACGCAGACCAAGGGGTTGGAAGGCCCATTCAATTAATCTCAGCCACGGGACTTCTTGACGGGCTGCAGACTTTGGGGGCTGACCTGAAGCTTTCGGGCAGTGTGCATGCAAAAGAAATCGAAGTGGTTTCTTTTGATTACAGGGATTTTTTCCATGTAAACGAATCCACGATGCGCGTTGTAAATCAAGAGAGCAAAACATCCTTTTTCGAACTTTTTTCGGTATTGGCTTATGAGAGTCAAGCGAAGATCAACCTTCTCTTGCGTGAAGTAAAGATCAAAAAGCAAGTAAGGGAAGGTGGTCGCGACATCATGAGCCTCGGAATTCTGATCATGGCGATCTTTCTTTTGACCACGCTGATCATGGGGAGCAATATCTATTTCAAGAAGTTGGTCAATCAGAAGCTCGAAACGGCAAGCCGTCAATGCGGAGAAGAGGCGAAAAAATTGGAATCTGTCTCAACGAAGAACCGGATTGTCAAAAAACTGCTCGAGTGCCGTGGTAAAGAGCTTCAGATCCTTAAAGTTATCAATGGTTTCGTTGGGGATGATCTTTATTTTTCTCTGGTCAATTATGATAGTGAAGGACATGTTACTTTGACCGGGACGGCAAGTTCCATGTCCCGTGTTTTTTCTTTTGTAACGCAATTGAGAGATTCCAATCGCTTTGGATCTGTTGAAGCTAAAGAGACAAAATCACGCAAAGAAGGAAAGCAGGATGTCGCCGATTTTGTGATCGAGTGCGTTCTGGCCCCGGGGTTTTAAATGAAACTGATTAATTTCGAAGAATTTTCCTCGCATCTGACAGGTGCCAGAAAGGTGTTATTCATCATCGCGGTCGTATGCATCGCTTTGAGTTTAATGGATAACCTTATGATCGGTCCATTCCTGTCGCAGGAGCAATATGTGAATGCGGAAAACAAGGCTCAAAAAGAGAATATTAAGCGTAGCAAGCGTATCATTTCTTTTCGAGAGCGTATTTTGGAAGAGTATTCTCAATACAGTGTTTATTTGGATAGCGGCGAGATGACCCAAGAAGGGATCATTGCGGCCCTTCTTAAGAAAATCGAAACTTTGGCAAAACAGCAATCCGTAACGATCACCAGCGTTCGTCCGGGGGATGTGGAAACAAAACCGAGTTACTCCATTTACAAGACAAGCATTGACTGCGAAGGACTGCTTACCAATGTTCTTTCCTTTATTAATCTATTAGAACAATCCGATTATCTTTTTCAGGTTCAGCGATATGCCATGGGGTCGAAGTCGAAAGGCTCGGATATTATTAAATGCACTCTCGATATTTCCCGAACTCTGATCACGGCTGAAAATGTCAGCGCATTGCACGAATCAAAGGTGTCTTGAAATGAAATGTACTCTGTGGTTCCTTCTTCTGGTTCTTTCTTTCTGCGGGCCGTCTTTTGCTGAAGCTGAAATAAATGATTATCAGAAGGCTGTGAAGTTTTTTCAGGAAGAGCGATACAACGAGGCAATCGATGTATTGCAGAGAATCCTTAAAAATGACCCGAACCAGGCCCCGGTTTATAATCTTCTCGGGTTGATCTATTTGAAGCAGGGGGAATCGATCCAAAGCGCGATCGGTTCTTTCGAACAGGCGATTTGGACTGATCCAAACTATGCAGAAGCTTATTTTAATCTGGCTTCAACGTATGCGGGTCCCGCCAACCGACCTGAACTGGCTGCTGAAAATTTCAAGAAGACACTGGAAGCCGATCCGAGTTACACTAAAGCCCATTTTGGCCTTGGGTGGTTCACTCTTACCGAGAAACAAGATGCTGTTGCAGCGAGTGAACATTTCAAAAAGGCGATCGAATCCTTCCCTGATTTTGCCGAAGCTTATTACGGTCTTGGACTATCGTATGTGCAGATGGGAAAGGCGCCGATGGCACTTGAAACTGTCTCCCAATTGAGAAACATGGGTCGTGAGGATCTGGCCTCCTATCTGGAAGTGGCCATTCGAGGAGAAACGCTCGAAGAGAAATTTGACAATGAAACTGAAAATATGCCCGGCGAAGTCGATCAAGGTCTCTCAAAAGAACCGAATTTTTCTCAAGGGGCGGGGCAGCCATCTCCCAACGAGGATTTTTCACTTCTTGGTTCCGACCGGAAATAGCCTTCTTTTTCCATTTTCCGCAGAACTCAATCTAAAGTCTTATCTCAGATCTTTTTCTCGTCTTCTTTCTCAAGTTTTTTGAGCCGATAGTCCAATTTCGCGATCGCCTGGGCTAATGCTTCCGTACGGCTGTTCTGCTCATTAATGTAGAGGGTGAGAAGAAGTGAGAAGAAGATCACAAAAATCAACAATAGAAAAAAAACGAAGTTGCTTGGCAATGCAAAACCGGCCCATTTTGAAATGGCCTGTAGCCATGCATCCTTGATGCTGAAAAGAATGGTGAAAAAGCTTAAAAGAAGCCACACCAGGGCATATTTAAAGGACATTTTCTGATGGCGGATCCGGTTGATCACAAAAAAGAGAACAAGAGCCGTCATAACGAGGGCGAATGTTTTGGCTTGCATAAAGGGTCTCCTAGGATTTTTTCTTTAACAGATCAATGAATATGGCGAACGTAACTTTAGCCATATAATAAAGTGTTGCGAGATGACGTATCGAAGAGCGACCGCCCTGTCTTTCGCGCATTTGGACCGGGATTTCCCCGATCTTTGCGCCGTGGCGTTTTGCGATTTTGATCGCTTCCGGTTCCGGGAAATCGACAGGATAGAAGTCTGCAAAAACCTTGATTAGCTTCTTGCTTGTGGCACGAAAACCGGAAGTGGGATCGGTCAAATAAAGACCGGTAAGGAGTTCGAGGAGACGGCAAAAAAAACGGATACCTGTTCGTCTGGCGAGAGTGGATTGATAACCGGGGAGATTTCCCAGAAAACGGCTCCCGACGCATAGATCGAGTTTTCCCTCCAAGATAGGTTTTACAAGATCGCGGATATAAACCGGATCATGCTGGCCGTCTCCATCAACCTGGATCGCAACGTCATAATTTTCGTCATGAGCAATCTGAAAACCAGTCTGCACTGCGCCTCCAATGCCCAGATTGAAGGGGAGGGTAGCCACAAAAGTTTTGGTTTTCAAGGCGTTCTCTTCGGTAAGGTCATGCGAACCGTCATTGATGACGACCCTGTCCGCTTGTGGGAAGGCTGTCTGGATCTCTTCAAGAAGCCTGGCAATCGCTCCGGCTTCATTGAAAGCAGGAATGATAATCAAAATTTTGGGGTTCATAGGCGACCAATTTTAGTCTATTATGCTCTAGACCTTTTGGAACTCAAGGATTTTTAACGAAGGTGGCTTGATAAAATGCAAATTCGGGATCATTTTTTTTCTCTTTTAAAAGGGGTATTGGTTTTTTTCGTTATTGCTTTCATGGCGATCTATTTCCGTACTTACGCGCTCCACGGAGGTCTCTTCCTCTCCTTCCGTTCTCCAGCAGCGATTGCCCACGATGTTGTGGACCAGGCCATGAAAACGCAGGTCCAAAAAGCCCTTGAAAGGAATCTTCCTCAGGTCTCGGGCCCCGAGAAAGATAAATTAATATCTCTCCAAGTCGAGCGTTTGAAAAAAGAAGAGCAAATTCAATACCAGCAAGCAGTTCAGAACGTGGCGGCAAGCGTCGAAAGAACGCGTCGCATCCGGCAACCTTATCTGCTTGAGGCGGATCCCTATCATTATCTTTATCAAACCGAGCAGTTACTGACGACGGGACGCATTGCGGATGTCAAAAAGGGAGGGCAGTATCTCCAGCCGCTTATGCGGGCACCCCATGGCCATTGGGAAGCCTACTCGCTGCATCCGTATGTCGGGCTTTTTTGCTACAAAATAATGCATGCGTTGGATCCGGGAATCTCTTTAACGGAGGC
>Ga0247841_10009987_pt1 | contig 13078 bp, 11 predicted proteins | sample LaCruzMarch2015__2_FD_192410 | JGI IMG/M metagenome (GOLD analysis project Ga0247841, IMG submission 192410) | Freshwater microbial communities from meromictic Lake La Cruz, Castile-La Mancha, Spain - LaCruzMarch2015_18m | ecosystem: Environmental > Aquatic > Freshwater > Lake | place: Spain... | reverse complement strand
GTAAGCCTCCGGCCTGCTGCATCTTGTAAAGTTAAACAAAATAGCTTATTAAACTCGCCATTGGCTTTATGCGAGGGATTTTACGGGCAGCAGCTCATCCAGCCGTTGGATGGACCAATCGGGTATCCTGGTAAGAACATCCTTTAGCCAGGCAAACGGTTCAACATTATTTCTTTTACAGGTACCCAGGAATGAGTACATCATGGCGGCGCGTTTGGCTCCTTCGTGGGATCCCGCGAACATATAATTTTTCCGGCCCAGGGCTACAGGGCGTATGCTGTTTTCTACAAGGTTGTTGTCAATTTCATACCGCCCGTCGTCAATATACCTTATGAGCCGGGGCCAGAGATTGAGTGTGTAGGCGATGGCCCCGCCAATTGCACTTTTAGGTAACACCTGTATAATGTTTTCTTTCAGCCAGGCTTCAAGCTCGTTTAACCTTTCAACAGATTTGTTCTGTCGCAACGTTTTCCGCTCATCATAAGAAAGATCCTGCTCTCTGGCTTCCCGCTCTATCTCGTACAATGCCTGAAACAACTTCAATGCCTGTTCAGCTCTTTCACGGTCACCATCCTTTGCCTGATCAAATTTACGCCGGGCGTGGGCCATACAGGATAAGAGCATTAATTTTCCCGGCTTCTCAAAACTATTGTAAGCAGCGTACCCATCGGTTTGCAAGGCGCCATGAACATCTTTCAAAAATTCTTCCGGTCCTTCACGCCCCCTCCCCTGACGGTAATCAAAACAAACCAGTTTTTCAAGCGGGGCAAGATAAACCCAATGGTATCCTTTGTGTGTGGCATTGGGCTTGTCGTTGGTAAGTACCGGTATCGGAGTTTCATCTCCCATCAGGTAATCGGCCTGCTGAACCCGCTGTTTCAGTCTATTATACAGGGGTTCAAGCAAGCGACAGGTTCCGGAAAACCAATCATTCATCGTGGACTCGGCAATGTCAACTCCCTGGCGCTTGAACTGCTGGATCTGCCTGTGAAACGGATTATGGTCAACAAATTTACCGACCATGATCTGTGCCAGCAATCCCGGGCCTACATTGCTGCGGGGTATCGGCAGCGAAGGAAGATCTGCGATAACAATGCGTTCACTTTCGGGCAGAATGTATTTTGGACGAACGATTTTCTGAACATGAAGCTTTCCCGGTGTGTATTCCATATATTCAGAGATGACTTCACCGATTTTCTTTGCCTGTGAAAGATCTTCACCAGGTTCAATCACTTGTTCTACCCTGGGAAGATTTGCAGGAAGAGCAAGGCGTACCGGCTGATTCTTTTCTGAGTTTGATGATTTATTCCGGGTAAAAGTGATGGTCTCTTTTTCAGTTTCCGGCTTTTCTGCTGCGGGCATTCCAAACAGGGGTAACTGGGAAGAATCTGTGGGTACGAAGCGTTCACTTTTTGCACCATAGATCAATCGCCTCAGATTATCATTCTCGTGTTGCAGGTATGCATTCCTTTCCGCAAGCGTTTTGATTTGCAGCGACTGTTCTTCAAACTTTTTCAGAAGCAGATTATACTGCTCGGAAGTGATTGTGGGGTTGGTTATCTGATTGGCTTCGCTCACAAAACAAAGGTACGGAAAAACCTGCTGAAAGCCTCATGAATGCTGATGTTTTATCGAACTTTTATACACAATTACCTGTTCATAAGTACCGTTTTCGACGTACTACTTTTTGTAAGGAAATGCCTTCGATCATAAGCATTAAATCGCTCCACAAAATCTGGTAACCCGGGGCCAGATGATTCCATTTTGGCAGTTCTATAGTTCCCGATTCAAGACGTTTATAATAGAGCATAAATCCACCCGGTTCCCAGTGAAGCAACTTGATGCGGTCGCGGCGTTTATTGATAAAGATGAACACTTCTCCCGACAAGGGATTACGCGAGAGTTTATCAGCAACAATACCTCCTAAGCCATCAAAAGACTTTCGCATGTCGGTTGCACCATTGTAAAGAAAATAGCTCAGCGATGAGGTGAGTGAAAACATGGCCTCAGACTAAACGTACCAGGCGACCGATAAACTGAATATCCAGGGATGGAACCAGAATGCGAACCCCGTTCGGGTATTGGATCTCAATGCCGGAGTCGGCAGCAATAGATGCAGGTCCCTTGACCCTAATCGGAATAAATCCATCGGTTAACTGATTCTCTTGCCGGCGATCCTTTTTCCTCCAGTAATAAAAAGTAGAGAAGCGCAGATTATTTGAAAGGCAGTATTGGTGTTGGCTCAGGCCACTTTCTTTCCAGCTTTTAAGGTGATAGGCCATCTCTTCACGCCGAAGCTTTCTGTCTTGGTTTTTCATGGATTGTTTTTTCCACAAAATTAGCCGGCTACAGTAGGTCAGTCAAGATGCAGCAGACCGGAGGCTTACTTTGCAATTTCGGTGAACACATATGCCACAAAGCATATCGTACAGGTTTCGAATTTTGTATTTACACCGGCCAGCATTCCCGATGTTGCAGTTGGTGACACCATCCGTTGGGTATGGATCAGCGGATCACATAACACAACTTCCACGACAATTCCCACGGGAGCGAACGGCTGGGCCAATCCGATAACCAGTTCCGAACCCACGTTTGATTATAAAGTCCTCCTCGCGGGTAACTATGACTATGTTTGCACCCCTCATGCTTCGATGGGAATGGTGGGTTCTTTTACGGCAACAGGTGTCATTCCAACGCTAACGGTGTCTCCGTCAAACCAGGAAGTATCTGCATCAGCTGGAAATACGACCTTCAGCGTGACCTCTAATTCGGGTTGGACATCGAGCAGCAATGCAAACTGGTGCATTGTAACCCATGTGGGTTCCGGGAATGGGGTGATAACAGCCACCTATGAAGGGAATCCATTGTTCACTGAAAGGATTGCAGAAATTACTGTACATGTCACCGGCATTCCGACAAAAACGGTCACGGTGACCCAGGATGGATCAACGGTATCAATCGATGAAAAACCGATGGGTGATATCCGGGTATTTCCAAATCCACTTCAGGATTTTTTTACCTTGAGTACAGGTCTCCTTGGTCTTCAAACCCTGGATGTTTCCATTGTTGACCTTAGTGGCCGTATTTTACAAACCCATCATTGTTCCGGGAGTTCTGAATACCGGTTCGACATGACCATGGTGCCTGAAGGTGTTTTCTTTATCAGGGTTGAAGCAGATGATAAAATTACTTCACGGAAAATTATTGTGACCCGTTGAGCCTCTTAAGCCATTTTTCCGGCAGGTTTTGCTGATGCTGGTAACAAGCCATTTTGCCTGAATACATCACGGCAATGCAATAGTTAGCATGATTACAACCGGAGACCATCGTTTCTCCGGTTTTTAATTTATTGACAAAGCCAGGATCATGGATAAGGGCACGGGCGATCTGAACGCATTGAAAGTTCTTTGTAAGCACTCCTTCAATCCCATCACGAGAGATCATTCCACCGACATAAATTAACGGAAGCTTCACATTTTCTCGGATTTTCAAAGCATCTTCCAGGAAATAACCCTCTTTGAATGGTTCAGGTTTCATGAGCAAATTACCAAAGTAACGAACGCCAGGCTTCATCCATTTTTCCTTCATGTAATGAGCCATAACTTCGACCGGCATTTTCCCGCGCATGACATGCATGGGCGCTTTGGAAACGAATCCACCGCTGAGAACAAGAGCATGTACTCCTTCAGCTTCAAGCAACTTCGCCACTTCAATGGATTCGTCGATCTCCATCCCTCCTTTGAATCCATCACGGAGATTCATCTTTACTACAACAGCAATATCCTGGGCTGCCCTCTTCATAACCTCCCTGATCACCTCGATCATAAACCGGCATCGGTTATCAAAAGATCCTCCATAAAGGTCTTTGCGCTTATTGGTATAGGGTGAAAGGAATTGGCTTATCAGGTACCCGTGACCCGCGTGGACTTCAATAGCATCAAAACCCGATTCGCGGGCAAGATTCACCGCGGTTCCAAAATCCTTTGTAACGCTTCGGATCTCTTCCATGGTTATTGAACGAGGCCATGTTGGACCATAAAGGTTAAATTTTCCTGTCGGGGCAAAGCATATCCCACCTGAAACAGTTTTTTTGGCCATCAAACCACAATGTCCGATCTGTATGGCGGCAGCGGCTCCCTCACGATGTACCGCATCGGTCAGCTTTCTCAGACCCAGTATGGCTTCCTTTCGTAACCAAAGCTGATGATCGAACGATAATCCACTTTGCGAAACGGCAGCATAGGCTACCGTGGTCATCGCAATACCGCCAGCAGCGACAGCACGGTGATAGGCAATCAGATCCTCCGATACCAGATGATTTGGACACATGCCTTCGAAAGCAGCAGAGCGAATGGAACGGTTACGTAAAGCAACAGCCCCGAGATTAAAGGAGGTAAATAATAAACTGGACATAGTTAATTATGAAGGAAAGTAAAAATTTACGATATTTGGATATCCAAAATCCGTTGCGAAAGTATACGCTTTATTTCATAAAACCAAACCATGAGCCATTCAACCCCTGGTCCTCAAATCACCTCTTGGACGCACATCCTGATTCTTCTCCTTTTTTCAGTTTCGCTTCCTGCTCAAAATTATAAGGCAAACCCCTATCATCTTGAAGTGGTGAATACCATCCAGGATTACAACAACCTGGTAATTAAGGACAGCCTCCAGATACTGATTGATTTGGAGAGAGCCATACCGGGGATCAGGTTGGACATCCGCTATGCCACAAGTAATAATTTTACCCATAAACAGGTTTATCAGGAACCCAAAGCCTACCTGCGGGTACCGGCAGCAGATGCCTTGCAAAAAGTACAGGATGAGTTACGGAAACTGAGACTGGGATTGAAGGTCTATGATGCCTACCGACCCTATACAGCGACCCTGCTATTCTGGGATATGATCAGGGATACTCTTTTCGTTGCAACGCCGTGGAAGGGATCAAGGCACAATAGGGGATGTGCCGTTGACGTAAGTCTGGTGGATCTCGAGACCGGGAAGGAGCTTGAAATGCCCACTCCATTTGACGATTTCACGGAGAAGGCCAGCTCCCGTTATGCCGATCTTCCTGATAAAGCAAGAAAAAACCGTGATTTGCTGATCTTTGAGATGCAACGACAGGGATTCACGGTCTATCCCAGCGAGTGGTGGCATTTCGATTTCAATGGATGGGAGAGATATCCACTGATGGACCTTTCGTTTGAAGAATTGAAGCAAAATAAATAGGATCTTTTAAGACGATGAAATCGTGAAATGGAAATAACGTGATCGGTGTTACCTTTCATGATCATCTTCACAAGAAGGCGGGTGATCAGTTAACCATATATAGCATCAAAACACAAACCACAGAGAAGATCATAAAAAGGGCTTGCAAGCCAGGAGATATAAATGTTTTACTGACACATATCCCCGACGATCTCGACCTTTATGCCCTTGACAATTTTTCTGCAGCCGATAAGAAACCACCCTTTGATGTTTTACTGGGTGGTCATTCCCACCAGCATTTAGCCCGTATCGTCAATGGCGCTGCCTACATTAAAGCCGGTATTGCCGGAAATTATGCAGGAGTTTGCACCCTTGAATGGGATACTGTAAAAAAGACCATTGTAAACAAAACAGCCAGACAGATTTGCCTTGAGGGATTCACTCCCGATCCGCTAATGGTTGACTTTATCAATCAGTTAAAGGAAAAGTACCCTCACCAGTAAGGAATTTCCGGTCATTATTTCAAATTCCGCTGCTTTTTGATCTCTTCATAGGCAGCATTGATCTTCTGAAATTTCTCCGTGGCTGATTTTTTAATGTCTTCTCCAAGATGAGCAACCTTATCGGGATGATGTTTTTTTGCCATGTCGCGATAAGCTCGTTTAACTTCTTCATCCGTGGCTTGGGTGGTGATTTCAAGAACATCGTAAGCCCAGTTTGCATCCCTTACAAACATTGCCTTGACCGAAATAAAACCAGAAGAGTTAATTCCCATGTAACGGGAAATATCTTCAATGACACCGACCTCATCAGGGTGATACAGTCCATCAGCAGCAGCAATCCCAAAAAGGTAATTGAGCAATTGGAGTTTGACAGGGTAATCCATGTACTGACCTACCTGAGTGCTTACTTCCTGAACATTGATTTCCTGGTTCAGAATTTCGCGAAGCATCAAAATCAGCCGGTTTCCCTCCTCCTCCCCGAACTGATGAACGAAAAAGTTCCGGACGTAATCCAATTCAGATTTTACAATTTTCTTATCTGCCTTCATTACAGCAGCAGACAGAACCAGCAAACTCAATGAGAAGTCGCCACGGGGAGTTCCCTGGTAAGCATTGGCTCCTGTCTTCATTCCATCGAACATCGAACCCAGTGCAACACCAAGAATGGCACCGATCGGCCCGCCAAAGACCCATCCCAATCCGCCACCAACCCATTTTGCATATCCTCCTCCACGTCTTTCCTGGTTCAATGATGGATTGGAAGTCTGGTTGACTGGATCTCCCCCTTTTTGGTGATCCTTCTGATTTCTCGTTTCACCTGGTTTCTTGCGCATGCTAAACAGCGAATAGACAACTATTCCTATGATCACTAAAACAATGATGGTTGCAACGTCCATGGTGACTATTTTATGTTTTCTGACAGGGGTAATCCAAAGGTCTCTTCCATCCTGATACCCAGTTTCTCAAGCTGATCGAGTACCGGATTATAGATCTCAGAAATCACCGGAACATGAACTCCTTTGACGTCAATCTCGCCATTCAGGATCATTTCCGCTCCGATGGCGGCCGGGAGAGCAACCGTACGTGCGATGGAAGTATCGGTAGCCAGTGTACCGAAGTCAAGCATGCGTGAACGGATGACCTCTTTTCTTCCATCGGAATAGGCTGCGAGGAAGGTATGCTGCATGACGACCATATCCCGCTCTGTTTCACCGAGACTCATCATTTCAATCATACGGTCGGAGGTAACCTCAAAGGAGGAATCTTCATCCCTGTTAATTGGTTTTTCATCGAATAATCCAAGCCACCAGAGTGCATCCATCGCGTAAGAATTTTCAGATATACCAAGGTATCCGGCCACTTTCTTCCGGATGTCGATGGTATCGGGAGCGCCGATAAGCAATGCCAGCAGTCCCGCGTAGGTTCTCCCTTTAAGGTTCAATTTATCGTAAGAGATCAGGTGAAGGCTTTTCATGGCATCCAGTGTTTCACACCAGCCCTTATACCTGAAAGTACCACGGAACATGGTTTGTGCCTCGGGAATTCCATAGATATCCTTATATGCCAATGAATCGCGATTCGGATAAACCTCCAGGTTCCCGAGCTCCGGAAAATCTATTACAAAAGGATTTCTAAAAAGATCCTGTGTGGGGATGTTGACAATTTTCCCATGACGAAGGTAAACCGCGTCATTATTACCTGCCATTACAACTCCTTTGGGGCTCCAAGAGAATTTATACCGGAATGGATTTTGGGATGCCTCCGGAGCCGGTAAAGCCCCGCAGATGGAGTAAAACTCAAGAATTGCCCCCTCATTTTCATGAACTTTATCAATGATGCGCATGGCCGACATGTGATCGATCCCAGGGTCAAGACCGATCTCGTTGAGAATGATGATCCCGGCCTCTTTTGCTTGGGTATCAAGGGCACGCATCTCAGGTTTGACATAAGAAGTTGTGACCATGTTTTTCTTATGCCTGATGCAATGCCTGGCTACCATTACATGAAAAATATAGGGAAGAATGCTGACAGTCAGGTCGTGTCCGGAAATTAATGCATCCAGTGAGGTTTCATCATTCGCCTCCCAAAAAACTGCCTTGCCACATGGATTTTCCATGATCATTTTTTCCGCACGTTCAACGGTGTTGGAGGCGACGGTTACGAAATGGTTTTTTGAGAGAAGGTACTGGACCATGGGTTTAGCCACGAGACCGGCGCCGAGAATCAGGATTTTCTTCATTTAGCAATGGGGTTTATTACTATGGATAAATGGTGAAATAGCGAATCAGAGATATCGTAAAATGGGTAACCGATCATGGAAAAAAATAAGCAATCATTGTCAATTTTAAATTGTCAATTATCCATTATTCACTACTTCAAGAATTCTTCAAGATATTTAAAATCCGGCGTTAATTCTCCTTTGTGGAGGATCAGTCCCTTTTTTATGGCCTTGGGCAGGTCCAGATCTTCGAAATGCTCATCAAAATCGGCATCGGCTATTGGCTTAACGAAATTCCACAAGACATCAGCAAATCCTTCAGAGGCATCCCTTGGAAGCTCTGCCGGCAAAATATCAACAGCCATTACCAGCATCCCTTCTCCCTGATGTCCCATGGTGTATCCCTGATCCATTGGATGATAAACGAAAATGGGATCTTCAATTTCAGTGGATCGCATGGTACATTCAACAGAACCCTCCACGTCGCAACTGATATCGCCGATTACAGTCAATCGCGGTCGGCCTTTGGTAAAGACTTTTTTCAGATATTCCTTGGTCATCAGCCGGGGATATTTCTTATCCCAGTAGATGCAATTGATGAGCATGGAAAGGTGGGGTATGTATTTTTCGAATTTTGAATGATAATCCTGTGGATTCGCATAGTAATCGTGAAGGTCAAAGGGTTTTCCTTCCTTGTGTTCAACAAGATCTTCTTCCTTGAAAATTACTTTATAGATGATGTTATCCGGACTGTTTTTTCTTCTGCTCAGTCCCAATAACTTCTCAGGAGAGATCTCCTTGACAGGAAGCAATCCGCAAATTTCCTGAGCGCCCTGTGAAACGTTCCCATAACCGGTGAAGCCAATGACAAAAGGCCTGAGTTCATGAGGAATTCCGTTTTCCGCGACCAGTTGGCCAATGGCAGAAATATCGTCTTTGGCCTCCTTCAGTGAATGGTATTGATGCGACTGTTTCAACCTGGCCAGCAGTGATGGATACCCGTAATCCTTCAACCTCAGTCCAAGTGCCCACAGGGAATTGATCATGCCTGCCATTCCGGCATAACGGCCGAAAAAGATCAGGCGCTTTCCCTGTTCATCCATGACTTTTTCGTAATCGATGAGGTTACATCTAAGCTCCATCATCCGCTTCAGCATGGGCATGTTTTTCGATTGCCCTTTGATAACATGGGCAAAAAAAACATAGGTTTTATTGGGTTCAAAGAATGCTTCGGGCATCTCTTTTACCCCAAAGATGACGGAACACTTTTTCAGGTCCTTGGCGATCTTCGCCCCTGCTTTAATGTATTCATCATCATGAAAAATACGTTTTTCCGATGATTGAACGATGATATCCAGTTTTTTTTGTTTAACCAGACGTTCGACATGTTTCGGTGTCAGTGGAGCGCGACGTTCACTGTTGTATTTATCTTCATGCCGGATACCAATAAAATTACTCATGGCAAGGGGGAGTTTTGTGAGATCCGGCAAAATTATGAATTTTTCTTACATTTGAAGGCTTTTAGGCGTCAAAGAAAGGGCTGATCACATGAAAAAGTTCTGGCCGGGACTATGGAAATGGATAAAGTATGGTTTGATTCTTTTCTTCGGGTCTTCTATAGTATTCACCCTGCTTTATCGGTTTATCAATCCACCCGTAACGCCACTCATGGTCATTCGGTTGGCTGAACAAGCTTTTGACGGACAGCCGCTGAGATTAAAAATAAATTGGGTTGCGCTTTCTGATATTTCCCCTGATCTGGCGCTTGCAGTGGTGGCTTCTGAGGATAATCTTTTCTTTGAACATCATGGATTTGATATAGATGCCATTGAGAAAGCAAAAGTGTACAATGAAAAAAAACATGGCAGGAAAGTCCGCGGAGCCAGCACCATTTCGCAGCAAACAGCCAAGAACGTTTTTCTGTGGCCTCATCGATCCTGGATCAGAAAAGGGCTGGAGGTTTATTTTACGACGTTAATCGAACTGCTATGGGGCAAACGCCGGATCATGGAGGTTTACCTGAATGTGGTGGAAATGGGGAATGGAATTTATGGGGCTGAAGCCGCATCCCGGCACTACTACGACAAACCTGCAATCCGGTTAAGCCGGGGAGAGTCGGCCATCCTCGCGGCCATTCTTCCAAATCCCCGGAAATGGAACCCGGTTCGCCCAACTTCGTACCTCTTGCAGCGTCAGGATTGGATCCTGTGGAACATGAAAAACATAGGCAAAATCGAGTATTAAAGGAAGCCCTTCATCTCCGGTTATTCAACACAAAGACCTGCCCCGATGAAATAGTCGGTCGCTAACCCGTATCAAAAAAGCCAAAAAACATTAAGCCTGATAAGCAAACTCATCATACTTACCGGCCTGGAGCATTGAAATTTATCGTATCTTTGCCGCTTCAAATTTTTCACTAATTTAAAATATTGAAAACCATGGCAAAACAAACTAAAGAAAAAAAGTACGTGTACTTTTTTGGGGGTAAAAAAGCCGAAGGAAAAGCCGATATGAAGAACCTGTTGGGTGGCAAAGGAGCCAACCTGGCTGAGATGGTCAACATTGGTCTTCCTGTACCAGCAGGCTTTACCATCACCACCGAGGTGTGTACTTACTACCAGCAGAACAAGAAAAGCTACCCGAAGGAACTGAAAAAGCAAGTTGCCGATTGTCTGAAAGCAACAGAAAAAGAGATGGGCGCCATTTTCGGCGATAAAAACAATCCCCTGCTTGTTTCGGTTCGTTCCGGAGCCAGGGCCTCCATGCCCGGCATGATGGAAACCGTTCTGAATGTGGGATTGAACGATTTCACCCGCGAAGGTCTGATTAAAAAGACCAAAAATCCGCGTTTTGTATATGATTCCCAGCGGCGTCTGATCCAGATGTACTCTGATGTTGTGATGGAAAAAGCTGCCGGAATCGAACCCAAAGAGGGCATGGGTGTTCGTGTTCAACTTGAACGTGAACTTCATAAAATGAAAGAATCCAAAGGTTATTTCAGCGATACTCAGCTCTCGGCAGAAGATCTGAAGAGCCTGATCGATACCTATAAGAAGATCGTTAAAAAAGCCCTTGGAAAGCCCTTCCCTGAAGATCCCATGGAACAATTATGGGGCGCAGTTGGAGCTGTATTCCAGAGCTGGAATGGCAAACGCGCCATCTCTTACCGTCGTTTCGAAGGTATTCCCGATGAATGGGGAACTGCTGTGAACGTGCAGTCAATGGTATTCGGCAACATGGGCGACACCTCCGCCACCGGTGTTGCCTTCACCCGTAACCCTGCTACCGGCGAAAATTATTTCTATGGCGAATGGCTGGCCAATGCACAGGGCGAAGATGTGGTGGCCGGCATCCGTACTCCGAATCCCATCAACGAAATCGGCAAGAACGAGCACACCATGAAGCTGGAATCGCTGGAAACAGCCATGCCAACTGTTTACAAAGCCCTTCATAAGATTGAACGCTCGCTCGAAAAGCATTACCGCAACATGCTCGATATAGAGTTCACCATACAGGATGGTAAACTATACATGCTGCAGTGCCGCGTTGGAAAACGCAATGGGCCGGCAGCCGTGAAAATGGCCGTTGACATGTACAACGAAAAACTGATCACCAAAGAAGATGCCGTTTCCCGCGTGGAACCTTCACAGCTTGATGAACTCCTCCACCCTATTCTCGATCCGAAGGCTGAAAAGATAACAAAACCCATCGCCAAGGGTCTGCCTGCTGGTCCCGGCGGCGCTACCGGTCAAATCGTATTCACCTCCGAAGAGGCAGTTGCCTGGGCAAAAAAAGGCAAGATCGTGATCCTCGTTCGTGAAGAGACCAATCCTGAAGATATCGAAGGGATGCGTTCGGCACAGGCTATTCTCACCGCCCGGGGCGGAATGACATCCCATGCAGCCCTCGTGGCACGTGGCTGGGGCAAGTGCTGCATCGTCGGCGCCGGTAGTCTGAAAATTGAAGCGTCAAAAAAGACAATGCAAGCAGGCGATCTGGTACTGAAGGAAGGTGATTACATCTCCCTGAATGGTTCAAAAGGTTACATCTACAACGGTGAAATCCCGATGATCAAAGCTGCTGAAGAAAACCCCGATTTCCAGGCCTTCATGAAACTGTGCGACGCCGTTCGCACCATGAAGATCCGCACCAACGCCGATACCCCTGAAGATGCTGCCAAGGCACGCGCCTTCGGAGCAGAAGGCATCGGACTTTTCCGCACCGAGCACATGTTCTACGGAAAGAATGCAGAAAAGCCCCTCTTCCTCCTCCGCAAGATGATTGCATCAAAATCGGAAGAAGAACGCAGGAAGGCTTTGAATGAACTTTTTCCTTATGTAAAGGAAGACATCAAGCAGACCCTGGCCGCCATGGATGGGTACCCCGTTACCATCCGTACCCTGGATCCTCCCCTGCACGAATTCATCCCTCAGCAGGAAGATGCCCGGAAAAAAATTGCCGATAGTCTGAAAATTTCGAAAGAGGAATTCAACCGCCGCGCTGATGCTTTGCATGAAACCAACCCGATGATGGGCCACCGTGGTGTTCGCCTGGGCATCACCTACCCCGAAATCACCGAGATGCAGGTTCGTGCCATCTTTGAAGCTACGGCTGAACTGTTGAAGGAAAAGAAAAAGGTATTCCCCGAAATCATGATCCCGGTTACCTGTACCGAAAAGGAACTCAAGCACCAGTACGTGATCATCGATGAGATCTATGCAGAAGTCTGCAAGAAATTCAAGATGAAGGAAATTCCCCACCTGGTCGGTACCATGATCGAGATCCCCCGGGCAGCCCTTACAGCTGATAAAATTGCACAGACAGCACAGTTCTTCTCCTTTGGAACCAACGACCTCACCCAAATGACCTTTGGATTCTCGCGCGATGATATCGGCGGATTTGTTCCCGAATACGTGGAACAGAAGATCCTGCCTGTTGATCCGTTCCAGGTGATTGATTTCGACGGCGTGGGACAGTTGATGAAAATTGCCGTTGAAAAAGGACGCTCTACCCGAAAGGATCTGAAGATCGGTATCTGCGGCGAACATGGCGGAGAACCTGCTTCTGTTGAATTCTGTCATTCCCTTGGATTCAACTACGTGAGTTGCTCCCCGTTCCGTGTACCCATCGCCCGTTTGGCCGCAGCCCA
>Ga0247841_10009986_pt1 | contig 13079 bp, 9 predicted proteins | sample LaCruzMarch2015__2_FD_192410 | JGI IMG/M metagenome (GOLD analysis project Ga0247841, IMG submission 192410) | Freshwater microbial communities from meromictic Lake La Cruz, Castile-La Mancha, Spain - LaCruzMarch2015_18m | ecosystem: Environmental > Aquatic > Freshwater > Lake | place: Spain... | reverse complement strand
AGGGCAGTTTGGGCTACAACGTGGCGACGGCGGAATACACCGACCTGATCAAGGACGGCGTCATTGATCCGACCAAGGTGACGCGGTTCGCGATCCAGAATGCGGCAAGTATTGCCGGGTTACTGCTGACCACCGAGTGCATGGTGACCGAAATTCCTGAAAAGGAAAAACCGATGCCGGCGGGTGGTGGCGGTGGCGGCGGCATGGGTGGCGGCATGGGCGGCGGCATGGATGGCATGTATTAATCATTTGGTGGCGTGAACGGGAGCGACCGTGCCGGCATAGCCGGCACGCGTTGCCTCGGTTTGCCGGGCGTAGCCATAAGGCGAAGACCGGTCACACTGCCAGATTGAATCGTTGGTTCGGCGGCCGGTGCGGGGCTATTCCCCGGGCTGGGCCGCCGAACTTTTTTTATTTAACAAAACGCTTGCTTACCGGGGAAGTGTCTCCTATACTACCAGCGTTTTTTTGGGAGGATATGGAATGAATTTGGAATATTTGAATGCGGCTAAGCGGCGAGTCCCCAATGCGTCGGTGCTGATCAACATGGTGTCCAAGAGGGTGAAGCAGTTGATTTTTGGGGATCGTCCCCTGGTCAAGCCGCTCCATCCCGATGAGGACATCGAGGATATCGTGTTGCGGGAAATAGCCGACGGGAAGCTAGTGGCGGAAATTGATTTTTCGCAGGCCAAGAGCTTGCTCAAGGTCTGACCTGCTTTTTCTCTGCCTGTGCTTAATCGCATATAATAATTTTCCGCCAGAGGCGAATCCGCCTGCGGTGGACAATCCGGGTAGCCGCGCCGGTAACGGCGTGGATTCCTTCGGCGGCCGCGGCTACATGAAGCAGTCGTGCCTAATTAATCATTTGTAGCCTGCACAGAGGGTTTTACGTTTATGCCTAATTATTTAAGTAATATCAGACCGGACTTTGCCCCCACGCTTGTTCAATGCGGCGCCATCGCGTGTTATCAGTTCAAAGGCGCCCTGTCCGCGGAGTTGGCTGCCGGGCACTTGGATCGTGCCCAGGCGATTCAGCTCTTGGAGGACATGCTGACGATCCGTGAGTTCGAGGAGATGATCGTCAAGTTGCGTTCCGGCGCCTACGATCCCCTGCCGAATTTCAACTATCGCGGCCCGACCCATGTTTCCATCGGTCAGGAAGCCTCTTCCACCGGCGCTTGCGCGGGCTTGCGCGGTGTGGATTATATCACCAGCACACACCGCGGTCACGGCGACAGCATTGCCAAGGGTTGCGTGGCCCTGCGTGCCATGGATGATGCCGCGCTCCGCCGGCGCGTGCCGGACTGTGTCGCCGCTACGCACGACGACCTGCTGGAGGCGGTCATCGAGGATCATATTTTCAGGACCATCGCCGAGCTCTTCGGCAAGGAAAGCGGCTACTGCAAAGGGCGCGGCGGCGGGATGCACATCGCCGACTTCACCCTGAATCACCTGGGCGCCAATGCCATTGTGGGCGGCGGTGTGCCTATTGCCACTGGCGCGGCCATGGCCTGTCGCTATCTGCAGAACCAGCGCGTGGTTTGCTGTTTCGCGGGGGACGGCGCCTACGCCAACGGCGTCGTGCTGGAATCCCTGAACTGGGCGGCCATGGGCCAGTACACCAATGACATTACCAAGCACCCCTTTGGCCTGCCGATCATTTTCGTTATTCAGAACAACCACTACGGCATGACTGGTCGCGCGCTCAAGGAAGTCACGGGGATTGCCACGCTGGCGCGCCGTGCCGCAGGCTTCGCCGATAACAACATGCACGCGGAGGTTGTCAACGGCATGGATGTGCTGGCCGTGCGCGATGCCATTTTGCGCGCCGCCGAGGGCTGTCGGCAAGGCCAGGGTCCCTATCTTGTCGAACTCAATACCTACCGTTATTATGGGCACTCGCTGACCGATCCGCGCACGGAATACCGCACCAAGGACGAGGAAACGGCTTGGAAGGCGCTGGATCCCATTGCGGTCTTCTCGCGCCAACTGGTGGAGGCCGGCGTCCTGAACAAGGACACGTTAGCCGCCCTGGAGCAAAAAGTGCGCGAACGCAACGCGCGCGCCGCCCAACGCTCCGCGGCCTCGCCCGATCCCTTGCCGGCAGATGTGATTAAATACATGTACACGGATACCACCTGCGAGGTAGTGCCGGAGTCGGCCCGCCAGACGAAGATTGTCAAGGAATTGCCGGTCATCAAGCGGGTTAACGGCGAGCTTACCTACAAGGATGCCATCAAGGAGGCGCTGATTGAAGAGATGCTCCGTGATAATCGTGTCATCCATTACGGTGAAGATGTGGCTGATTACGGCGGCGCCTTCAAGGTGACCAAGGGCCTGCTGGAGGCGTTCGGCCGTGAACGCATATTTAATACGCCGATTTCGGAAGCCGCCATTTGCGGCACGGCGGTGGGCGCTTCCATGGTGGGCCTGCGGCCGGTCGTGGAGCTTATGTACATGGACTTTGCACTGATGGCCTCCGACCAGATCAGCAACCAGGCCGCCAAGTGGCATTACATGTCCGGGGCCAACGTTGAAATCGCGCTGGTCATTCGCGCCTCGGTCGGCGGTGGCAAGGGTTACGGCGGTCAGCATTCGCAGACGCTGGAGTCCATGTTTGCCCATATTCCGGGCCTGTACGTTGTCTATCCGGCCACGCCGTTCGACGCCAAGGGCATGCTGAAAACTGCCATCCGCGACAACAATCCGATCATGTTTATCGAATCCCAGTTGCTCTACGGCCTGAAGGGGCCGGTACCGGAAACCGAATACCTCGTGCCGCTCGGTGTGGCCGATGTCAAGCGCGAGGGATCGGATATCACCCTGGTAGCCTGGGGCCCGGCCGTCCATGATGCCCTCAAGGCGGCCAAGATGCTCAACGATGAACTGCAGGTCAGCGCCGAAGTCATTGATCTGCGCAGTCTGGTTCCGTTGGACATGGAGACCGTGCTCCAGTCGGTGCGCAAGACCGGGCGGTGCGTGGTCGCCAGCCAGGCGGTGAGCATCGGCAGTTTTACCGGTGAAATTGCGTCCAACATCATGGCGCAGGCGTTCGATGACCTGGATGCGCCGGTCCTGCGGGTGGGCGCCCGGGACGGTATTGCGCCGCAATCGCATATTCTGGAAGCGGCCTTCCTGCCCAATGCCCAGGACATCGTTGCCGCGGCGAAAAAGATTTTGTGAGTTGACGCATGGGAATTTCAATCCGGGTAGCCGCGCCCGTGAGGGCGTGGATTCTTCCGGCGGCCATCCGGCAATGCCGGACCGCGGCTACATGAAACAGTTCGAATGCTAACGAAAGTACCCCGGCCATGGTTCAAACGGTCATCATGCCGAAACTGGGACAGACCGTGGAGGAATCCACGGTCGTCAAGTGGCACAAACGCGAAGGCGAACAGGTAAAAAAAGGCGAAATTCTGTTTGAAATCGAAACGGACAAGGCCGTTCTCGAAATCGAAAGTTTTTTTGAAGGCACGCTCCTGAAAATCGTCGTGGCCGAAGGCCAGACGGTCCCGGTCTCGGTCCCCGTGGCCTTTATCGGCCAGCCGGGCGATGCGATCCCGGAAGTGAAGCCGGTGTCCCGGCCAGTGGCCTCTGCGGATACAATGCCCGAGCACGTCGCTGTCCCTCCCGTCTTAGCCAAGGCTTCTGCGAGCAGTCCGGCGCCTGCCCTCCGTAGCGCCTTGGCGAAGGAGGGTCCGCCGCCCCTGCTTCGCCCTTCGGGCTTCGCAGGGCAAGCTGTCCGCAAGACCATCTCCCCGCGCGCCCGGCGGCTGATCCGTGAATGTGTCATTAGCGCCGATCCAATTCCCGGCACTGGTCCCGGAGGGCGCGTAGTGGAAAAAGATGTTCAGGCCTATTTGGAAGCGAAAAACTATACCGCCCTTAAAATAACGCCGGCAGCCAAGAACCTGGCGCGCGAAAACGGCATTGATCTTCTGGCTGTGCCACGGGCCGACTCGCAGGCGCGCATTACCGTGGAGATGATCCGTGAGGCGATCGCCGAAAAGCCCAAGACGATGAGCAAGATACGGCAGGTTATCGCCCAGCGATTGACCGCGAGCTTCACGACCACCCCGCATTTCTATGTGACCGTGGCGGTGGACATGACCGACCTGCTGGAATGGCGCAAAATTCTGAAAAATGAAAACAAGCCGTTTACGATTACCGATTTTATTCTCAAGGCTGTTGCCTTGGCACTCATGGAATTTCCGGCGCTCAATAGTTCGACCGACGGCCACGCCACCCGCTGGCACAGTCGCGTGCACCTCGGCATGGCGGTGTCAATTGCCGAGGGCTTAGTGGTCCCGGTCATCCGTAATGCCCACGATCTTTCGATTGCCGAACTGCACGAGCGTACTTCCGGTTTGGCCATCAAAGCGCGTGATGGCAAGCTGACCCCGGATGAAATGATTGGCAGTACGTTCACCGTATCGAACATGGGTATGCTCGACGTGGAACACTTTACGGCTATCATTAACCCCGGTGAAAGCGCGATCCTGGCGGTGGCCAGCACCCGTCCGACACCCGTGGTCCGGGATGGAAAGATCGAAATCCGCGCGATGATGAACATTACGCTCTCGTCCGATCACCGCCTGGTGGATGGCGCTTGTGCCGCGCGCTTTGTGAACCGTGTCAAAAGCATGCTTGAGGATCTGGAATTATGGAAAAGTATGATCTGATCGTTATTGGCGCCGGCCCGGGCGGCTATCCGGCCGCGATCCGCGCGGCCCAGTTGGGTGCTTCCGTAGCCATCGTGGAAAAGGAAGCACTGGGTGGAACTTGTCTCAACTGGGGATGTATCCCGACCAAGACCTTGATCGCATCCGCCTCGCTCTACTGGCATATGCGGCATGCCCAGGCCTTGGGTGTCAGCGTCGAAAAGGCCTCGTTTGATTATGCCGCCATGATCAAGCACAAAAATCAGGTGGTGGACAAACTGCGCGGCGGTGTTGCGCAACTGCTTAAGGCCAACGGCGTCACGGTATTCGAGGGGATAGCCGCATTCATGACGCGCAATCGCCTGACCATCCAGCGTGCCGGGAAGGAATCCGTGGCCCTGGAGGCTGCGCGTATCATTATTGCCACGGGATCCAGCGCGGCGCTCCCGGCTTTTTTGCCGAAAGCCGCAACTGTGGTGGAAAGCCGCGCGTTTCTGGACTTACCCCGCCTGCCGGCGCGGATGATCGTGCTCGGCGGCGGCGTGATCGGCTGTGAGCTGGCCTGCATGGCCGCGCAGCTCGGCGTTCAGGTCGCAATCGTCGAAATCCTCGAGGACATTCTGGTCATGCTGGATAGCGACTTGCGCGCGGAAGCGCGCCGCTACATGGAAACCCAACTAAAAATTCGTATCCTTACGGGCAAGCCCCTGGAACAGATCAAGGCCGGAGCGCAGGGCGTCAAGGGCCAGGTGGCCGGCGAGCCGGTCGAAGCGGATCTGCTGTTGGCGGCTGTTGGCCGCCGGCCGGTTACCGAAAAACTGGCCCTGGACAAGGCCGGGCTTAAGCCCAATGAGAAAGGTTATATCGAGGTCAATGCCGCCTGCCAGACGAAAGCGGCGGGGATTTATGCGATTGGCGATGTCAACGGTGGGCCGCAATTGGCGCATGCCGCCACGGCCCAAGGGCTTCTGGCCGCGGAGCATGCCATTAAACCAAGCGGCAACTTGCGCGCGCAGATTGTGCCGTCCTGCATTTTCACGGCGCCGGAAATTGCCGTGGCAGGGCTCTCCGAACAGGAAGCCAAACAGCAGAACCGCGCCGTCAAAACCGGCAAGTTCCATTTTGCGGCGTTGGGCAAGGCGGTGGCTTCGGGCGAGACGACCGGCTTTGTAAAATGGATTGCGGACCCGGCTACCGATCAGCTTCTGGGCGCCGCAGCCATCGGCGCGCATGCCACGGAACTAATTGCCACGGCCGTCACGGCCGTCCAGGCGGAACTGACGGCCACCGAGTTTGCGCGCACCATCCAGGCGCATCCGACGTTGGCGGAAGCCTGGATGGAAGCCGCGCATGCCGTGCACGCTCGGTGCATCCATGCGCCGCCGCGGCGGAAGCACGTGGAGCGATAAAGCGGACAACGGTCCCCTGCAGACCTGTCCACCATAGTCTTCTGGCGACGGTGAAAGCTTCCTTGAATGGTGGGACGACGCTTCGTTCACCATAGTTTTATTTACAGCCTTCTTGATTGGACTCCACGCTTTTTGAGATTTTTATCAAAGAAAATCCGATTGCGATCTTATGCACAATAGCGTGCTTTATCTCATTGTTGGCTTGATAGTCGCTTCAGCTGAAGCGGGGAAGACTGCGCCGGCGTCTGTCCAGGACGTACTGGGGCGAACAAATGTAATGGTGCTTACCTTGGCCGAGACAATCGGAATGGCCGTGCAAAACGATCTCGGTATTGCCTATGAGCGTTCTGTTCCCGGAATTTCCAAGGCCCAAACAATGGAAGCCAAGGGTGCTTTTGATACCACGCTCAACGCTTCGACCACTGTGGCCAAGAATGAAGAACCGGCTTACGGGACGGATGGGTTGACCAACAAGACGACCGTTACAACTTTTAACGCCCAGGCCGGGGTAGCGCAGCCGCTCATTACCGGCGGGAACTTGTCAATCAATTATGATTTTGTCCGTACAGGGTTCGATCCAGATACCAGCGGCAGCTACCCCTCCTATAATGGGAGTCCGCAGATCAACTTCACCCAGCATCTTTTGAAAAGCGGCGGCTTGAAATATAGCCGCGGCCCGATCCTGATTGCAAAAAACGGCGAGGAGATATCCGTCTACCAGTTCAAATGGAGACTGATTGCCAGGCTGGTGAAAGTTCAAACCGATTACTGGGCCCTGGTCCAGGCCATTGAAGCGTTAAAGGTGAAGCGTGACTCATTCAAATATGCCATGGATATGCTGGAGAAAAACCGCAAACAGGTGAAAGCTGGGCTTCTGGCCGAGTACGATGTGATTACGCCCGAAGCAAGCGCGGCCTCCCTGAGGGTGGACATCCTTTCGACAGAAAACGTCATCTGTAAATATGAGGATACGATCAAAAACATAATATTCGACAATAATACGAAGTTGCGTTCAGATCTGGCCATTGTTCCGGCAGATAGACCGCAAATTAATGAAGAATTGAAAGAAATTATGATTGACCTGGACGTCACCATTGATCTGGCGCTTAAATCCCGCCCTGATTATCAGCAAATACAGCTATCGATTAAAAACAACGAAATCAGAAAATATCTTGCACAAAACCAGTTGTTGCCGCAAATTGATTTAACCGCTATTCTTGGGGCGAATACGCTGGAAAGCAGTTTCGGAGGCCAGCTTAACGACTTGACCTCTCCCGATTATCTGGATGCGTATGTCGGACTGACCTTTAGTCTGCCGGTTGAAAATCGGGTTGCCCGGGCCAGGCTCAAAATCGCCCGGATCCAACTGGAGCAGGATCTGATTCTGCTTAAGCAAAAAGAAAACGACATTATTACAGATGTCCGCGACGCGGCACGTCAACTGCATATCAATTTTCAACAGCTTCAAGCCAATAACTTAAATGTTGCTGCGGCGGAAAGGCTTTTAAAAGCGGAGGAGCTGAGATTTAGTATAGGGGAACGAACCAGCTTGGACGTGTTGAACGCTCAAACCAGTCTGGCTAACGCAAAACTGAAAAGATCTGAAGCCTTAATTAACTACAACCTGGCAATAGTTAAACTGGCGCAGCAAAAAGGGACGCTTTTGGAGGAAAATGGCATTGAATGGAAAATCACGGAATAGTTGTTGGACCGGATGGTATGCAGTTATCGCCCTGTGCGCTTTTTTTGCGGCGGCAACGATCCCGTTGGCGCAAGAGGCCGGCGAGGTTAAAGATGCAACTAATGTCCCGGCCCAGGCATTGAAGCAGGGCGGAACAAATGATCTGGTCGTTCCAGCCGCAGATCAGGATGATTATCGCGCGTATTTGGACAGCCGATTGAAAATGAAGCGGGCGCAATTGAGTGTCTACCAAGCCCAGCTGGAGCAAGCACAGGCTCAAAGGGGATTTGATCAGGATACAATGTTGTTTGAGGCCGGTATTATCAGCGGGAATCGGGTTAACGATGCCAAAAAAAATCTGGACAACAGCATCGTGCATGTCAGGCAGTTGGAGATAGATCTGGAACAGGTCAAAGCCGAAATGCTGGATACGGCCTCCTCAATCGCCGTGGTTGAGGCCAAAAAATACCGGACCCTGGATGAAAAACGGATGGTGGATATCACGCTGATTAATGATTCCCTGGAAGGCCGAATCCGGGCAATGTTCAGTGATTTGACTCCCGATCAGTTTCGAGCCCTGATGACCATCCATAACATCAGGGTTTCGTTACGTGACCAAGCGATCATTGCCGAGCCTTATGAGCAAATGATCCCAATGCTGGGGTATGGCGAGAAGACCAATCTAACCTTTCAACTGCTGAAGGATGCTGACGATCTGGCGGTTGATATCCGTTTCGGGCAGAGAAACCTTGTGCCGAAAGTGTATCTCAAGAAAGAATCCCAGGAGGCATTTCCAAGCATTGATTCGGCCCAATTTGCCCAGGAAGGCAGTCTGGGAGGCAAAGTCAAGTTTGACCTGATGCTTGAAAAACTGGCGGAGAAAGACGAATCCTTCCGGCTGATCGCGGTCAATCTGCCCAAGCAGTTTGATTTTTCCATTGTGGATCCCAAAACAAGCGCCAAGGTCATGCAAGTCAAGTTTTCGTCGAGCGCGCCAAAGCAACAGCTTAACCTGGAGATCGCGATCCCGGAAAAACTCGATTCGTCGTTTATTGACCAGACAATTGTATTCTACGTGATGGTCTTAACAACCGGCGAGCTTAAGACCATCAATGACTTGCGCGAAAAGTATAAGGAAGCGCCGATTGATGACGCCGAAATTAACAAAATCAAAGGTAACAAGGTGCGCTTGGAACTCATCCCGCGCGGCAAGGGCGACCTGGAGATCGTCAGCGCCAATCGTTACCAGGAAATCAAGATAGGCGAACAGCCGACCATCCGGATTGATTTGCATAATATCGGGACCCTGTCCGTGCTGAACGCCAGGGTTCTGGTGGATGCGCCCTACCTGTGGAAGGATAAGATCGCGCCCAACCTGATCCCGGAGCTTAAACCGGGCAACAAGGAACCGGTCTTGATTACGCTGACGCCCCCGGCTGATATCGGCGTGGGAGAATATGATATCCGGGTGAAGGCGGAAGCCGAAGTCGGCACCGAAAAGATCACCGCCCTGGATAAAAGCATCTCCATTCGCGTCGGATCGAAAAGCAATATTATGGGCAATGTCATCTTGATCGGGCTTTTAATAGCCCTGGTCGTTGGGATTGCCGTCGCAAGCATTAAAATCAGCAGGAGGTAGGCCTATGGACAAAACGGCTGTATTGGAAGCCATCCAACTGACCAAGCGTTATGAAAACGGCGTCCTGGCGGTGGACAACCTGAATCTCAATATTTATCCGGGCGAAATCTATGTGCTTTTGGGAACCAACGGGGCGGGGAAAACAAGCACTATGATGTTGATGTTCGGATTTACCGAGCCCACCTCGGGAACCGTCAGGATATGCGGACTGGATGTCACGCGGGACCCGTTGGGGGCCAAGAAACATGCCGCCTATGTATCGGAAAACGTGATGCTGTACGGCAATTTCACGGCTCTGCAGAACATTGAGTTTTTTGCCAAACTCGGCGGCGCCAGCCGGTCTGACGCCGCAACATGCGAACAATTTCTGCTTCGGGTGGGCCTGCCCAGCGAGGCGCACCGCCGCCGGGTGCGCAGTTTTTCCAAGGGCATGCGTCAGCGTCTTGGAATTGCCATTGCCATGATGAAAAATACCGAGGTCATTATCCTGGATGAACCCACCTCGGGGCTGGATCCCAAAGGCGGGGCTGATTTCCTGGATATTCTGCGGGAGTTAAAGGCGGAAGGCAAAGCCATTTTCATGTCCAGCCACGATATCTTTCGGGCCGAGATTGTGGCGGACCGCGTGGGAATCATGAGCCATGGTCAGATTGTCCAGGAGCTGGATCGCGCCAACATTGGTCATCAGGACCTCGAAACGCTCTACCTGAAGTACGAATTGGAGAAATAGCGGTGCTGGGATTACTCATCAAGAAAGAAATCCGGAGTCATGTCCTGACCTATCGGTTCGCGATGACGCTGGTTCTGGCCTTTGTGTTGATGCTTTTGGGTTTTTCTGTGATGACCGCGCATTACCAGGGGCGGATGGATGCCTATTCGGCCAGCGCTTCGGGCCGGGCCGATCAGATTGCCAAAATCAAGCAGATCAAGGATCAGCAAGAGCGCCTCGGTAAACTGTCGGAACTGGGCATCGCATCGGGTTACAAGCCCGCACTTTTAAGCATACTGAGCGCCGGGGTTGAAAATGATTTGCCGGTTGAAAGCCATGCCGGCGGATGGTTCAGCCGCAGTATGGACAAGACCCGGTTCGAGAATCCGTTCCTGTCGGTTCTGATGGCGCCGGATTTTACTTATATCGTGGCCGTCATTCTTAGCCTGCTGGCCCTGATTTTTTCCTTTGACAATATTTGCGGTGAAAAGGAACAGCAAACGTTAAAGCTGGCCCTTTCTTATTCGGTGCCGCGCCACCTTATTCTGTTGTCCAAATGGATCGGAGGCTACGTGGTGTTGATCTGCCCGGTGCTTCTGGCCACGGGTGTGGCGCTGTTGATCATGAACCTGCAAGGATGTGTTCAACTGGATCCGGGTGATGGCATCCGCATGGTCCTGATGGTCGGGGCGGCGCTGGTCTATATTTCGCTCTTTTATACAGCCGGAATTATGATTTCCACCCTGACCCACCGCGCGGTTACGGCCATGATCATTGCGCTGTTTGTCTGGGCGGGCTGGGTCCTGGTAATCCCGAATATCTCCATTGTGGGCGCAAAACTTATTGTCCAGGTGCCGACTTACAACAAGATCGAAAACGAAAAAAATGCCATTGACGAAGAAATCCACCTGAAGATCAAGGCGATCAGCAAGACAATGCTTGGTTATGGAGACAAGGCCAAAAAACTCCAAGAAGCACTTGAGCAGGAGAACAAGCAACGTAAACAAGAGCTTGATGAGTTTTATGAAAATAAGGTGGCCGCCCAGAATCGCCTGTGCATGATGTTGTCGAGGCTCTCGCCGTTTGCCGCGTTCAGTTATCTCTCCGCGGCGCTGGCCGACACCGGTATTGAATTATTCCGTAAATACAGGATAGCGGACAAGCGTTTCCACGATGATTTCCGCGATTATCTGGATAAGCGCTGGAAAGAATATAGCGAGAAAAAACTCAAGGATGACTGGTTGAAGCCGGACGAATTGCCCGCCATTATCGTCAACCGGTCCCGGCTTGAAGACAGCATAAACCAGGCCTCATTCGACTTCACCATCCTTGCCGTCCTTAATATCCTCTGCTTTTTAACCGCCTTTATGTGCTTTTTGCGTTACGATGTGAGATAAGGAATCAATCCCATGCTGATGCTGGTCATTAAAAAAGAAATCCTGGAACACCTGATGAGCTTGCGGTTCAGCCTGGCCTGCATATTGTGTTTTATAACCCTGGGTCTTGGATTGTGGGTCAATGGTCGTGAATACACTGAAAATCTGGCTGACTGGCGGGCGAACACAACCATGCATCGTCTTGAGGTGGAAGGCTATAATCAATCTTGGATGATCGTTTGGCAGGGGGTCAAAGTGGATCTGCCGCCTAACATCATGCAGATCTTTGCCTCGCGCCGGGCCTATGACGGCATTCGGACGATTCAATTCTCGCAGGACTTTGAGCCCCAGCCGGCTTCAGGTGCCACGACCAATCCCCTCGCGAACATGTTTCCGCGCACCGACCTGATCTTCTTCATTGGCATTGTCATGAGTCTGCTGGCGCTGGTCTTCAGCTATGACGCGGTGAGCGGTGAAAAAGAGCAGGGCACACTCCGGCTCATGCTATCTTACAGCATTCCCCGGGACACGTATTTATTGGGCAAATGGATCGGCGGCTTTATCAGTCTAATTTTGCCGCTGGTGTTGGGATTGATTTGCGCCGTGATGGTTACCCTCGTTTTCCGGGATGTGCATTATACCCCAACGAACTGGATGCAGATGATATTGATGTTTTTGTTCGCCGTGCTCTACCTGGCCGCGATTTACTCGCTGGGCCTGTTTGTCTCCGCCCGCACCGAACGGCCGGCCACCGCCGCGGTGGCGGTGCTCCTGGTATGGGTAATCCTGGTTCTTGCCTGGCCCACCGTGACGCCCTATCTGGCCACGCGGTTTGGCAAGGCATCCTCGCTGGTTGACCTGGATAAGAGAAAACGCGATGTGATGAAAGAGGCCTGGGAACAGTATAAAAAAGCCGACAAGGAATATGACAAAGCACATGATATTCCGGAAATGTGGTGGGAAAATGGCGTTGCAAGGGATAGTGAAAAGATACTTAAAAAAAGAATTGACATGGTTGACGTGGAATTGAAAGCCGTGAAGTTCCTTGCGCAGGAACAGGAAAAACTGAACAATGAGTTTCTGAACGGAATGACCCATCAGACTATGATGGGTCAGCATGTATCCCGTCTGTCGCCTTTTTCGTCTTTTATGTATGTCATACTGGCGGCGGCGGGAGAAGATGCCGGCAACGAACGCACGCTTCAAAAGCAGTTAATTGAATATAAAGAACGGCTTGCCGATTACGGCTTTAAGAAACAGAGAGAAGAAGGCGAGGAGCGGCTTAAAGGCAACAAAAAGCCGAATTATTCCTGTGTGGATTGTCCGCGGTTTCAGATGCCGGCTTTGTCTTTGTCGCATGCAATGGGCGCCGTTGCCCTGGATGTTGCACTTTTGCTGATATGGAATGCAGTCTTTTTTATGGGGGCCTATATGTCGTTTCTCCGGTATGACGCAAGGTAATATGATGAAAACATTACATTAGCATCCCATAGGAAATGAAAAAGCTGGAATGATCCAGCCGTCATGGAATAATGACGGTGACACTCGAAAGGAGGGATCATTCCAGCGATGAAAAAATACACTATGTTTAAGCAGGTCTGCAA
>Ga0247841_10009985_pt1 | contig 13079 bp, 6 predicted proteins | sample LaCruzMarch2015__2_FD_192410 | JGI IMG/M metagenome (GOLD analysis project Ga0247841, IMG submission 192410) | Freshwater microbial communities from meromictic Lake La Cruz, Castile-La Mancha, Spain - LaCruzMarch2015_18m | ecosystem: Environmental > Aquatic > Freshwater > Lake | place: Spain... | reverse complement strand
ATTTTCTTAATAATGTGAATCAAGGGTTAAAACAGCGTCAGACATAAATCAGAAATTACTTTTCCTACTTCCATTTATTGCAGTTGGCTTCAGCCAACTGTCTATGATTGATTCAATTCAAGGGGCTTTAGCCCCATTTATTTCAATTTCCTGCTTCTCTCATCAATATAAAAAATCATACTGCTGTATGATCAATGGGGCTAAAGCCCCTGACTTGCCTAATTATCCCTTTAACAGTCAGCTTAAACTGACTGCAATAAATATTCCTTCATTCGCCTGCCAACCCTTGATGCGCATTAGTAAGCAAAAAGCGGAAATTCCGCCATCATTTCATTTACTTTTTTACCCACTGCCAGGATTTTGGATTCATTCTCAATGTCGCCGATAACCTCATCGATCAGGCTAACGATTTTTGGCATATGGCTTTCCGTTAATCCACGGGTGGTGATTGCAGGTGTTCCAACGCGAAGCCCCGAAGTTTGAAACGGAGAGCGGCTGTCGAAGGGAACCATATTCTTGTTCACGGTAATGTCGGCCCTGACCAGGGTATTCTCAACCTGTTTACCCGTGATATTCGGGAATTTGGTTCTCAGATCGATCAGCATCAGATGGTTGTCGGTTCCGTCGGAAATGACATGATAACCTTTGTCGATAAATGCTTTGGCCATGGCAGCGGCATTTTTCTTCACCTGAAGTACATAGTCCATATATTCATCCGAAAGGGCTTCGAAGAACGACACTGCCTTGGCAGCAATCACATGTTCAAGAGGTCCGCCCTGGATGCCCGGAAATACAGCTGAGTCAAGCAATTGCGACATCATTTTGATCTCGCCCTTTGGAGTGGTCAGTTTCCAGGGATTTTCGAAATCCTTGCCTATCAGGATCATCCCGCCACGAGGCCCGCGAAGGGTTTTGTGGGTTGTGGTCGTTACAATATGGCAATGGGGCAGCGGGTCGTTTAACAGACCGCGTGCAATCAACCCGGCAGGATGGGCAATATCTGCAAGAAGCAGGGCGCCGATTTTATCGGCAATGCTCCTCATGCGCTTGTAATCCCAGTCGCGTGAATAGGCTGAAGCGCCTGCTATGATAAGCTTTGGCTTAATGGCTAACGCTTTTTCTTCCATTTTATCATAGTCAATCACTCCCGATTCCTGCTCAACCTGGTAAGCTACGGCCTTATACAGGATTCCTGATGAATTAACCGGGGATCCATGCGAAAGGTGCCCGCCATGCGCAAGATCCAAACCCATGAATGTATCGCCTGGCTTGAGGCAGGTCATCAGGACCGCCATGTTGGCCTGGGCCCCGGAATGCGGCTGTACATTGGCCCATTCGGCGTTGAACAATTCTTTGGCACGGTCGATAGCCAGCTGCTCCGATTCATCCACATTCACACAGCCACCATAGTAGCGTTTGCCGGGATAACCCTCGGCATATTTGTTGGTAAGGCAGGAGCCCATGGCCTTCAACACCTGGTCGCTTACAAAGTTTTCGGATGCGATCAGCTCCAGTCCGCTGGTTTGCCGATGCAATTCATTCTTGATGACCCTGAAAATCGCACTATCTTTTTTCATAACAAGTTATAATTTTGGAGATTAAATATCGTTGAACTAATTAAAGTGCTTCCGGAGGAACAAAAGTAAAATTATTTCAGATAAAATCTTGATATTTGCTTGGGAAACTCCTTAACAAAACTCAAAACTCAAAGATCAAAACTCAAAACTGAAAGATCAAAACTTAAAACCATAGAGAAAAACGCAAAACTGAGTCTGCTCCGAAAAGGCAATTTAACGGAAAACCGGACACTGAGCGAAGTCGAAGTATCCTTATCTACAGGTGTTTGCATCCTTCGACTCCGCTCAGGATCCAATTGTTCGGACTTTTCGGAGTAGGCTCAAAACTGAAATGCAAAACTGAAAATCCAGGCAGATCAACAAGTTTAATCAAAATCTAATGAGTAAAGTTCGAAACAACCGATTGATGTATAGCCTGATCCAAAAATTTAGCAGATCATTTGTCACTTGTCACTCGTCACTTGTCACTCGTCACTTGTCACTTGTCACTCGTCACTTGTCACTTGTCACTCGTCACTCGTCACTCGTCACTCGTCACTCGTCACTCGTCACTCGTCACGTGTCACTTGTCACTCGTCACTTGTCACTTGGTTTTCTCCTTCTTCCAACAGTTCTTTTCGCCCAGCTCAGCGCCGGACCCGACGTAGAAATTAACCCCGGCGTTCCTGTAACATTGACGGCGAAGTACGGGGATGACTGGGTCGCAATTCCAGTGCCTATGAATGATGATGATGTTAAAGGTCCGTTCTCAATTGATCCTGCAGGTGATTTTGATTTTTTATTTTATGGTAATCTGTATACAGCCTTCTCAATCGGCAGTAATGGGTGGATTAGTTTTACCCATAATCAAAACTGGGGAGGAACAAGGAAGGCAATCAGTATCCCAAGTAATGCACCAAATAGCCCGCTTAATTGTATTCTTGGTCCTATGCAGGATTACAACCCTGAGGCAGCTCAAAGTCCTTACATTTATTATAAAACAATTGGCGCCAGACCCGATAGAAAATTGGTAATAATGTGGTGTCAGACGCCCATAACATGGTGCCCGAATGACGTTGTTACATTTCAAATTGTTCTTAACGAAACTGATAACAGTATTGAAAGCCATGTTTTTGCAAAGCCATCCTGTATCGATCCTGGCAATGACAAAGCAACACTGGGGATACAAAATGAATATGGTACAATTGGTATTTCACCTGCCGGATATAATGTCACGACTTTGCCAATTTCTGAGCTGGCATGGAAATATGAGATTGACCCCAATGTTTTTTCCGGATATAAAGTAAGTTCAATTGATTTTGAACTCCTGCCCATCACACCAGAGGACAAAATATCGTATACCTGGTACCAGGGTTCCGAATTGATTTCTACAGAAAAATCTTTTATTGTTACGCCTGATGCCACAACAACCTACACAGCCTGGTGCACAATCTGCAATGGAGCCACCTTCTCCAGCACCGTCACTGTTACCGTTGTTCCCCTGGTTCCTGATGCATTCACGCCAAATAATGACGGGGTTAACGATACATTTGAGATTCTTGGACTCCCCCCTACAAGTATAGCTGACTTTCATATTGAGATTTACAGCCGCTGGGGACAGCAGGTTTTCGCGGAGACCGACATTACCAAACCCTGGAATGGAAAAATGAACAATGCAGGTGAAATCTGCCCCGATGGAGTTTATGTTTGGGTGATTTATTACATGAACGCAGACAAAACCCGGATCAGCAACAAAGGCATGGTGACCCTGCTACGATAAAATCCCTTGCATTAAATCAATTAGAACCTGTTTCCTGAAAGGCTTCTCAAGATAATAATCTGCTCCTTTGGAAATAATGTACTCTTTTTCATTTTGAAAAGTATATCCGGTAACGGCGATTATTGGCGTGTTCAGATATTCCGGCATTTTCCTGATTTCCGTGATTGCATCAATCCCATCCATTCCCGGCCCCAGGTTAATATCCATTAAAATGGCCTGGTACCTTGATTTTTTTACCATTTCCAATGAAAGTTCCCCGGTGGTCGCCACGTCAAGCCGGAAATTCCTTTTCAGGTACATTCCGAGCAATTCAATGTTGGATTCGTTGTCTTCGACAAGAAGGATCAAGTGGGGCTCATTTATTGTTTTTTCAGCACGAATGACGTCTGATGTGGTTTCAGTTTTTTCATGAGAAATTAACACTTTATCTTGTGATCCGTGTGATGGCAGTGTGAGGACAAAGGCAGTCCCCTTCCCCGGTTCACTCTCAATCGCGATCGATCCCCGGAGCAACTCTGTACTCTTCCGTGCAATGGCTAACCCGAGTCCGCTGCCTTCATATGGACGGTTATACCCTTCATCGGCCTGCCTGAACTCCTCAAAAACCATTTTTTGCTTTTCCAGGGCAATTCCAATACCGGTATCTTTGATGACGATTTGAATCCTGTCATTTTTTTCGCCGGCGTACTTTGCCTTCAATTTAATTCCACCCGTGCTGGTGAATTTAACAGCATTTTCCATTATTTTGATAAGGCTCTTCTGTAGCAGATTTTCATCGGAAATAAAAAATAGCTGTTCATCCGCTTGTACATCAAGGTTCAACCCTTTGAGAATAACGGATTCCCTGAACATCTCAGCAGTTTTGTCAACCAGTTTTGTAACATTCACATTGGTCAGGTTCAGGGTAAGCCCTCCTTCAAGTTGTGCATAAAGCATGATCGAATCGAGCGTGTTTTGAAGCCGCTTGCCGGAGGTCAGAATATGCCCGGCCATATCATGTAGATCCTGCCCGGATAATTCATTGTGAAGTATTTCAGAAAACCCGAGAATCCCGTTCATCGGGGTTCTGAACTCATGACTCATATTCTGCAGCATTGCCGATTTTAACCGGCTTGATTCTTCTGCCGCCTGCTTTGCATGGATCAATTCCGTTTCATTCCGTTTATCATCTGTAATGTCCGACAAAATTCCACCGACCATCTCCTCTTCATTTCCCTCGCCACGCACAAGGTACCGTTGATCATAAACCCACCTTATTGCTCCATCGGGTTTCCTGATCCGGTATTCACATGCATCAATTTCACGAGATGGAAGATTCTGAAGGAATTTTTCGAACAATGATTTATCCTCATCCAAAACCTGGTCAATCCAATGATTTGGGCTGGCATTAATGTCACCGGTTGACAACCCGAATATTTTTTCAAAGGCGGCATTGACAATGTATAATTTACTCCCATCCATGTTTGAGAGCCAAACAACATCGAGCAGGTCATGGATCAAGCGCTGGAACCTTTTTTCTGTTTGGGACAGGACCGATTCAATCCTTTTTTTCTCATGTTTCATGACAGTTTCGGCAAGTTCCCTTTTTACAGCCGGTCCCAGCCGGTACAAATGGGTTTTCATCAGGTAGTCATTTGCCCCGCCTTTCATGATATTAACAGCGATGTCTTCTCCAACAGTTCCGGAAACCAGGATAAACGGGATGTCCGGTTTTTTTGATTTAAACAGTTCCAGCGCTTCGTCACCGCCAAATCCGGGCAACGAATAGTCTGAAATCACTATGTCCCACCCATCCTGGGCCAAACCGGCCTCCATTTCCGCTTTTGTCTTAACCTGCAGGTGATCTACTTCAAAACCTTCCTTCTTCAGGTGTCTTACCACAAGCAATGCATCGGTATCATTGTCTTCAACAAGCAGAAGTTTTAACTTTGTCATATGTTCTGAGATTACAGTGTTAATGAACGTCGTTAAGCTAGGAGAATCTGAAAAAGAAGATTGCTCCTTTCCCGGTTTCACTCTCTGCGCCAATCCAGCCTCCATGCTTCAGGATAATCCTTTTCACCGTGGCAAGCCCGATACCGGTTCCGGTGAACTGATCGTCGCTGTTCAAGCTGTAGCGCCAATAATATTGTTACTGGTACTGTTTACGAGGTTTTTCCGTTAAAAAAATAGCAGGAAATCTGTTCTCCTGAAAAAGGAACCTCAGGCGTAACGCATAACACCCCTGGAATATTTATAAAATATCAGGGGTGTTATGCGTTTTTTTGATCCAGGATGTTCACATAAATGAACCGTGTATCAAAGGATTATATCCGTTAGAGAATGATAATCTTTTTGTTGACCGTTTGTGTACTGCCTTCAATATTCAGGATATAAATGCCCTTTGGCAGGTAACTGAGGTCGAATGTATGACCGGAACCGGTTTTGAGGATAATTTCGTTTTGCACATATACCGCTTTACCCATCTGATCGGTTATCTTAACATTGATCATCCCTGCTTCGTTTCTGTCTGAGCTGATTGTAAACAGTCCATGACTTGGATTTGGATACACAAAGAACCCGTTGTCGTTTGGTTCAACCGACCCCGTGGTTTTCCCAATGCTGCCAGATTTAAGCGCCGGAGCAAACAAGTTCCCGTCGTAATCTCCAAACTCAACCGGAACAGGATTAGCTGCAAATGCTATTTCGGAAGGGGTTGCTGAATCTGAAATGAACAAAACAGAAAACAGGACATTCTGCGAAATGTCAATGCCTTGTTCATCTGCAGCCCATACAAAGGAGAGTATTCCAGGTTCAGGAGAACTTACCAGAATTGATTCCAATCCCGGGTAAACACCGGTAATATCTTTAAATGCAAGGTTTTTAGAATCATACCGGATGGTGAACTGGAACGAGCCTAAATCATTCACTGATGAGCCATACACAGGGACCTCAAGTTCTCCGGGTCTTGCCTCGGTTGAACCGATTGTGATGCTGCCTTCTGCGACAATATATCCATTGATGTTTTTCAACGCAACCGGTTGGTATGATCCGTTGGCATCGCCATAAGTTAATCCGTTGAAGCTTTGGGTAACATTTCCTCCGTTCACGGTCACAGGCTCCGGATTGAACAGCCAGTCGCCGACTGAAAAGGTGGTGATCATTGAAATGATTCTTTTGCGAACCAACAGGACATCGCTTGCAGTTACAGAACCGCTTCCATTCACATCACCCGAAGCAAGAAAAATACCTGACAGAGGTGAAATACCGGCAATATGTTTCTTATACAAAAGCACATCGGCAGCAGTTACGCCACCCCACGGTTTGCCTGTAGCGGCCTCTATTGTGTAGGACCCATCTGCAATTCCGGTGAACGAATAATTTCCGGAAGCGTTTGTTAAAGTTGAGGCGACGACATTGCCTGTGCCATTTTTCAGATTCAGCTGGATTCCGCTTAATGGCGTGTTGTATGTATTGGGATAGGAAATCAATCCGCTGACCAGATGGCCGGTCGGGGCGCCAATGGTGATGACAGATATATCGTCAAAGTAAAATCCGTCACCGGTCACACTCCCGTCACTGGCCAAAGTAAACCGTAGTTTTATAGTATGTCCTAAAAAGGGAGTCAGATCAATATTTTCCTCAACCCATGTACTTTGGGTTCCGTCATAAACTGGTTGACCGGGCAACTGTGATGATGTCCCCGGATGGGTGTAATTACCAGTCAGCGCTGTCCAGGTAGAACCTCCGTTTGTCGAAACTTTCACTTGTGCATAATCGTAACCAGCTTCGATGTCCCATTTAGCCCAGAAATTCAGCAAACCATAGTTGGCAGTCGTTAAATCAACGGTGCTGGTAAGTGTGACAGATTTATTAATATTATCCTGGTAATTTCCGCTTGGCGAATCGGTGATAGAACCAGGCGCTGAATGGTAGCTGGAAGTTGAGATGCCCCAGCCTCCCGGTGTCCAGTTGCCAAGAGTGCTGCACATGTCATTGAAAAGAACGACCGGTTGTCCGAAGATCTTATGGATAGTATCCCTCATTACAGTTGAACCATCATTCAGGTTCAGGACATAAGTTAGCGCTGTTCCGCTCTGAATCCCCGGATCCAGGATGAAAGAGATGGAATCGGCAACCGTCTGCCCGGGAAAAATCCCACCCAGAATCGCAGAATCACCAATACCTGTGAAGGCTGAGCTCAGCGGGGTAATTGAAACGGAAAAGGATGTATTGGTATCAAGTCCCAACTGGCTTACACTGAATTTCAAATATCCTGTGGTTTGACCAATAAGGGCTGGTGATTCATCTCTTACCGAGCCGTAATTGCCTGCAAACCTGGCGGCTAACAAACTTTGCAGCATGTTTTCCTGGCAAAGCGGGATGATCTCATTCACGGCAGGCCAGAATCCGCTCCCGCCAATTTCGGGTGTATAAGCGAGCGTTTTTGGTTTTGTAGTCTGTTCGCCATACATCCAGTCATCCGAACAACCTGAAACCACGTAAATAGTGGTGTTGGCAGGTCCGTAAGTATAATTATTATCAGCAGTCATTAAAGTCGCCTGTGCATGGAACAGGTCATTATCGGGTGAAGGGGTTGATGTATAACCCCAGGCATAGAGCAACATGCCGGCAACACAATGATAATTGAGCGCTGTTCCGAAATTATGGCTTTCACAGAAAGCCTTTAATGCCTGTGTTTCAGGTTCTGAAAAAGGAGCTGTTCCACGGTAGGTTTCATCATCCGGGTACCCCGACGAACCATCTCCTCCCCACATATATCCATAGTTACGGTTAAGGTCAACCCCGTAGCTGCCTCCACCGTTGTTATGCCGGTTTTTACGCCACATTCCGCCTCCCGATGGGTTGGTGGTCTGGTTGTATCTGTATCCGTCAGGATTCACAACGAGAATAAAATACATTTCGGTGTGATCTACCAGGTTCTTTATTTCAGGATCTGTTGCATAATTCTCGAGCAGATAATACATATAGAACATAAGATGCATGGCGCCGATACCTTCACGGGCATGATGCACTCCGGTATACAAAACCTGTGGTTTGGGGTCCTTCTGCACCACATTGCCTGTTATCTTCACCATGTAGATGGGACGGTTCTCAATTGACTGCCCGATAGATACTTTCTCGGTGATCAGGGTGGGGTAGTGGACAAACATGTAATCCAGGTTACTGTTAAATTGATCCAGGGTACAATGCCCCCCCATCGTTCCAAGCTGAAACTCAGATGGAACAGGATACTCACGGGATAATTCCGGATCTCCAACCATGGGTTGATTGGCAAATTTTTCGTTGTTTTTCAGATATTCAGCAATTACATCATCGACAAGAATATCCAGTTTAAAACCATTTGAACGGATGAGTTTCAGTTCTGTTTCCGAAAAATCTGAAATAAAAAACATGCCTTTGCTGAAAACACCTTCATCAACGGCTATCCCAAGCGATGAAAGTTTCTGCAAGCCTTGTTCATCGGTATAAATTTTGATTTTTGAATATTTCTCTGTTTGTGCAAACGTAAAACCAGTTGTGAATACAATCATAACAAGGAAAAAGAATTTTTTCATGGGACGGTTTTTTGTAGTTCGACAGCAAAGGTACAACTTTAAGTTTTTCAGTAACAGGGTCTCTGAAAAATTAAAATCGGAACAGGTTTTGTAATTCAGATAATAAATATTCTCCAGCCGGGTATTTTCTTATTTTTACGGTTTGGGAAAGTGATAAATCGCAATCTTACCAGAACCCCTTCTTCAGGGATGTACAATAAATGACCTCATCCTCCATCTCCTTCTCCTTGGAGGAGAAGGAGTGGCGGTGTTAAATATATAATAGGGGAATGGGGTTGAGGTTCTGATGATACAGCCCTAATGGGTTTGAGTCAGAAAAGACAAACCTATTGAGATGGAATACTTTTATGATTATGCTCAATCAATTATGAATCAACAATAACAATATTAAGGACGTATTGCCATGAGGACATCTCGAAATCTTTTTTTAATTATCTGTATTTCCTTCCTGGTAAATAACGTTACATATGCCCAGTCTGACAGCTGGCCTGGCCGTTTTTTCAAAGGATATGCAAAGTCAATAAAAGGGGGTGGCTTTAATTATCATTCTCCGCAACCCGGTGTTACATCTTCTCTCCTGATCAGGTCAATCGATTCGGTTCAGTACATTGAATGGGAAACCGAGGTAATCCCTGCCGGTTATGCCGAATTGTCAGTGAAACTCATGTGGATATTTGGTATTGATGCCAATACAGATAGCCATAGTTTTAAACTGTTTGTCAACGGGAAGTACTGTCTCACCTTTTCAAACCCGCTGGTTTCGGAAATGAAACCGTTTCAGGTGGAAGGCGTCAAAGGATCGTCGTTGCTCTTCAGGACAACCATGCTGGATAAATACGGCGACCCCATGGGATATGCCCAGCTCAACCTGCCTGTTTCAATGATAGCATTAGGCAAGCCACAGCGCATTCGAATTGTCGGAGAGTCGAAAGAGAGCCGTTCATGGTATATGACCTTTGAAGCAGGTGTGGAAGAAAAGTTGGAAATCAGACAGGTCCCTGCATTGGTCAGGGGCGCACATGGGAATTCCATTCCGGTGGTTTTCCAGTTTGTCCATTTGGGCGAACCGGTGAATGGAACACTCCAGGTGGCTGGTAATCCTGAATCGAAATTTTTCCTTGAAGCCGGATTTACTGAAGTAAAAGTTTTGCTGCCTGAAAACACCCCGCCAGGTGAACATGCAGCAAGAATTTCAATATTCGGGGAACAGTCATACAACAAAAAATTCGCTATTTCGCTACCCCGCTATTTTACTATTTTTCTGGTTCAACATACCCACACAGATATTGGTTACACAAGGCCCCAAACAGAAATTTTGCCTGACCATTTGCGTTATATTGATTATGCACTCGATTTTTGTGATCAAACCGATTCATTGCCCGATGATGCCCGGTTTCGCTGGACTTGCGAAACTTCATGGGCAGTAAGGGAATACCTGAAGACAAGGCCGGTATCGCAGGTTGAACGGCTCCGCAAAAGAGTAAAAGAGGGCCGGATCGAACTTACCGGGTTGTACCTGAATTCATCGGATCTGGCAGATGAAACAATGATTGCTGCAACACTTCAGCCCATCGGCGAATTTCGAAAACAGGGGTTTCCGGTGAAGGCTGCAATGCAGAGCGATATAAACGGAGTTCCCTGGTGTTTAACCGATTATCTTTCCGGCGCCGGGATCGAATACCTGAACATGGCACAGAACACCCACCGTGCGCTCAAACCTTTTAACATACCAACAACATTCTGGTGGGAATCTCCATCCGGAAACCGAATCATGGTAAACCGGCCCGAACATTATATGTGGGCAAATTCGCTTGGGATTCTGAGCAGTCCTGAAACCTTCGGGAAGGGCTTATTTCTTCATCTGCAAGATATTACAGATAAAGGATATCCCTATGATCATTATGCAGTTCAGTTCAGCGGTTACCTCACCGATAATTCCCCGCCTTCGACCACTGCCTGCAAACTGGTAGCGGATTGGAATAAAGTTTATGTCTGGCCAAAGTTGAGATTGGCAACCCTCTCAGAATTTATGGATTACATGAAGAATAATCATGCAGGGGAGTTACCGGTTATACGTGGTGCATGGCCCGACTGGTGGATGGATGGATTCGGATCAGCCGCAATACAAACAGCCTATGCCCGCACGGCACATGCCGATTATATAGCCAACCAGGGTTTGATGGCCATGTCGGCCATCATGGGTGCGCAAACCGTCGGCCCTGTTCGTGATTTGCAGTCACAGATCACCGATGATATTGCATTTTATGATGAACATACTTTCGGGGCAGCCGAAAGCATTACCGATCCGCTGTGCGAGAACAGTGTTGTTCAACTCGCCGAAAAAGAATCCTATGTATGGAGCGCCGTGAAGAAAAACCGCATTCTGCGCGAGGAGGTGATGGGGCAGGTCCAGTCATTCATCCCGAAATCAGGTTTACCAACCATTGCGATTTTCAATACGCTGAACTGGAGCCGTTCGGGGAATACCCTGATTTATATTGATCATCAGCTGTTACCAAAAGACAGAGCATTTCGCATGCTTGACTTCGACAACCGTGCGATGCCGGTTCAACCCGTTTCAACCCGTGAAGAGGGAACCTGGTGGATGCTACACGTAAAAGATATTCCGCCCATGGGTTTTCGCATTTACCGGATTGAGGTGGAAACCAAACCACGCCTTATTCCGGGAGAAAAATCCTTCAGCGGGGTAATGGAAAATGATTTTTATCGCCTTACAATGGATAAGAAAAGTGGCAAAATAATCGGGCTCTTCGACAAAGAATGGAATCTGGAAATGACCGATACCACAGCCGCTTATACTCCAGGTGAAGTTATTTACGAACGCCTGGGCAAGAACCGTGGACAGCTCGAACAACTTAAACTGGACCAATATACCCGCAAAACGTGGAATGATCTACGGGTGAGCGAAATAACTTCAGGTCCGGTATGGCAAAGCATCACCATCAACGGCAGCATGGATGGGTGTACCGATCCGTCGGGAATTCGCTGTGAAATAAGACTCTACAACCACGAAAAAAAGGTTGAGTTTTGCTATTCCATGAAAAAGATTTCCGTCACTGATCCTGAGGGCGTATATGTGTCATTCCCCTTTAAATTAGCTGACAGTCAGCATTTTGTTGAAGTGGCAGGAGGAACAATGATTCCCGGGAAGGAACAGATTGAAGGATCTGCCACCGACTGGACCGGCATCCAGAATTTTGTTTCTTTGCGCAATTCTGGTGGACAGATTATTTTTGTTTCACCCGAGATTCCGCTGGTTCAGCTGGGTGATATCAACCTGGGAAAGTTTTTCAGGGTGCACAATTCTATCGCGGGCTCCCGGGAAAAACCGGCACGCATATCAGACTCATCCCGGGCGGCAAAACTTCTGCCTCAAGACACTTCCGGCATGGTGGGGGGGAAGCTTGCCTATCCGGCCTCAGGCGCCATTTTCTCATGGGCGCTGAATAACTATTGGACAACCAATTTCCTGGCCAGCCAGGAGGGCGAACTGAAATGGACCTACCAGGTTACTTCGGGAGCCAACCCATCCAACACAGTTGCCACCCGTTTTGGCATGGAAAACAGAATCCCATTCCTGAACAGGGTTTTTCCGGCATCGGCAAAACCTGATTCCATCTTACTGCCAAGATCTTTTTTTTCTACCACCATGAACCACCTGGTGTTGATTACAGCGCATCCATTAGCAAATGGCACGGGCATAATTCTGCAGATGAGAGAAACAACCGGGAAGCCAGATTCCATTCCGGTTTATGATGTTACACTCTCATCCGACGCCCTTGCAACAGCAACCAGGGCAAAATCAGTATCGGAAGTGAATGTGCTGGAAGAACCCTTAAAACTACTGTGGGAACGAAATGCTGAAACATCCGGACTGTATCACCCGGTTTGGATTAACTTTAAGCCTCTGGAAACAAAGTTTATCCTGATCAACTTATAAGTCCCAACGAAAAAATCTCAAATCAATCGATCACTACTCACTCAATCAATCAATCAGTCAATCAGTCAATCAGTCAATCAGTCAATGCTTGGCGTGATAAAGCCCCCCGGGAATTAAAAATTATACCCGGTTTCTTCTATTTCCTGAATAGCGTAAAGATGGGCTGTGGCAATTTTGTCTCTCCATTCAGGATCCAGTAACTTCCGGCATTCATCAGGGTTGCT
>Ga0247841_10009984_pt1 | contig 13081 bp, 12 predicted proteins | sample LaCruzMarch2015__2_FD_192410 | JGI IMG/M metagenome (GOLD analysis project Ga0247841, IMG submission 192410) | Freshwater microbial communities from meromictic Lake La Cruz, Castile-La Mancha, Spain - LaCruzMarch2015_18m | ecosystem: Environmental > Aquatic > Freshwater > Lake | place: Spain... | reverse complement strand
GCCAAAAAGTTTAAGCATCCGCTCAGTATGATCGCGAGTACTTAGACGCTCAAAAACTTGAGTTTTTCCTTTGGCAAATAACCCCGCTAAAAGAATCGCGGATTTAACCTGCGCCGAAGCTATCTGTGAATGATAAACAATACCTTTAAGATTTCCACCATTTATAACTATCGGCGCATATTCTTCATTATCTTTAATTCTGGCAGTAATGCGCGCCCCCATCAAACGTAAAGGCACATTTACCCTGGACATCGGACGCAAAGATAGATATCTACCCGCCGTAACTTTAGTTTTAAAATCCATTCCGGCTAAAACACCTAAAAGTAAACGCAAGGTGGTTCCTGAATTATTCACAAAAATCGGCTGATTAGGAGTTTTTAATCCTTGCCTGCCGCAGCCCTTAACAGAGACTACCCCCTTCTTACGCAGGAATTTTACTCCCAAAGCGCTTAAAGCATTTAAAGTAGCCAATGAATCATCATGAATGGGAAAATTCTTAAGAATGGTTTTACCGCTGCTTAAAGCGCTTAAAATTAATGCGCGGTGGGCAATGGACTTATCCCCGGCAAGAACGATACGTCCATATGGTATAAATTTATGTTTAATTAAAAAAGGTTTACTCAGACAAGAAAACTTTATTTCTAAACGTTCAGCAGATTTTCTAATGCAGCTCACTTTATCTTTTGTGTTACCTTATCGTTTTCTTTAATTAAATCTTTTAGCTCAGCAGAAAAACCCGCAGCCGACATGGCTTCGTGGACTTTCTCAACTTTTAAATCTCCAATAGGTTTACCGGCGCGAGATACTAAAAATTCATCTCCAACGTTTATCTTATCTTTACTGCCCAAATTAATCACCACAAAATTAAATTCTTTATTAACAATCATCACTTTACCTTCTGATCCCTTAACCAAACGAGGCTGCTCTTTATTAGTAACCTTTAAGGCCTTAGTGTCCGGTGCATTAATTTTCTTATCCGCCGTTTTAGGTTGCACCAAAGCAACATCTTTAGCTGGCTTAAGCAGCTCAGGATTAACAACAACTTTACCCAGCTCTACACCACCTGCACCAGTCTCTAAATTCTTAATTTTTTCCTCCAATGCAACCTTCTGTTGTTGCATAATTTTTATTTGTTCTTTAATTTGCTTACCATCGGCTTGAACCTGATTAAACCGGTTCTCAAGATCCTCCCGCAAAGATTTCTGCTTAGAAAGATCCGTCTTAAGCTGCTCTAATTTATTTGATGTTTCAAGATGTGCTGATTTCTCCGCAGCCAACTCGCTGGATAAAGAATCCATTTTACTTTTAGCTTCTTGTAATTTTAACGCAAGATCCGAAGCTATCTTTTTAGATTCATCAAGCTTGCTAGCGGTATTGCGCTGAAGATTCTCCAGTTCAGTAATCTGCCCCCGAAGCTTGATATTTTGCGCGTACTCCTTTTGATATAAATAAAATACCCCCGCAGCCGCTAATAATAAAATAATAAATAATCCAATTAAGACAGGTAATAGGATTGAGCCTTTGTAATGCATTTTGCCTCCTTTTATAGTTTTATTATGTTTATTAAGCCTTAGTATAACATTAGTTAGGTAAAAATCAAGAGATAATTTAATGACGGCATAGCTTACGGTAACGTTAGTTACCGTAAGCTATCTGCCGGAATTAATCCTCCACGCATTGATTTGCGCAGCAAATCAGTGGAGGATAATATAGTTTACAAATTTTTCTTAATAAACTCCTGAAATTCTAGGGGAATTTTACTGGTGAAACGCATAAGCTTACCTGTAGAAGGATGAATAAAGCCGATCTCTTGAGCATGTAAAGCCAGGCGGGAAAAGTTATCCTTCTTTCCATATTTAAGATCACCAAGTATCGAATGTCCTAAGTAAGCTAAATGTACCCGGAGTTGATGCGTCCTGCCAGTAAAAGGCGTCAGTTCCAAAAGGCTAAAATCCTTGGAGCGTTTTAGTGTTTTATAAGAGGTTTTAGCATATTTGGTGTTTTGCGTAAATGAAACTGCCATATTTTTTCGCTTTAGAGGATGCCGGCCAATGGGAGCTTCAATCACATCTTCGTCGAACTCCACCCGGCCACTAACTATAGCGATATATTTACGCTGAATACTATGCTGAGCAAACTGCTTAACTAATTTTAAATGACTGCCATTATTTTTAGCAATCACTAAAAGCCCGCTAGTTTCTTTGTCTAAGCGATGCACGATCCCGGGTCGATTTTTATTTATATCGGAGAGCTCCATAGAGCGACCCAACAAAGCATTAACTAAGGTATGCTGGCGATTCCCCGGAGCCGGGTGCACCACTAAACCCGGCTGCTTATTAATCACCAGTATATCCTTGTCCTCATAAACAATATCCAAAGATATCTGCTCCGGTAAAAATTCTGTTTTTTCTTTCTCTGGGAGAAAAACCTGCAGCGCATCAAACGCATTTAACTTATGATGCGGCTTATTAACGATCTGAGAATTTAAAAAGACCTTTCCTTCGTGGATAAGTTTCTGAATATTTGTACGTGATAAACCTAAATTATTACGCAGGGCATAATCCGCCAGGAACAAATCCAAACGCATTTTAGCCTCTTGAGCTTCAACTTGTATTAGTAGCTCTTCCATTAAATTTCACCCAGTAAAATTTGTGTACATACACAACACCCGCACAGTACCAATTAGCGCGGGGTGCCTCGCGAGCGAAGCGAACGAGGGTCTTCCATATTCTATCTTAAAAAGAATATTTGCCTTTATCGGCAAAAGATTGTTTATGACCGGAGTTATTTTCTTTTAACCATGAATAGCTTGATAAATATACCCAGAGAAAGAAAAAATACTCCCAGGCATAAAAGCTGGAAAAAAGTTAACCCGTAAAATATTCGGGGGCTATCATTACGTAAAAATTCAATAAAAAAACGCTTTAGGGAATAAAGAAAAAGATAGCTGCAGAGTATCTCCCCCGGTAGATGCTTTCTGTCCTGTTTAAATCTTAAAATAACAAAAATTAAGATCAAAAGCAAAGAAGAATACAGTTGCGTAGGGATCAAAATCTTATCAAAAACTTTAAAATATAAACCAAATTCGGATTCCCGGCCGAAACAGCATCCGTTTAATAAACAACCGATTCTACCGATGGCTTGCCCTAAAGCTACAAAAGGGACTAATAAATCCAAGGTTTTCAGCAACTCCATTTTATGTTTTTTGATAAACAAAATCGCCGTTGCCGAACCGAAAAACAGCCCTCCAAACCAAGCCATCCCTCCATGCTGTAGCATAATAATCTCCAGAGGATTCTGCAGATAAAAACGGAAATTGAGCAAAACATAAAACAGGCGTGAACCGATTATACCAAAAATAAAAATATAGAAAAAAAGATTGAATATCTGTTCGGCATCCATCCCTTCTTTCCTGGCCTGAAAGGAGCTTAAATAGGCGCAAACAAAAAAAGCTAAAACCAGCATCAAGCCGTAAGAATAAATCGTAAAATTCCCTATATGACAAATCTCAGGTAACATTTTTTTTAAAACACAGCTCCCAGGTTAAAAATAGCGCAGCGATAGTGATTACTGAATCCGCAATATTAAAAACCGGCCAAATATGCAGATCTAAAAAATCAACCACAAAACCAAAACGCAGACGGTCAATAAGGTTGCCTGCTGAACCGCCTAAAATCAGGCTTAAAGATAATTTTGAAATGATAGAATTTGTTTTTAAATTGTAGAGAATAAGTCCAATCGCTAAAAACGAAACCAACACTAATAAAAATAACTGATTTTGAAAAAGGCCAAAGGCTGCCCCGCGATTATGTACCAGGGTCAAATTTAAAAAATTTTTTATTAACGGAACCGGAGTATTTAATTGCAGAAATCTTAGGGCGAGAAACTTAGTAGCCTGATCCAATAAAATAACACTTGTGACGATGATAAAAATCATCTAATAAATTGAGCACCTTAAATCTTTTATCTAACGAAATTTGAGCACCAATAAAAGTATAGCGAAATCCTTGCGCGAAGCGCAAGGACCTCAAGCTTCATGCAAGTAAAATCAAGGGTAAGAGCACCTTAAGTCTTTATTTCTTTTCCCTTTTCTGCTGGCATTTGATACACAACCGGGCAGAAGGAACTGCTCTTAATCTAACTTTAGTGATCGAAGACTTGCAATCGTCACAAATGCCGAAAGTCCCTTCTTCTATTCTCTTGAGCGCATCATCCAGATCATAAAGAGATTTTCTCTCACCGGAAGCTAACCCTAAAGAGAACTCGCGATCATAATTATCGGTAGCGACATCCGCCATATGATAAGTATAACCCGAGATATCCCCTGAAGCCTCTTTTTGTGATTTCCTTAAAGTATCATCGGATATATGCTTAAGATCATTAAGTATCTCTTCTTTCTTCCTCAGCACAATCTTCTTAAAATCCTTTAAATCACTTTTAGTAAATTTTTTCTTCACTTTATTCTCCCCTCTGGCTTTGCCTATTGGAAAGCAAACCATGGTTTTTAACCAATTGCTTCCAGGCAATGATCACAAATCAAAGGATGCGCCTGGTTCTTCCCAACCTCTAACGAATAATTCCAGCAACGCAGACATTTAGTACCTTGCGCCTTCTCTACCTCAACCGATAAATCCTCAGAATTATCCTTATTCAGAGCAACCTTAACCTGTGAAACTTTAAAAATCTCGCACAGCTCAATATTAAAGCTTTGTAAGAATGTATAACGATCCTGTGTTTTTGTCAATATATTTATTTGCGCATCAAAAGAGCTACCGATTTGGCCTTTTGAACGCAGATCTTCCAGGGCTTTTGCAACCACCGGAACTAATTCTATTACCCCCCCTAATTCCTGATCCACATTCTTTAAACCCCCGGATTGAATATCATCCTGCCTAAAAATAGGGTTAGCTTTCGGAAAACTTAAAAGATGCACGCTCACAATGGAGTTGTCCTGTTTTGTCTTAGGAATATTTTGCCAGATCTCTTCAGAGGTAAAAACTAAAATGGGAGCCATCAACCTTATCAAATAATTTAATACTTCGTAAATCGTAGTTTGCACTGCTCGCCTTTCCACGGAATCAAAACGATAGGTATAAAGCCGGCCCTTTACCATATCTAAGTAATACATGGAAAGCTCTAAGTTGCAAAAATCGTAAATTCCTTTATATGCACGATGAAATTCAAATAAGGGATTTTGCTCTGTGCCATAAGCAGTTTCCACATAACCCCTGACCTGCTCCATCCTATAAAGAATCCACTGATCAATCTTACGCAACTTCTCATAAGACACTTTATCAGTGTCCGGATTAAAATCATAAAGGTTACTTAAAATAAATTTTGCGGTGTTTCGAATCTTGCGGTACGCCTCTGAAAGCCGGGTCAGGATTTCCTTAGAGATGCGTATATCCTCATTGTAATCGCTTGAGGCTACCCACATCCTTAAAATATCCGCCCCATAATCCTTGATAATCTCAAACGGAGAAATAACATTACCTTGGGACTTAGACATTTTCTTGCCTTCACCGTCAACCACAAAACCATGAGTAAGCACGCTTTCAAACGAGGGTTTGCCGTCTATGGCCATTGCCGGAATAATCGATGATTGAAACCAACCCCTATGCTGATCAGAACCTTCCAGATATAATTGTGCAGGAACCCCTCCTAATTCATTTCTTTTTTTCAATACCGATTGGCTGCTTACTCCGGAATCAAACCAAACATCCAGAATATCCGCCCCCTTAGAAAATGATTTTGACCTTTTACATTCCGGGCACACCAGGCCTTCAGGAATGAAATCATTTATACTACGGCTAAACCAACAGTCAGAACCTTCCGTCGCGGAAAACTGAGCGAATTTCTCAATTACTTTCGGTTCAAAAAACTCTTCTTTGCATTCCTGGCAAACCAAAGCCGGAACAGGCACGCCCCAGTATCGCTGGCGGGAAAGGCACCAGTCCGGACGTGATTCCACCATCGCAGAGATCCTCTCTCTACCGGCTTCAGGAATCCAACACACATCTTCTTTTATAGCCTTCAATACACTCTTACGTAAACCATTATGGTCAATAACTAAAAACCACTGTTTCGTTGCCCGGAAAATTATCGGACTCTTACAGCGCCAACAATGAGGATAAGAATGGGAAATCTTCTGTTCAAAAAGCAAAGCTCCGCTAGATGCCAGCTTTTCTATAATCGTCTTATTGGCATCGTATACATTTTGCCCAGCAAATTCCCCGGCGGTAGAATCAAATTTACCTCTGGCGTCAACCGGCATCACAATATTTAAACCATATTTTAATCCAGTCTGATAATCCTCTGCGCCATGGCCGGGAGCAGTATGCACCAAACCTGTGCCCTCCTCTGCAGAAACATAATCTGCCAAAACTACTTTTCCCAAACGTAATCCAAAGGGATGATCATAAACAATGCCCTCTAAATCTTTCCCTTTTAATTCTTTTATAACTTCATATTTATCAATGCCCATCTGCGGCAGTACCGATAGACGCAGATTAGCGATAATTAAATTCCCTTTGCTGGTCTTTAGATAAGAATAACTAAACTCCGGATGCACTGCCACGGCAACATTGGCGATCAAAGTCCAAGGGGTAGTAGTCCAGATTACAAGATAACTTTCCCCTAGCCAGACCTTATCCTCTTTTACTTTAAATTTTACGAATACCGACGGTGAAGCATGATCTTCATATTCAACTTCTGCTTCAGCCAAGGCAGTTTCACATTTAAAGCACCAATTAACCGGCTTAAGCCCGCGCTTAATGAATCCTTTACTATATAAATCATTAAAAGATCTAATGATGGCTTCTTCATATTCATGGCTTAAGGTTAAATAAGGATTATCCCAATCAGCGAAAACTCCCAGACGCTTAAACTGCTCCCTTTGATTAGCCACATACTTCATAGCATAATCATGGGCTTTCTTCCTAAACTCAAGCTGCGAAATCTGGTGTTTGGCTATTTTTAGCTCTTTGAACAACTGATGCTCAATTGGCAAACCATGGCAATCCCAACCGGGAACATAGGGGCAGTCATATCCCTGCATAGTTTTATATTTTATAACGATATCTTTTAAAATTTTATTTAAAGCATGGCCAATATGTATATCTCCATTAGCATAAGGCGGCCCGTCATGAAGAACATACTTACCTTTGTCTGCCGGTTTTTTATGAATTATTCCGTAAAGATCTTTTTTATACCAATTCTCCAACATAAGCGGTTCCCGCTTAGGCAGATCAGCCTTCATCGGAAAATCTGTTTTCGGTAAATTCAGAGTTTGTTTATATTCGGAATTATTTGACATACTTGCCTATAATTATATTTAAGTCCTGTTTAACTTTTAACGGGATTAATTTACGATCGGTAACAATAGCGAATTTTAAAGCCTCACCGCAGCTACAGTTGTGCTGCGGATTTAATTCCTTAATCACCTGACAAATAATTTTCTTGGCATTATCAACATTCTTCTGTAAATTACTAATCACCATCTCTAAAGTCACGCTGGCGTGATCCGGATGCCAACAATCATAATCGGTAATACAGGCAAGCGTAGAATAACAAATCTCCGCTTCCCGACAAAGCTTAGCCTCAGCCAGATTAGTCATGCCGATAACATCCATACCCCAACTGCGATAAAGCTTACTCTCCGCTAACGTAGAAAACTGCGGGCCTTCCATATTAATGTAAGTTCCGGTTTTATGCATATTCAAATTCAATGATTTACCAGCTGCGTAGATACCCGCACTAAGCTGCGGGCAGACCGGATGGCTAAAAACAATATGGCCAACAATACCCTGGTTAAAAAAACTCATATCCCGGCCGTAATTTGTGCGATCCACAAATTGATCCACCACCACAAAATCCAAAGGCTTTAATTCTTCTTTTAAGCTCCCGCAGGCAGTAACAGAGATAACCCTGTCGACTTTTAACTTTTTCATCGCAAAAATATTGGCGCGATAATTTATTTCGCTGGGTGATATACGATGGCCTACCCCGTGACGCGGCAAAAAAACCACCTCTTTGCCCTCTAATTTCCCTATTGTAAATTTATCCGAAGGCGCGCCAAAAGGAGTTTTAACTTTTATTTGTTTAATAATTTCCAAGCCTTCGATTTTATATAATCCACTTCCGCCGATAATTCCAATACGTGGCATTATTAATTCCTTTCTCTTACGCTTATAGTTGATTTTACTTCTTTGATAATTCTTTAGAACGCAAAACTGCTGCTTTGGCTGCTTCAATTAATGACCCAGTATTATGCAAAGCCTCTAAGCCGGCTTGAGTAGTTCCTCCTTTAGAAGTAACCTTAGACTTTAATGCTTCCGGAGACTCACCCGATGTTCTGACCATTGCCAAAGTACCCATTGTAGTTGAAGTAGCCAATGATATTGCCTCTTCTTTATTAAATCCCACCTCTTCAGCAGCAAATGATAAATCCGGGATAAAATGCTCCAAGCTATAATTTTCCCATTTATCCTTTGGCATATCTTTAACCCGATCACACCAAAAACCAGGCCCGCTACCGGCAATAGCCGTAGCAGCATCCATCTTCGCTTCTGGAAAAATAAAAACCTTTCCTAAATATTTAAAAAGCCTGACGACAAACTTTATATCCTTATTGCTAGCCAACGCCCCCTTACAGACAGAAGTAGTGCTTTGCCCTACCTTAACTGCCAAATTCGGCATTACCCTAACCACCCTCACCTTACCTAAAATCTTTTGAATATATTCAGTAGTAATCCCGGCAGCGATAGAAATAACTAATTTATCTTGTAAATTATCCTTAATTTCCGCCAAAACTAATTCAAAATCCTGAGGCTTTACGGCTAAAATTATTGCCTGGCTTTGTTTAAGTAATTGCCAGGTATCAGAAGCCACCATTACCCCGCTTGAACCTTTGGTCTTGGCCGCATCTTTTTCAAATACACATACCGCATACTTATTTTTGATGCGTTCAGCAATTGCCTGGCCCATATTGCCGAATCCAATAATTCCGATTTTTTTTCTTAAAAAATTAAACATTATTTTCGAATATCACCCTACCTAGCCTGATTATGTCCGCCCCCTCTTCAATTGCTACCTCAAAATCACTAGACATCCCCATGGAAAGCAACCAACCGGGATTCAATTGATCGCGTAACTGCCTAAGTTGAGAAAAATATGGCCGCGCCTGATCAACCTGATCCACTAGCGAAGCAATGGTCATTAACCCTTTAATTTTTACATTCTGAAATTTTGCAATTTCCTCACAAGCCTTAGCCAACGCTTCTGGTTTAAACCCGGATTTACTTGCCTCCAGAGAAGTTTTCACCTCCAGAAGGATATCCTGAATTTTATTAATTTTAAGAGCTTGCTGATTAATTTGACGCGCTAAACTAACGCTATCAACAGAATGAATCAAATCAAATATCCTTAAAGCATCTCTTACTTTATTTGACTGCAAATGCCCAACCATATGCCATTTTACATCCGGAATTTGTTTATATTTTTCCAGGGCTTCCTGTACTCTATTTTCGCCTATATGGTTAATTCCTGAGCTGACAACTTCGAGTATTTCTTCAACTAGCCTACCCTTAGCTACACAAACTATCGCAACCTTACTCGGATCAGTATTAATCCTTGTGCAAACATCAAACACACGCTGCCGAACTTTTTCAATATTCTCTCTAATCATAGTCTAGATAATATATTATACACAATAAAACTAAAGAAGCAATAGAGGGCGTTTTTAAGTTATAAGCTTTAAGCTTACAGCTTAAGACTTACGGCTTATAGCTTCGGATTCGTGTTTTGGGTTTGGTTCACTTGGGAAGAAAAACAATTCTTGTGCTCTAAAAATATTCCTGATAAACTTCCCTGAAACGATTAATTGTTTTGATTAATAGATTCTTTGCAGGCTTAACTAAAGCTAAATTTCCCACAGCTTTATTCTCCAAATCCTCACAAATCATCCCCAGGCAGGTCAAATAAGTCAAATATTTCTGTCCAAATAAATCACTATTCTCTTTAACTAAAGAAACAATCTCCGGATTATTAATCCGTCCGATAACCACCGGCATCCCGGTCACGCTTTCCATCATCTCAATAAATCCATCGGTCAATAAAGTCTTACCGACCATAACAAAGTGATCAATTTCATGGAGCGCCACCTTTGGCTCAATCGCTTCCTTAATCTGCGTACAAATTAAGCGGCTGGAATTAGTAGCTATAGCCGCTACATCGCGCTGTTTTATAGGCTTATAAAATTCATCTTTCTTAACCAAGATTTCTTTGTCTTCCTGGATATTGTTAACATCACCGATAATCCCATAAGAGCGTTTAATATCTTCTGCTAACTCAAAATTAATTTTTAAACCATCACAGAGTTGCTGCGTCATACTATTGCCGCCTAAAGGTAAAATTTGAATACTCTGCAGAAGTCCGTCTTTAAAAATCAGTAGTTCCGTTACATCGCTTCCCACATCGCAAAATACGCTTAAGCCACGCTTTTCTTCAATGCCAAATACCGCTTTACTGGTAGCCAGAGCCGAAAAAGAAAGGCTCCTAATCTCATACCCGGCTTGGCTAATCACCCGGCTTAAACTTTGCAAAGATGCCAGCCTGGCGCAGATTAAATATAAGTCTACTTCTAATCTATGGCTGTATAAACCAATAGGATTAATCACGTTACTTTTAGAATCAATGGAATAACTCGATGGGATCACATGAATTATTTCATCATCTAGACTAGAACCAAGAATACGCGCCTGCTCATTAGCCATAGCGATATCCGTAGAAGTAATCACCTTATTACCACGTTCGGCAAGAGGGATAATCGCATGACTGTGTTTAGTTGAAATGTTTTTGCCTGAAAAATTAGTATGGATAAATTTTATTTTTAACCCAGATTTAATTTTTAGGCTCTTGAGGATTTTAGTCAGGCAGATAACCAGTTCAGTGGCATCCACAATCACCCCTTCTTTAACCCCGCGAGACGGTAAGCAATCAAAAAAAATGTTGCTTATTTTATTTTTTCTTATCAAAGCCAGTGCCACAGATATTTTATTTGAACCTATATCTATAGCACAGATATAATTGTTATTTAACATTGTTCAGGCCCTTCCTCGCGCTGCTGGCAAGGATTCCTTAAATTAAAGCTTATTGTTTAACTTGATTAACGGCTCCTTAAACCTAAGATCAATATATTTAATATTGACCCATTCCTTGTATTCCTGAATCAGTAGCCCCCCTAAAATCATCATCTTTTGCCTGATGTTGTTTACTCCGGTGCGTACTTCAAAACCCAGCCACTCTGCCCGAGGAATAACTAATGTATAATTAGCAATTTGCCTGGGTAAAAGCATAAAGAATCCAGCGCTCCCCGGGCTAGCGACATCAATCCTTTTTAAGCTAAACCCGGCAAAGGCTTTATTTGCCTTAAACTCATTAATAATACTCAAAGCCAAGTCAAGCTCTGAACGCTTATAACTCTTTCCCGGCTTAGGAGCAAATATCTTAGTTTCTAAACCATAAATTACAGGTAACCCCAGATTTTCAGTCACAATGTCAGGTAAAAAAAGCACCCCCTGCTCATCAATAGCAAAATTCTTATAGAACTTAACCAAGGCAACCGGCTTGCGTTTTAAAAAATCCACCACTATACAATTAGGCAGGATCCTGGTAAACCTGACCTTACGGCAATCCGGGCATCTTAAAAAAACTACCCTGGCCTCATAACTTAAATTTAAACTAAATATATTCCTACCTTTTAAGTATTCAAATTGATTATCGGAATTCCTGACGACGACCTGCTGAACGGCAAAAAAATCCGCGGTAGTTAATACTTTCCAAATATATCCTATAATAAAAGAGAAGGCAAGTGAAATTATCACCAAACAGCTAATAATTTTTATAGGTAAATTAAACTTTTGTTTTCTCATATGCTAATTCCAATAATTTAAAACAAAGCTGGCTAAAATCAATACCTACAATTTTAGCCGCTTTAGGCAAAAGGCTGGTTGAGGTCATTCCGGGTATAGTATTAATCTCTAAAATATACGGGCGGCCTTCTTTAGTTAAAATAAAATCTACCCGCGAACAACCATAACAACCCAAGAGCTTATGCGCCTTTAAAGCCGCCTGTTGAATCTCTAAAGCCATCCCTTGACCCAAAACAGCAGGAATAATATACTGGGTCAGATTATCCTGATATTTAGCCGCAAAATCAAAAAATTTATTATGTGGAATTATTTCAATCACCGGTAAAGCCTTTTCATCCAGAATGCCAACCGTAAGCTCTCTGCCGAATATATATTCCTGTATAATTATATGTTCATCAAATTTAAAAGCCAATTCAATGGCTGCCGGTAATTGCTGCTCATTTTCAATAAGCGAAAGCCCGATACTTGAACCGTGATTAGCCGGTTTAACTACCAGAGGAAACCCTAACTGACTGATAAAAACTTTTTCTTTTTGATAAGCTGATTTCCCCAGAAATTGGGATTTCGGCACGCACAATCCTCCTTGGGAAAATATTCCCAGAGAACCAATCTTATCCATAGCTAATTTGCTGGCCTTAACTCCTGAGGCGGTAAAAGGCAGGCGCATCTGTTCTAAAATACTTTGAATTGTACCGTCTTCACCAAAACGACCATGCAGGGCAATAAATGCACAATCTAAATTATATTTTTTTAGTAAGCTAATATTATCCTGCGGGTCATCGGTAGTTATCTCAATTGCCACTGCTTCCACCCTGGCTTGCTTAAGCGCAGAAAAAACAGCCTTGCCGCTTTTTAAAGAAATCTCCCTTTCCGAAGAAGGCCCACCCATTAAAACACCCACTCTGCCAAAATCCTTTATTTCCATATTTTTACCTCAGGCTCTAAGTTAATTTTAAATCTTTCCTTTACTTTCTTTTGCATTAACCCCATGAGCGATAAGACATCCCCGCTCTTTGCCTTACCGGTATTTAAGATGAAATTTGCATGCAGCTTAGAGATAACCGCTTTGCCCCTGGCCTTGCCCTTTAACCCACAACTATCAATCAAACGGCCGGCAGAACCGCCAGTTGGATTCTTAAAAACACACCCTG
>Ga0247841_10009983_pt1 | contig 13082 bp, 14 predicted proteins | sample LaCruzMarch2015__2_FD_192410 | JGI IMG/M metagenome (GOLD analysis project Ga0247841, IMG submission 192410) | Freshwater microbial communities from meromictic Lake La Cruz, Castile-La Mancha, Spain - LaCruzMarch2015_18m | ecosystem: Environmental > Aquatic > Freshwater > Lake | place: Spain... | reverse complement strand
AAATAAAATTTTAAAAACTTTAGGTTATATTGTTATCTCTCTAATTATAATTAGTGGTGTCTTAGGTTTGGGAATTTATATTGGTTACTCACATCGTCCTGAAATAGACAAAATTTCTTATTTGATAAATAAAAATCCACAAACAGAAACGACTGCTGATTTTAGTTCTTTTTGGAAAGCATGGAATACTCTAAATGAAAAATCAATTTATGCTAAAAATATTAATGATCAAGATCGTGTTTGGGGATCCATACAAGGGTTAGCTTCTTCATTAGGAGACCCATATACAGTGTTTTTCCCACCTAAAGAGAATAAATCATTCAATGAGGATATTATGGGGTCTTTTGGTGGTATAGGAGCTGAAATAGGAGTAAAAGATGGTATTCTTACTGTTATTGCTCCACTCAAAGATACTCCAGCCTGGAAATCAGGTATTAAGTCAGGGGATAAAATAATGAAGATCAATAAAATAAATACAAATGACATGACAGTCGATCAAGCTATTGATTTAATTCGCGGCCCAGAGAATACTACAGTAAGTATGACAATTCTTCGAACAGGAGAAAAAGAAACTAGAGAATTTGTTATTACTAGACAAAAAATTGAAATACCTACTATCGATACAGAAATACGAGAAGATGGTATTTTTATTATTTCTTTATATAGTTTTTCAGAAAATTCAGATCGTTTGTTTAAAGAAGCAATTTTAAAATTTATAGATTCTAAATCAAAAAAATTAATTTTAGATTTAAGGGGTAATCCTGGAGGGTATCTTTCTTCTGCTGTTAATATTGGATCATGGTTTATAGATGAAGGAAAAGTAATCCTTAGTGAAGATTTTGGAGATAATCGTAAGCCAATAGTTTACAGAAGTCATGGCCCTAGAGTTTTTAATGAGAATCTTTCTTTTGTTGTACTTGTTGATGGAGGGTCAGCTTCTGCTTCTGAAATTTTAGCCGGAGCATTAAAAGAGCATGGTATTGCGACATTAGTAGGAGAAAAGACTTATGGGAAAGGTTCTGTCCAAGAGCTTGTCAAAATTACAGAAGATACTTCCTTGAAAATAACTGTAGCAAATTGGTTGACTCCAAATGGGGTGTCTATATCTAAAGAAGGACTCGAACCTGATATTAAAATTCCTATTACATTAAAAAATTATGAAAACAAAAAAGATCCTCAATTAGAAAAAGCTGTCGAAATATTAAAAGCTAAATAATAGTAGACTATTGATATGAATCCCGTTAGAAGCCGCGGTCACGGTTTGATGGGATTAAAAATATTATTAATTTAATATAAAATAAGTAGAGCGTTGTTGTTTTTAATATAACGACCGCGACCTGCTTCTAAACGGGATGAAAATTATTTTAACAACAGATGTTCCAAAAGTAGGGAACAGATATGATTTGAAAGAATTTAAAGATGGATATGCAAATGTTCTTATTGCAAAAGGAGTAGCACTTCTTGCAACTCCTAAAGCGATTGCAGACCTTAATAATAAAAAAGCTAGTTTAGAAAAGAAAAAAGAAGAAGAATTGAAACTTTTTGATTCAATTATTGCAACTGTAGATAATAAGAAAATTGAAATAAAAGTAAAAGCAAATGATAAGGGTCATCTATTTAAGTCAGTTAATGCTCATGATGTAGCCACCGCGATAAAAGATCTTACAGGGGTAGAGATAGAAGAGAATGCAATCATCATGGATCATATTAAAGAAATAGGATCACATACTATCGAAATAAAAAAAGGTAATAAAAAAGGGAAGTGTGAAGTAGTTGTAATAAAAGCTTAAATTCCCAGATAGGGCTTTAAGCCCTATCTGGGATATAATAAAAACCCTAACATTGTTAGGGTTTTTATTATTGAATTTTTATTTAAATTACATGAACTACTTTTTTAACTGAAGTGGTTCTATTAAAGTTTTGTTTTCTTTTTGTTCCAAATTTTACAGTACCTTCTTTAAGAGCAAAAAGAGTATGATCTTTACCAAGCCCTACGTTTGTTCCTGGTAGAATTTTTGTTCCACGTTGACGAATTATTATTGATCCAGATTTTGCTTTTTCTCCAGCGTAAAGTTTAGTACCGAGGTACTTTGGATTTGAATCTGTTAAGTTTTTGGCCGAACCCCCGGCTTTCCTATGTGCCATAAAGTTAATTTCTAGTTTCTAGGTTCTAGTAAACCGAATTAAAATAATTTATAATTAAACTTGTATGAGTATACATAATTTTTCCGATAAAATCAAGAGTAAAATACCTATTGACAAAATGACATTTTTGTATTTCTGTATAATAATTGGAGTAGGGGTTGGTTCTTTTGGTTTAGGAAGACTTTCTAACGATTTTGGGGTTGAGACAAATAAAGAAAATGGTATCATAATTGAAGAATCTAATTATTTGGAAAAAGATTCAAATTTAAATAATGATGAAGTAATTAGTATTGATAAGACAATAAAGAGGTATGTCGCTTCAAAAAATGGTAAGATGTATTATAGTATTGGTTGTAGCGGGGCAAAACGTATTAAAAAAGAAAATGAAGTATGGTTTAGTTCAAAAGAAGATGCAGAGAAATCTGGTTATGAATTATCTTCTACTTGTAAATAATAATTATGAAAATATTTTATAAAATTTTTATTATTGTTTTTATTTTATTATCAATCTTTATTTTAAGACATGATATTAATTTAGTATTAAAAAACACTTTTTCTTTTTTAAATCAAAATATTAAAAATGAAATAATTAAAATATCTAAAAAAGAGGAATTAGATATTCCTAATAAGGCAGATACTCCAGGGGCACTCCGTGTAGTGACTGATTTATTAGAAATAAATAAAGATAGAAAATTATTAAAAGATAATATTATAAAATTTACTAATCAAGAAAGAATAGATAATGGTAATTTATTACCTTTAAAAGAAAATTTAACTTTAAATTTATCTGCTGGAAAAAAATTACAAGATATGTTTTCTAAACAATATTTTGAACATATTTCACCGAGCGGAGTTGGTGTTTCAGAGCTTGGGGAGCAATTTGGGTACGATTATATTTTAATCGGCGAGAATTTAGCATTGGGCAATTTTAAGAATGATCAAGATTTAGTTAACGCTTGGATGGATAGTCCTGGGCATAAGGCAAATATTTTGAATAGTCACTATACAGAGATAGGAGTAGCTGTCGGTAGTGGTAGATTTGAAGATAAGGATGTATGGATCGCTGTTCAGCATTTTGGTACACCAAGAAGTATTTGTCCTGTTGTTGATGAAGTTCTTACTGGCGTAATTGATATAAATCAAAATAAAATATATGAAATAGAAAAAGAACTAGAAATTCGCCTCGAAATGATAAATAAAAGAGTTATATATGAGGGGGTAGGTTATATGGAACAAATAGATAAATATAATAATTTAGTAAATACTCATAATAGTTTAGTAAAAATTACAAAACAAAAAATAGATTTATATAATAATCAAGTTCGTGCTTTTAATCTTTGTATTTCTGAAAACAAATAATTTTCTATATATTCTAATAGGAGAGAGAGGTTTTAATTATTATTTGAGCCTTTAATGGCTTATACAAAAGATGTATAGTGTCGCACAATATATCTTTTGCGACACTAAATAATAAAAAACAATGGTTTATAAATAATATATATTATATAAACCATTTTATTTATTATTTAAGACTTCTTTTCTCTAATTCTTTCTAATTAAATATTATTTAATTTATTTTATTCTTCCCTATAATATTTTTATCTTAAATTATCTATACTTCCTAAATCAATTACTTTTTTAAATCCTGAATTTTTCATCATATTTTTAGCTATCATTGATCTATTGCCAGATTCACAATATAACGATACTTCTTCATCTTTGTCAATAGATGGATAAATACCACTCATCATATCCATAATGTCATGGTGTATAGCTCCATCAATATGTTCATTTTCAAATTCTCTTTTTGTTCTTACGTCAATTATAATCATTTTTTTTCTAAATATTTTTTATTTTGTAATTTTTCCGGTCTTAAATCTTTATCTGTATATTTTTCATAATTTTTACCATAACCAAGACTTTTATTTAGTTTAGTTGTTCCATTTCGAATATTAAGTGGAATTGGTAAATTACCATGCATTTTAACATCCTCAACCGCTTTTAAATAAGCATCATAAGAACTTCGGTCCTTTGGAGCATTTGAAAGATAAACAACACCATGGGCAAGATTTATGCTACATTCTGGTATCCCTATAGTCTCAACTGCCCGAAAAACATCATTAGCCACAACTAGAGCTGTTGGTAGTGCCAGGCCAATATCTTCTGATGCAAATATTACCATACGTCTTGCGATAAATTTAGGGTCTTCTCCTGCATCAAGCATACGAGCAAGATAATAAAGTGCAGCATCTGGCTGGCTAGCTCGCATACTTTTTATAAATGCACTTATTGTATTATAATGCTCATCACCCTTTTTATCATAACGAAGAAATTTTGATTGTAATGTATTTTTAAAATTTTCTATATTGATTTCTTTGTAGAGTGAAGTTGTATTTTCGATCATTGCAATTGCTTGCCTAGCATCGCCTCCTGACATTTTAATTAACCAATCAATTGAATCTTTTTTAATTTTATAACCAGTTCTTTTGATGATTTTTTTCATATCATCATCTGAAAATTCTTTTAAAACAAAAACACGTAAACGAGATAATAATGCAGGAATAACTTCAAAGCTTGGATTTTCGGTTGTAGCTCCAATAAGTATCAATCTTCCATTTTCAACATATGGTAATAAAAAATCTTGTTGAGCTTTATTAAAGCGATGTATCTCATCTAAAAAAAGAATTTTAGGTCCTAAGAGTTCACCTGTTCCTTTAATCCCTGTATCTATTATCTTTCTAATATCATCTTTGCCAGCAGAAACAGCTGATAATTCATGATAATCAGCATTTAAAGATTTGGCATATATTCTTGCTAAGGTTGTTTTTCCTACTCCTGGTGGGCCCCAAAGAACAAAAGAAAATACATGTTTCTTTTGGATAGCTATATTTAAAGGCTTATCTTTGCCAACTAAATGTTCCTGACCTATGAACTCTTTTAAATCCCGAGGTCTAATTTTTGATGCTAATGGTTCCATATTATCTATTATAGCTTTATATAATATAAAATCTACTATAATAAAATCCCCCATTTTAATTGGAGGATTTTATTATTTATTTTAAAAATTAAAGTTTTTCTAATTCTATGTCAATATTATTTAGATCTTCTTCTAATCCAATATCATCAACATTAATACTATTTATACTCTCATTTATATCTTGAGTTGTATTATTTGTTATTGCTTTATTTATTTCTGTCTCTGATTGATTTACTGGTAATGGTACTTCTTTATTTTTTGTGTCTTTAACTTTTGTAAAAACAATAAAAGCGAGAGTTATAACAATAATAATTACTAAAAAGATAATTTTTGTATTTTTTTTATCCATATATTTTTATATTATTGATTTTCTAGATTATTATCATCTTCGACCTCATTAGTATCATCGTCATCAATTTTAGGAATTTTAGCTAATGCTTCTGCTGTGTTTTTGACTGCAGTAAATGCTGATTTAACTTTTTCTTTAACAGTATCTATATCTTTTTTAAATTCTTCTTTTAAGTTTTTCATTTCAGCCTTAAGAGTTTCTTCTCCTGTTATATTTACTTCATAAACCTTAGCTGATTGACTAGAAATTGAATCTCGGGCAACTGAGATAGATTCTTTTGCTTTTTCTACCATAGTTTTAACAGAAGAAACATCTAATCCCCTATTTTCTGCTTTTGCTATACGAGATTCTATGCCTACTAATACATTTTCTATTTTTTCTATTTTTTCTGAAAAATTAGTGGTTAATTTTGTATTTAAGAGTTGAACGCCACTCATTATTTTTTCTGTAGCAATTTTCTTATTTTCATCTTTAACTTTTTTTAAATCTTCTTTAAAATTTGCTCTTATTGTTTCTGCTTTTAATTTAATTTCCTCTTTTTTATTATCTAATTCTATCCTAAATTCTTCACGTTTTTCTTTTGCGGAATTAATTATTGATTCGAATTCATTTCGACGTTCTTCTCTTTTTTCTTTATTTTCATCTTTAATTAATTCAATTTCATTTTTACGTTCTTCTTTTTTCTCTTCTCTTATTTTTTTCTCCTCTTCTCTTTTTTCTTCTCCTAATTTAACTTTTTCTTTTTTATAATTATCTTCTCTTATTCTCTCTTTTTCTCCTGGACAAGCCCGGAATTCACAATTTGGACCACCTCGTCCTACATATGTGACTCCATCAGGACACAATTTTGCTTCCATTGTACAAGAAATTGGATCTTTTTCTTCATTATTATCTTCTTCCGCGTAAGCTATAAAACCAAACATTAATGATAATATTATAATAAACGATGACACACTATATTTAATTTCTTTTCTCATCTTTTAATTGTAATATTTTAATTTTATTAATGCAAATATTAAAATACCCATTAAAAATTTAATTTAAATATAAACTAAAATATTTTTTTTAATTCAAAATATTATTTGGAGCTTCGCCTGTTTCAAGGGCTGATATTATATTTATTGCTGCTATTTCTGCCATCATATCACGAGCTGACTGGCGGGCTGAAGCAATGTGTGGAGTTAATATAATATCTGGAAGTTTAGTTAATCCTTTAGTTAATTTTGGTTCGAATTCAAAAACATCTAAAGCTGCTCCTCTGATTATATTTTTTTGAAGAGCATAGACTAAGGCTTTTTCATCAACAACAGCTCCCCTTGAGGTATTAATTAATAGTGCAGTTTTTTTCATTACAGAAAGAGACTCTTTATTTATTAAATGATGAGTCGTTTGTAAAAGAGGCACATGAAGAGAAACAATATCTGCTTTTTTTAAAACTTCTATTGTTTCCATCCTAATTGTTTCATCAATATTATCTAATTCAACTGATTGTTTAATGTCGCTATAAATAATTTTTGCACCAAAACCATAATGTAATATTTTAGCGACCTCTGTCCCAATTTGTCCTGCTCCGATTAAACCAATAGTCTTGCCCTTCATGTCGGTTCCAACAAATAAATTTGGATCCCATCCTTTATATTTGCCCTGACGAATAAATTCATCAGCCTCAACAAGCCTAGTAGTTAGAGCCATCATCAAAGCAACTGTATGTTCGGCTACGGCAGTTGCTGATGTCCCTGGAGTATTTGAAATTAAAATATTTCTTTTTTTAGCTTCATCTGTGTCAACATTATTAAAACCAACCGAAAAATTAGCAAATATTTTTATTGTTGGACAAGAATCAAAAACATCTTTGTCTATAATGTCTGTCAAAAAAGAAATCACTCCATCATAAGGTTGTTTTTTAAATTCTTTTATTAGTTGTTTTTTTGTTGGAGGAATTTTAAATTTACCTATATCATAAGAAATACCTTTATCCCTTAGTAATTTTAAACCTGCTTCTGGTATTTTTCTTGTTATGTAAATTTTTTTATTCATAAATTATTAACCAATTTTAATTGTATTTCTATTTTTTTCAGCAACTAATGAAATTTTTTCCATCATAGTAACTGCTTCTATTGGATATTTACCTTTTGCTGATTCTTCAGATAACATTACACCATCAGCTCCATCTAATATTGCATAAGCTACATCTGAAACCTCTGCTCTTGTTGGGATCGGACTATCTACCATAGAAAGTAACATTTGCGTTGCAACTATTACCATTTTACCAGCTTTTTTACATTCTTGAATAATATTATGTTGAATAAATGGTATTTCTTCTAATGGGAATTCATTTCCAAGGTCGCCTCTTGCCACCATTATTGCATCGGTTTCTTTAATTATTTCAATTAAATTTTCATAAGCTATTCTTCTTTCTATTTTAGCTATAATCTTTTGATTACCATTTTTACTTTTTATTAATTCTTTTAGTTTTATAATATCAGAAGCATTTCCTACAAATGATAAAGCCACATATTCTACTCCTTGTTCTATTCCAAAAGAAAGATCAGAAATATCTTTTTCAGTAATAACATCTTCACCTTCTTTCCCCCCAAAATAGTGCCCTGCTCCATCTTGAACTCGTGGGCCAGATAAATCTTGAATTATAGGAATTACACGATTTTCTTCTTTGGCAACTTCACGAACATTTTTTATAATATCTTTATGCCACTCATGAGTTTCCCATGAAAAATTAAGACGGACAATATCCATGTGATGTTTAACTAAATTTGATATAATTTCTTTACTATTACTATTTGGTCCGATTGTTGCAATTATCTTTGTTACTGATTCCATAAATTTATTTTTTCATTTGCCGAACCTCTAGCTTAGGTGGCTATTAATTTTAATAATCCTTTCATATTTTATATCTCTTTCTTTAGGGCCAAGAGCTCCAGCTTTAATTCCAAAACATTGATAAGCACAAACTAAGTCACCAATAAAATTATCCATAGTCTCTCCGCTTCGATGGCTTATAATACAATCAATGTTATTTTCTTTAGCAAATTTCATTGTATTTAGAGTTTCAGTCAATGTCCCTATTTGATTTGGTTTAATGATTATCCCTTCTATACTTTTTTCTATAATTGCCTTTTTTAATCTTTCTATATTAGTTACAGTTAGATCATCTCCAATTAATTTTGTTTTTACACTTGCTTGTAATTTTGTAAAACCAGCATAATCTTCTTCGTCGAAAGGATCTTCTATTGAAATCATTGGGAAGTCATTGCAAATCTTTATATAAAGTTCCACCATTTCATCAGTAGTCCATTCACGGTCCATAAATTTATAAACCCTAAGTTCATGATCATAAAAAGAACTAGCCGCCACATCGAGCGCATATTTAATTTGATCTTTATATCCTAATTCTTCAACTGCTCTTTTCATTAATAATAAAGGAGTAAAAATATCTTCTACGTCTAAGGCCACACCTCCTTCGTCTCCTTTAGTTACAGTTTTGAATTCTTTTTCTAGTATTTCATCAAGTTTATTTTGAATTTCTCTACTTATTTTTACACTTTCTTCTGAACTTTCTACCTGAGGCACAATATGAAATTCTTGAAAAGCCAGTTTTGTTGCAGCGTGTTTACCTCCATTAATTAAATTAAAATATAGATATGGTTCTTTTCTGGATGGAGTGATTGATTTGATTGTTCTTAGATATTCATACACTTCTACCCCTAAAACCTTAGCGGCAGTTTTTGCACAAGCAATACTAACTCCTATCGTGCTATTCCCTCCTAGATTAGTTTTTTGGGGGGTGCCATCTAGTTTTATCATTATTTCATCAATTTGTTGTTGTTGATCTATTTCAATGCCAATTAAAGCGGGTTTTATCATTTTTTCAATTTTATCAATTGCATTCAAAACTCCACTTTTTCCATTTTCCCCATCCCTAAGTTCACAGGCTTCATATTTACCAGTACTAGCCCCTGAAGGAACATCAAAAAATCCCATAATATCATTTACATAAACAGAAACTCTAAGTGTTGGATTATTTCGTGAATCAAGTATTTGTTCTGCCCTTATGTCTGTAATTTTTTTATCCATATTTTTTAATATTATTTATAATTTCTTGTCTTATTATATAATAAAAATATTCTTTTTCCAAACGACATAATAATAAAAACACCTCAATACAATTGAGGTGTTTTTATTATGTTTATTTTTTTGGAGCTGCTGCTTTTTTAGGTTTTTTTACTTCTTTTCTATGTCCGTCTCCTTTTGCCATATAATTTTTGTAAATTATGTCGTGTTATATTAATTAAACCTCGACATTAATTTTTATAATTAATAATAATGTCTAATATTATAAACTATTTTCAAAAATTTTAAAATCTATTATAATATAGACATGGATCCCGTTAGAGATGTATTTGTTATAATTCTTACGGGTGCTTAAAATTTAAGTTATATATTGTTTATTAATTATTATTAATTAAGATACGTCCCATCTAATGAGGGACTATCTCTAACGGGATGGAAGAAGATAATGAAAAAGTAGAAGAAAATATTAAAGAACCTGTTTGCCCACGTTGTGGGTTGCGTTCTTATGATGAAATTTGCCAAGTTTGTGGTACCCCTATTATAGATAAAAAAGACGATGAAGAAGAAGACTACAACTGGCGCGAAAAATATCGCTAAAATCGGTCTAATTAATTTTTTTTAATTAAAATTAACTAATATTTATTTTTTTAAGTAAAATAATCTCTTTTTTTCTGGGAATCTTTCAATTGCATATCGGAGCATGGTGCGAGGCATTTTATGAATATTAGAATCAAGATAAGATGATAATTTTTTTTCAGAGACACGCTTCCCCAATTCACGTAACATCCATCCACAAGCTTTTTGGATAAGATCATTTTTATCATTAATTAAAATATTTACGATTTTAAGAGTTGGCTCATGTTCTCCTTTGTATATAAAAGCAAAAGTTGCAATAACAGATATCCTACGTTCCCATAAATTTTTTGATTTAGCTAGTTTTTCTAAAATTTTACTATCTTTATCTATTAAATAATTACCAACTATATAATGAGCAGATAAATCTACTAGATCCCAGTTATTAATATATTTAGTATTTTTTAAATAAAAATCAACAATTTGTTTTTGGTTATTATTATTTTTATATTTATCTACTAATATTAATAAAGCAATTAATCTAACTTCATGATATTTATTTTTTAACAACTTTTCAATAATATCAAAAGATAGATTACTATATTTTTTAGCAATTTTTCTTGATATTGGGACTGTAATTCCTAGAAATATATCTCCTTCCCCATATTCTCCCTTACCAGTTTTAAAAAATTTAGATAATATTTTTATCTTATCATTATTTTTATTTGAAATAATTTCTTTTAATATTTTGTTATACATAATATTTATATAAATAATTTTGCAATCCTAATTTCCTCAAAAGATAGATTAATCCCCTCTTTGTCCAATATTGTTTTGAGTGGATTTAATTTCCCTATTTGTTCACCCTTTAATTTATTATTAGCTTTTATTACATTATCTATAATTTTTTTATTTGGCTTCAAGTGCTCTATCTTTATTTTTGGATATTTTTTTAATATTTTTTCTATATGTTCTATTATTGTTCCTTTTACTAAGTTTCTTTCTTTGGCTATTTCATCTATACTTTTACCCATATCCAATAATTCTTTTGTGAGTATTATTGTTGGAATTTTAGTATTTATGTCTTTTTTATTTTTAACCCCTATAGCTTTTATTGTTCCTCCTACTCTTTCAATAAAATCAACTTCTAATTTATTTTGATCATCATTTTTTAATTTTTTAAATAAAAGTTCATTTTGGAAACTATGATTTTTGAGTTCTTGGTCGAATTCAAATACTTTAGGATCTATCTTTAGGGCTTCAGCGTTAAGACCAACCAAACTTATGCCTTCTAGAGTTCTAACGCGAGAAAGGGCCACATACCCCATACCATAAGAAAAAGTGCGGGAAAGGTCTATTTCTGCGTTATCCAGAGACATTCCTTGGCTTTTATGTATAGTAATAGCCCAAGCTAGTCGAAGTGGAATTTGAGAGACAGAAGCCTTTATTTTTCCATCTTCTTCTATCGCCCATAATTCTCTTTTTATATTTATTTTTTTACCATTATATAATTCAATAATTGGATTTCCATTTTCAGCTCCATCTTCATTTTTGAATCCAATTACTTTACCTCGTGACCCATTGGCATAGCCACTTTCTGTATTATTTTTAATACACATTATTTCAGCTCCAATTTTTAATTTTAATTTATTATGAGCAAGACAACTTTTTTTTAATATTTCTACAAGTAATTCAGGCCCACTTGAGGTCATTTCTGAAACTATTTCTTTTTCATTTTGGATTAATGATAATTCAATATCATTAATTTCGTCTACATTTACATTGTGGGTGTATAATTTTGTTGCCTTAGTATTATTTTTTAATTTGGCATTTATTCTTTTTCTTAATAATTCGAAATGCTCTTCATCCATATCATTATTACGGATTTTGTTTAGTATTGCAGTCAAAATATTATCTTCTTGTCGATGCTGTTCTTCGAGGTAACAAATTGCGGGGTTTAATATCTGCCAAGAGATACTATTAAAAATCATTCCACTTTGATTTTCTTCATTAATCTTATTTATTGGTGGTAATTGAAAAAAATCTCCAGAGAGAATGACTTGTAATCCTCCAAATGGTTTGTCGTTCCTTTTAAATCTTCGACAAATTTTTTCTACCATATCAAATTGACTCCCATGGAGCATTGAAACTTCGTCTATTATTAAAACACGAGCTTTATCAAATCTTTTCCAAAGATACTTTTTTTCTTCTAATTGCTGAAGCCCTTTTTCATCTAAAAAATTTTTAATTCCCATTCCAGACCAAGAGTGAATTGTCATCCCATTCATATGAGTAGCAGCAATTCCAGTTGAAGCTGTGATTGCAACTGGGATATTGTGATTTTCTAAATAATTAATATATTTATTTAAAAGATATGTTTTACCACTTCCAGCACTACCGGTAAGATATATATTTACTCCCGTCTTCATTATTTTTAGAGCTTGTTCTTGGGTCATGAGAACTCATTATACCATTAGTATTTTCTAATGACAGCTTTTACGACTGCGATGATATTTAAATACATTTTAGGGTGTATCGGTTTAAAATTTTTATTAGCAGGAAGGAGCCATACTTTATCACCTTCTTTTTTAAAATATTTCATTGTAAATTCTCCATCAACATTAGCAATAACAATTTGTCCATCACTAGCTTGATTTATTTTCTCTACTAAAACCATATCTCCATCTGTAATATGAGCATCAATCATAGAATCTCCATCTACTGTGAGCATATAAGAATTCTCTTTTTTATTTATGAGATACTCGTCTATGTTGATAGTATCTTTTAATTCTTCTGTTACATCAGCGGGAAATCCTGCCTTAACAGAACCCAACATTGGAATAGAAAATAATGATACATCTGCTACAATACGGCCGAGATGATCTTTCGCTACAATTCCTTCTTTTATAAATTTATCGACAAGTCTAGACACTGCATTTTTTGATTTGA
>Ga0247841_10009982_pt1 | contig 13082 bp, 27 predicted proteins | sample LaCruzMarch2015__2_FD_192410 | JGI IMG/M metagenome (GOLD analysis project Ga0247841, IMG submission 192410) | Freshwater microbial communities from meromictic Lake La Cruz, Castile-La Mancha, Spain - LaCruzMarch2015_18m | ecosystem: Environmental > Aquatic > Freshwater > Lake | place: Spain... | reverse complement strand
CAGACCTGTGCACACGCAACCCCTGACGCCGTCGTGCGTCAAGTCACAGAACCACTGAAAGCGCCGGGTGTAGCGTTCAGGGAGAACGTCAGATACTCGTGCTCTATAGATTCTGTATTCTCTGTCGCCCTTGTTTATGAATGTCGTTGTCATGCCTGTTATATAGCCCCCCCGTGCCAACATGAATGCGTTGTATTTATTGGGGTTTTACACAACGGCCTTGTAGTAATATCAAGCGCGGTTGATATTTTATCAACCTAGGTTGATATTACTCTTCTATCACTAACTCAATCTGTCTAATCGTGTGCAGACATGTACCCCATCCCGACAATGGCTGAACCCAATGCACCTTCGCGCCGCGCACACACCACTTCCGCGTGCCCTTCTTGTTGGTGTTATAGATCATTATCGGCGTCGTGTCCAAACAACCCGTGGCCCGCATGTGTCGCAACGCGTTCTCCAGTTCGAGTAGTGTTATCGTTTCCATTAATCCACCTCCACTTGTTTTTGTCCTTGCACTTTTTCCCATCTGATCCTTGCCGCCTTGGCCGCATTCCGCCTGACCTCTTCCGTATCCCTGTGTTTCGGTTTACCCTTCCCGGCCTTTCCACCGCGCCTGCCGATCTCCTTAAAATATTCACTGATGACTTTATTCATACTTCGACCTCCTGTTCCGCGTTTGTGTCTATGGGTTTGTGATCTATCTTTTACCAGCCCAGCTCAATGAATTCGTGGCTCCTGAAGAGCACTTGGTTCGCCTGCTTTGCATTATGCGGCTCGCGGGGGTCCAGCGTGTCGCTGATGATCATCGCCACACCAAGACATCTCCAGATACGGCCGTCGTGCATGGCGTTTATATATGATTACTCCTCATCCTGCCATTGCCATAAGGTTTCCAGCCGCCCTCGTCACTTACCCGCAATCCGATCTCGGGCTTGGGTTTTGTCTTGAGGTGACATTTAGGACAGCGCCCGGTCGTGTTAAAAAAGTGGATCATGCACCCCGGCACAATTCCGCGCCGCCGCTTTTTGTTGTCACAGAAGTATGTTTTACCCTTTGTCGTTTTCATAGCTGAGCCTTTCCTTTGCCTGTTTATCTCTCCAACATTTCGCACACAATCCACCGAGCTCGTATATCCAGTGTTGAATTATACCGCTCAGTGTCGCGTTCTCCCTGAACGTAACGCGCTCACCGCATTTAACGCAGATGAGGGTCATTGCCTCTCCCTTTCCATTCTCGCGGCCTTCCTCGCCGCCGCTTTTTGTTTCATTGCTTCCCTTGCGTACACCTTCCCGGCCAGATCGTACACCGCCGTCAGTGGTAATGTGTACCGGGTGCGCCGTCCCTTTTGTCGAATCGTTATCAGGTCGAATGGCTCGAGCGTAACCACGAGCTGGCGACCGTAATGCGATCCCTGTGTTGTTCTGTGTATTGGCTTTTTAAGTGTTGTCATTTCGTCCTCCCTTACATTGCGCAACCCAAAAAGATTAGCGCGATAATTAACAGCCACACTGCAACTGACCCGACTACTTCCCTGACAATATCTTCGCTCATATTTTCCCTTTCGCGTCTCTGATTTTCAATGCACTCGCACACCTGCCGCAATACACCTGCCAGGTGCCACGGTAGCCAATGGACTGGCCGGGACGAATCTTGTCACCACAGCTCCGACACTTACCGCGATATTTGGCGATGGTGTAGATCATGATTAACTCCCCAACACTCTGCACGCGTCCTGTAATCCTGGACCAGCTCCGGCGTCGACCAGCGCTTTGACCATTGCGACTCTGAATATGCCAGAGGGAACGGCACCAAGGAACTGGTAATATCTGCCGTAGCTATTGCGTGTCGTCGGAAGCTTGTCGCTCTCGACGCTTGCCACCAGTGCCGTAGCTTCGGGTGCCAGATCGACCGCCGTGATGTCGACGATCTCCTCGGCTACCTTGGTCTTTTCGGTGGCATCAACGAATTGATACCGAGCGCTCAACCACTTGACTCGTGCTATCTGTTCTGCTGTCATGTTATACCCCTTCCTGAACGCTTGACGGTTTGAACCATTTTAAATCCTTGTAGCCCTTAATGATTGTGTAACCTTGGCCATACATCATGAGATTCCAACCCGGCCCAGCTTTTTTAAGCTTCCTTAAGCCATACCTCGCGGCGGCTTTAAGGCTGGGGAAGCTTCTGGTGATTGAGAGGTTCTCGGGTGGATTGCGCCGACGATCCTTGCTGTTAAGATCGAGGCTCAGGTTAATGATGTAGCTGTGCATCACGGGCGCTGGCTTCGGTGCCTCAATCGTCGCTTTGAACACTGCCACCACGAACGAGCCACAGCAGTTAGAGCAGGCGATCCCGGTCATCTCCGCATTTTCATACGCCTTAAAATAATCGCGGCCACCTAGGACCAGCCAGATGCCGTCATAGCCAAGATTGTGAGGGCACGCCCGGCCGACCTGAGCCGGATCAGCGGACCAGAATTGAGCCTTGTGATTATGTTCCACGCAATCGGTCATGCCATCGAACTTAGAATCCTGCCGGATGTACAGATGGGAGTGATGCTCCCTGATAAAGCTTTTGAATGTTGCGAGTGTGAGTTTTTTCATGGCCCGTGTCCTTTCCTGTTCGGCTACCTGCTGTATAATCAGCGGCGATGCGAAAGCCTCGAGCACTTCGTTGGCATTGCAGTCGTCGATCTTTTCGATGTTGCGGATTGCCATGGTGAGGTCACGCACTGCGGCTCGGCATCGCTTTGTGTCCTCTTGTATTTGTTGTCGTGTTGTCATATTCCCTTTCTGCCGGACTGCCCCGGCTGGCGTTGATGAGTGTTGTTATCGAATCTCGACAAACCTGCTCCCGCGCCTATTGTATATCCTCCCGTATTTTGTCCGCAAATCGCATTTTGCCTCCTTAGTTGTTTCGTTCTTCATGCCTGTATTACAGCAATACTCATGCCAATACCAGCTTTAAGCATCATTACCCCCTCTTTTCCTAATGATTACGCACATATTTATTTACACCCCCCCATCTCACCCTGATTCCGTGCCTTATTGCCCCTATTTTCTCTCACGCCTTGGAATTCTGCCGCCACCCCTCTCAATTCTGACACCCCCGAAGTGTAGCACAATTGCGACAGCTCGCACCCCAAAACAAAATACACAAAACTATTTGACATCCTGCCGCCACTTTGGCATAGTCCCTGCGCAATCAAAAGTATGGACCCAAAAAACATACCGACGACAACAACTGGATCAGCGGAAGAAAAAAAGATTTCACTCCAGCGTTCTCACAGATACAACATTCAACCGCGTCATCGCGTCCCGGCAAATCCAGCAGAGAGAAGTTTGTGGCACGAAGCCACATCGGCGGGATGGACTGTAACGAAAAGAGGCTGGCCGGATTTCTTCATGATACATTCTTCCGGGAAGATTAGAGTCGTTGAGGTCAAGCCGCATCGTGGTCGTCGACTCAAGCGCGAGCAGTACGCAATTCTTTCTATCCTGTCGTCTTATGGTGTGCCGTGCTATCGATGGAGCCCGGATGGCGGTTATGAAAAGATCGAACCCGACAACAACATTTAGGGGATAAGAGGGGTTAGAACGTATGAAGAGTAAGAAGATGGTAAAGAAGTCAAATCTTAATCCTGTAGCTCCCAAAGCTTCAGAGGAAGAACTGCAGACGGCTTTACTGGCCAGAGGAAATACGTTGGAGAAGTGCATGGAAGCCATTTTGCCCTCAACAGAGTTACGCGAGCGCACGCGGATTTGTAAGGTCATAGAAATGACTGCAGATGCGATCCCATGGAGAAAAATATCCACTGAAACAAAAACGGGCTGGATAGAAATGGCGTCACTGGCTCGCAATCCATCCTTCAGAGAATTGTGGCACGCCGCTCGCGACGCTGGAGAATTTCTGCGCAAAGAATTGCGCGAGTCAGAAGCTCACGAACGCGCTGTAGAGGGCTGGGATGAACCTGTATATCAACGCGGCGCTCAGGTTGGATCAATCAGAAGGTTTGACAATCGCCTTCTTGAATTCCTCCTCAAGGCCGACAACCCCGGCAAGTATCGCGAGCAGTCGCAGGTCAATATCCAAAACAACGTGGTCAGCACGGTTGTGGAATTCCACCGTCGCAGGCCTGTAGTTGATGCACCACCTGTAGTGGTTGATTCTCCTATCGTCAATTCCAGCTCGGAAAACAGCGATATTGCTAAGGAATAATGAGAATGGCACATAATACATGTAATGAGAACAGTTTACATGCGACATTCTGCTTGACACTGCAACGGGTTGCGACTATGATCCAGACAAAAAGGAGATATCATGTCTAGATACAACAGGTCGCACGGAATGACGGGCACGCCAGTATTTAACGTCTGGGTGAATACAAAACAGCGATGCACAAATCCTAAATGTCTGGCGTGGAAAAATTACGGCGGTCGCGGAATATCAATGTGTAAGCGCTGGAGAGATTCTTTTCAAGCGTTCTATAGCGATATGGGCGACGTGCCTTTTGACCGCGCCTGTATTGATAGAATTGATAACAATGGGAATTACGAGCCGGGCAACTGCAGATGGACCACGGCGAAGCGTAATGCCCGCAACAGGCGCAACAATCACATCGTTGAGCACAATGGTGCAAAGATGTTGCTGTGTGAAGTATGCGAGCAGCAAGGCATTCGAGAGAGCGTGATCATTGGCCGCATGAATCTAGGTCACTCGCTCGAAGAAAGCCTTGCTATGCCGCTCAGGTCGAGAGGTCCTAAGCAGTTCGTTGAGTTCAATGGGCGCCTGGAATCACTGGCCCAGCTTGCTAAGGCTCACGGCTTGCATAAGGACTGTGTTGCTATGCGTATCAAGCGCGGTTGGCTGTTGGAAGAAGCGCTATCAACACCAGTAAAGACGAGGGTAGTATGACCTTTGATGTACAACCAATAACAGAGCACGCGACGATTGACAAGGATGCGCCATGCGTGATCGACCATGCCAGCCTGCTCAGGTGCTTGCAGATGAAAGGATCGCGACGCACGGGGCAAGCAGGACATTGCGCCGGGCCCGTGGCGGCCGACCTTCGCACCCCCACGCCACCCGAAACCGCGGCAACCGGGAGGGGGCGTCGTATGCGAGGTCTTTTCCCCTTCTGCCTGTCTTCCCTGATTTCGCTTTTCAAAGCCCTTTTGGCCTTATCTCTTTTCCGGCGTGTGCAGGATTTTTTTTATTCTCCAAAACATGGCGGTGATTTGAAATGACTGTAATTCTTCGAACTCGATGCGGCTGTACGCGAAGGATATCGCTTAAAGATGCCTGTCTGGGCGATTTATTTCAGATACCATTGGCTTCAAAATTTATGCTTCAAAAAGTAGCAGTGCGAAGCTGGCGTCCAGACTATCGCAAATTTCTATGCACCAATGTAACCAAGCGCGGTACATTTATCTTTGAGGAGCAGTGCGAATGAGCCACGAAATACGACAAATGGTGAAGGCCGAATGCTCTAACTGGACCGACGGGTCCTGCCTGAACGTGGTTATTCGCGACGATTTGACGCTGGGACTCGGTAAATTTGCGACAAAAGACGGTGGGTGTTGCCTGCCTAATTCGAGATGCGCGTTCTTCGAGGAATGCGTCATGCCATTAGCTGACACAACGGCGGATGAGTATAAAAGCAAGGTTTATCGGCAGGCGGCCTTCGCATGCAAGATGAAGTTCCCGGAGTATGGAAGCAGGTCGGCAAGGAAGTGCCCGGATTGCAAGACTACCCCGCTGATGGCCAAGGAACGCTACTGCCCGAAATGCGCCAAGGCCAGACGAAAAGAGACGTTCAGGAAGTCACAGGCTGGGTGTAGGGGCAACAAGTCGGATGTCATGTCAACAGTTACGCATAAAAGCGATCAATGTTTACAAGGGTCTGCGGAGGCGTAAGTCGGGGGGTGGCTATGAGGGTATGGTTTCCCTCATTTTGGGGGTGTTAACTGTGGTAGAAGGGCAAATTGAGAGTTTGAGGCAAAAACGTATATGAATTTCTTACAGATTGCGGGGTATAGATGGCGCTACTGGAGTAGGAAAGTACTTAACCTGTTTGGGTATTGTAGGTGCGGCAACAGGTTGAACTATACGAGCAGGGGTAGGGGCATCTGCCCAAATTGTGGGAGGTAGACATGCAGATCGATAAAAGGCTGAGGTTTTTTGCGAACAGGGAATGGAATTCATTTGACGAAATTGCGCTCAGGGGTGGTGAGCATGGGTCAACTCGGGGCTACCCAGAAACATCTTGAGGATATGAGGCAGATTGCGTTTGGACAGTTGGCTATTAAAGCCCCGGAGGGTAGTGATGCGAAGTAAGTTCAGCCGCAACCTTGATGCCATTTTGCTGGCCATAGTGATGTGGTCGGTGACAATCGGGCTTATTGTGTGGTGGGTGCGGATAATGTTGAGAGCAATGAAAGGAAGTTAAGATGAAAAACATAAAACTACCGAAGGAATTTCAGATTCCCAAGGATTTGGTGATTAGAACTGACTCCGGTGAGCTGTTTATCCGGTCAAGGTTTATTGGATTGTCGCCGTTATTGATGGGTCAATTCGGAATGACACAGTTTATGTACAAAGATCACCCCGGCATCAAGTATGTGAGCCTGAATACGGCGATTTTCGCGCTGGACTGGATGAAAATGATGGGAATGGGTATAAACGAGCACGTTTTGCGGGCACTCAAGCTGATTCGTGACAAAGTTAAGCCGCTGAACAGGAAAATGGCAAAGAAAAGGGGTAAAAAATGAGCTGGTGTACGGCTTGTCACTACGGGAGCGAGGCTTGCAAGGGTAGAAAGTGTCCGCTGTGTGGCTACGAGATGAACCTGGACAGCAATCCGTTCCCAGAGAAGCCGCAGGCAAAGGGTAGCGGAAAGGATAACGGAAAAACAGAAAGGGATCATAAGCATGAATGACATAAACACTTGCATCCAGATGCACGACGGTCAGTATCTGGACCTGCTGAATCCTGACCCGGCTGTTATTTCGATTAACGGCATAGCATTCGCACTGTCACAGTTGTGCCGATACGGCGGCCACTGTCGGGTGTTTTACTCGGTAGCCGAGCACAGCGTCCATTGTTGCAATCTTGTGGAGCCGGAGTATAAAAAACAGGCATTGTTACATGACGCCGCAGAAGCTTTCGTAGGTGATATTGTGTGGCCCGTGAAGAGATTAGTCCCGGCGTTCCAAGACATTGAGCACCGTATTCTGAAAGTCATCCTTTCAAAGTACAAGATGGATTCCCCGATTTGGCCCGTGGTGAAACAGGCTGACCGGGAAATGCTGGCGGCCGAACGATTGGAGTTACTTGAGGAGACAAAATTACCGTGGCCAGTGATCGAGGGGATTGAACCAGCCAAAGTGGAGTTCCGTTTTTATGATCCCATAGATGCATGGCTGGCGTTTCTGGATAAAGCGGAGGAGGTGGGACTTGACATCAATTCGTAAATCTAAACATGGCAGGATAGTACAATCGTCTACCAAGGCGACGAGTGGCTCCGCAAGCGCACCGGGGACGGCTGAGAGTGGATGGATGGGGCTCTGCCCCAATCCGAAGAATAGTACCCGCGAAACGTATCGCGGAAATGCAGGTTCGAATCCTGCTCCTGCCTCCATTCTGAAGCGAGTGCATAACGTCATCGTCGTGAGCGACATGCATTTCGGTTGTCAGTTCGGGTTGTTCCCGTCGTATGTGAAATGCAAGCTTGACGGCGGCGGGTATTACCAGCCATCCGCCTTGCAGGTTGCTGTTGCGCAGTGGTGGGATATATTCTGGGAAGAGTGGGTGCCGATGGTAACGCGCAAAGAGCCATACGCCGTCGTGATTAATGGCGACGTAAATGACGGGCGACACCATAACTCGACTACGCAGATCACCCAGAATCTAGCCGACCAGAGCAAGCTGGCGATTGACGGACTCAAGCCGAAGCTCAAGAAGGCAACGCATTTGTTTATGGTGCGAGGAACCGAAGCGCATTGCGGACAGAGCTCCGAGAACGAGGAGTTGGTTGCCGAAGGGCTTGGCGCTCTTCCTGATGCTTGCGGAAATTATTGCAGGCCGGAATTGTGGCTCAGGGTTGGCAGTGGACTTGTGCATTTTTTGCACCACATCGGAACCGCCGGAAGTACAGCCTATGAGACGACGGCGCTTATGCGGGAATATGGTGAAGCCTGCTCCGAGGCTGGACGCTGGGGCCACGCCGCTCCAAACGTGGTCGTGCGCTCTCACCGACATAGACACAGCGAGACTCGTGTTCCCACAAAACAGGGGTATGGGGTTTGTTTTACCACGGCTGGATGGCAGTTAAAAATGCTTGACTTGGCAACTCCATTGCCCACACCAAAAGGATGGACAACCATGGGTGAAGTGTCTATTGGCGATATATTGTTTGACGAAAAAGGACGCCAATGTTCGGTCCTTGCCGTTCGTCCTGTTCACCCCGCCCCTAAGTCATTTCTAGTAATTTTTAGCAATGGCGAAACAGTTAAAGCCTGCGCCGATCATTTGTGGCTTACTACTGCCGCAGTTGATAAACCCGGAAAGCCGGGACACGGAGGAGAAAAAAGACCACTTACACGGGTTCGGACAACACAAGAAATTTACGACACTCTTACTTTTGGAAGGAAAAAAGATCACAACCATAAGTTGATTATGCCAAGCCCATTACGCCTATCCAGTAAAAGACTACCCATTGACCCGTATGTGTTGGGATGTTGGCTTGGCGATGGAGATTCGGACTCGGCTCGCTTAACATGTCATAGTGATGACGCTGAACATTATCGCTCCGAATTTTTAAAATCTGGATATAGTTTATCGGAGCAGAAAGTCAAAGCAGATAAATGTCCAAGATTTGCTATCCAAAGATTGGATGAATCAGGGCGTCCTGTTGCTAAAGCAAATCCTGATAATTTCCAGCGTGTTTTAAAACATTGCGGCTTGTTGCATAACAAACATATTCCGATGCAGTTTTTGAGAGGTTCGACTCCTCAAAGACTGGCATTGTTACAGGGATTAATGGATACCGATGGACATCCTGATAGACCGGGAAGGGCTATCTTTTTTAGCACTACAATGTCACATATTAGAGATGGCATGTCCGATCTACTGGCGGGACTTGGTGTTAAATATACAATCGTTAGGCGCAAGGGTTTGTTGAAGGGGCATCCAGCCGCAAGCGATTTTTGGCTATTCAGGTTTTTTATTAGTCCTGATATTTTGCCAGTATTTAGGCTCGCAAGAAAATTGTGCAGGGTGCCTTGGGCGTCGTCAAGAAAAACAGCGCAAAAATCACGCGTAGTACATTTTACATCAGTTACTCCATGTGATCCCGTTCCAATGCGTTGCATAGCGGTGGACTCCCCGTCTAAATTATATCGTTTCGGAAGGACGATGTTATATACGCACAATACGCCATTCGTCCATAAGATTGCCGGGGCGCGTAACACAACCCCACAGATGGGTGGCTCGCTCATTCGCTGGGGCGACGAGGAGCTTTACACCCGCCACAAGACTTGGAACATCACGAGAGACGAACCGGAGGTGTTGCAGATATGAAAAACGAACCCGTCATCAGCATGTCGGCCTGGCAAAAGGAGCTTGATGCGATTAAAGCATCTTCTCGCGTTATGAAGCATGTGTTCACTAAAGAACAACAGGAGGCGCTCGTTTATGCCACACGGAAGGGTGTTGCCGCCTTGGCCTTTGCTCGCTGGTTCACAAAGAAGTTTGGCATAAAAATCAGCGATAATGCTGTGCGCCGCAAAATGAACGAGGTGTGCAGAAATATCGATAAATGTTGATAACTATACAGAGGTTGACACATGAGAATGATCAAAGAAATAATAATGGCGCCGTTTCGGTTTCTGTTTTTGCTTATGATGATGATTGGTTACGCAATTATCATGTTTTTAATGTGGCTTAGTCGCGACGACGGGAAATGAGTAAATGCGCAATCCATTAAGGAGCATACAGAAATTTGTAGCCAATCTGGGTCACAAGCGCAGTCCGCTGTGGCCTTCGGTGAGGCGCGCTCATTTAATCATGGAGAAAACGTGTCAATGGTGCGGGTGTGATAAAAGTCTCGAAGTGCATCACATTAAACCGTTTCACGAAGAGCCGAAGCTGGAGCTCGAGTTTTATAACCTGATTACGCTGTGTGAACATATCGGAGAACAGTGTCATCTCGAACACGGTCATGCACATAACTGGAAAAAATCTGTACCAAGCGTGCGAGAGGATTGCGAAAAACATAAGAAGGAGATGCGGTCATGGCAAGAAACGTACATAACATCAGCAAGAAGCAGTGGGCAAAGTTTGGGAAAATAGGGCAGGCAATGTTTAACAGATTATGGACGCAGATTTCTTTTGAACCCAATTGGAATAGTGAAGCCAAAAAGAACCACAATGGTATATCTATCCTTCGCCATAATGCGTGTTTTTTGGCGGCCTGTATTACTAAAGAACTAAAGGAAGATTGTATTTGATATAAAAAGGGGTAACCCGTGTCTGATTCTGATGATAAAAAAGTCCAGAAGTTTATCTACATTCCGTATCACACAACGGAAGAGTTTCATAACGATGACTCTCAAATCCGTGGCATACTCGGCCCGGTAGGCTCGAGCAAAAGTTCGGCGTGTTGTGCGGAGCTACGCTTCCGGGCTGGCGATCAGGAGCCTGATGCCAATGGCTGGCGCAGGACGAGCTGGCTGGTTACGAGAGCTTCGTACCCTTCGCTGGTGTCAACGACTATCACGACTTGGAAGCAGTGGATGCCGATGGCGCGAGTCAAGATGACTCCGCCCATGGTCTGGCACTGGAGACAGGAGAACGCAGGGACTGACAAGGATGGCAAGCCCGACGGGACACATATTGACATGGAAGTCCAGTTTATGAGCGTCAGCGATTTGCTCGCGGATGACCGTAAGGTGAGATCGCTGAATATTACTGGCGTCTGGGTAAATGAAGCTCAGGAAATTGAGGACCGTGGGCTTATTGATATTCTCTTCAGCCGTTGTGGACGTTTTCCCGATCCGCAGGTAGCGCCCCTGACTTGGTCTGGACTGATCATGGATGCCAACGCCATGGACACTGATCACTGGTGGTATGAGTGCGCCGAGACGCGACAGGCCGCCGGGTGGAAATTCTTCAGGCAACCTCCGGCTGTAATCAAGAAAGTGGACGACGCTGAAATCGCCAAGATAAAGGCGGGCGACCCAAAGCAGTGGCGCGAGGGCTCGAATGGAATTTGGATTATCAACCCTGAGTGTGAGAATTTAAAGGGTCAGCCAAAACACGAGCAATACTGGTTGGACTTGATCCCGAACAAGCACGAGTCGTGGATTCGCTTAAATCTCTGCGCCGAGTACGGCCGCAGTGCTGAAGGCCGCCCGGTGTATGTAGAATTTGACGAACAGCGCCACGTCGCCAAAGAGGAGCTGAAGCCCATTCCCGGTCTGCCGCTCCAGCTTGGGTTTGATACAGCCATGATGCCTTGCGCGGCTATATGCCAGATCACTCCACAGGGCCAGCTTCGCATCATTGACGAGTGCAGCGGCAAGAGCATGGGTATGCGCAAGTTTTTAATCGAGCACCTTAAGCCTCTTTTGGCGTATAAGTATGCCGGAATTCCATTAAGCGGAGTGATTGAGCCGTCAGCAAATATTAGAGCCGCATCCGACGAGAGCACGGCCATCGGCGAAATTAAGGCGCAGGGTTTGGAGTGTACGCTTGCCCCTACGAATTTATTCAAGCCGAGACGTGACGCCGTGGCCTCGTTTATGACGAAGCGAGTTTATTCGACCATCACCGGGAAGGCTTTCGAGGAAGGTTTGATTATCTCACCTAACTGCGCAATGTTACTCAAGGGCTTCCGTGGAAACTATAAACTGCAACGTGTGAAAATTGACGGCAAGGATGAGTACAAGGCTGAGGCCGTCAAGAACGAGTGCTCGCATTTACAAGACGGGCTTCAGGCGCTGGCTGTGGCTTATGACCGCCCGCGCATTGACGCCGAGGCTCGCAATAGAATGCGCAACGGTTCGGGTGAGCCCTTTAAGATTGGCTACGCAACCGATTTTCCGTCGATATAGTGAAATACAAAACGAAAGGATAGATTATGAAGCAAGATATGTTAATTAGTGGAGCGGTCATGTTTTCTATGGCAACATTGTGCGCAATAGTGGCTTGGCTGTCGGGTTTTAATTTTAACCACAGATCGCCTGATGTGGCCGCCGGGTTCGTTTTTTCCGTGATTTTCTCGTTTGGTTGTGGAACGCTAACATGGCCTATTGCACAATTAAAATAGCAGTCAAACAGCGAAAGGGGTGAGTTATGATGAGAGTATTCAGAGCGTGGTTACAGAGGTGGTTAGGAATGCCGGATTATGGCAAGATGATGAAATTGTACGACACAATTTTCGAGGAGCATACGAAGTTGATGGCGAACATGAACAAGTTTGAACATTTCGACGAGGAATGGGCGGCCTCGCTGGATATGCAAGTTTCCGCAACTGAAGCCAACTCGAGCCGAACGCTGGAGGCCATTGAGCAACTCGGTAAAGTGTCGGCCGAGATTATCAACAAGCACGCCGACAGGTTAACTAGGCTCGAAGAAATTACAGTCAGAACTAGAGCAACGCTCAGCAAGTGTGCTGATGCCGTTTTAGTCGGCTCCGACATTGTGTCGCTCCAAAAAGAAGTGTCAATTCACAAAACTCAACTCGATAAGTTATGCGCTCGTCGAGACATTCCGCCAGTACAAACACCGCCGCGTAAATCACACAAGAAAGGAAGATAACAATGGTAAACATTATTAATCCGCCAGCCGAGCCCGCAATTAAGGACCCGGAGGGCCTTGGGTGTATGTGTACCAAATGTGGTACAGCCTCCGCAATAGTTGAACTGGGGGCGCAAAAGCTGTGCGACAAATGCGGCACGGAGGCGTCTAAAGTCATGTATAAAGCCGTGGCATTAGGCGGGCGCTCGATCTTGCCGCCGCCCGAGACGCCGCCAGCTCCACCGCTGGACAGGCGCGATCCGAGTGAGCCGAAACGTGAGCCG
>Ga0247841_10009981_pt1 | contig 13084 bp, 8 predicted proteins | sample LaCruzMarch2015__2_FD_192410 | JGI IMG/M metagenome (GOLD analysis project Ga0247841, IMG submission 192410) | Freshwater microbial communities from meromictic Lake La Cruz, Castile-La Mancha, Spain - LaCruzMarch2015_18m | ecosystem: Environmental > Aquatic > Freshwater > Lake | place: Spain... | reverse complement strand
TACAAAATGAAACACCTATGACCCAATATTTATATTGGACACACATGGAGATGATTATTGATAAAATCAACCACTCTCTTTCCCCCTTTAGGGGGCTAGGGGGCTTATTTTTAAAAAATGAAAAATAGAATATCATTAATTATTTTAATGTTGTTGAGTAGCATTGCTTCCAATGCAAAAACCTATTATTTGTCCGAAATAAATGGACTTGATACCAACACAGGAACACGCCAATTACCATGGAAAACACTTGCCAAAGCGCAGTCTGTAGTTCAGCAGGGCGACACAGTATTGCTGAGAAATGGTAATTATGGCGTATTTTCTTCTAATGTTGGTTCGGTGAAAAACACAAACTGGATTAACTATATGGCAGAGATTGGTCAGGATGCTGTGCGTTTCGAACGAATAGTTGTTACAGGGACAAATGCTGATGCTTACTTAAATTTCGAAAATATTGATATTCACTACCCAGCGTGGACGGGGAATACATCATTTTCGTTTGGAAATGAGCCGAATATCGCCGATTTTACGGGTGTGAATTTTGTGAATTTTAAAAAATGTACATTTCATGGCGACAATCAATATGAAACAGGTGGGGCTATCCAGTTTAATCATGTTCTGTTCGATTGGGCAAATGCAACGGCTGAAAAGCTGGCTGTACACGATTTAAAAGTTGATAGTTGTGATATTTATAATACGCCAACAGGCATCCGTTTTTCGGGATACAATATCAATATTTTGAATAACCATATTTATCACATCCATGGAACTTTAATTGGACAATTAGCAGGAGGAATGGGTAGTACAACAGCAATTACGCCAGTTGATTCAAACTCATGCCGGTTTGTATTAATCGAAAACAACCACCTTAACGACCAGCGAATGTTTCCACTCGAACTTCATTATGCAGCCAACACCTGGGGTACAACTCATTCAAGCGTGATTGGATGTAGAGGAGCTGATTTTATAATAAGAGGAAATCATATACACGATACCTATAACCCATTAATTCAATTGTACGGTAATGAACCATTGCTTCATGGGAAATATGATAAAGCAAATTTATTGATTGAAAATAATATTATCTACGACCACAGTGGTTTACAAATCATTTACAACCCAGGTGCCACTGTAGAGGCGAGTATCGGTGGTCCGATTATTTTTAGACACAATACTGTTATTTCGGGGAATCAGGATAGTAACTGGAATAATACATTGTCAGCCATTAGTAGATTTAGAGCCAATGCTGCCAAACAAACCTATATGCTTCGTTTCTGCGGTGTTCCGGGCGATACACAACCAACAGGCGAAGCTCTGCCTTTTATAAATACCTATAATTACGATGGAACAGATTCTTACTTTGAAGACAATGTATTGATTTGCGAAGGGAATTTATCCAACTACGTTAAATCACCCTACATCTCGCCAAATGTAAAATTCAACTATCGCAATAACTTGATTTATGGCCAGGTATTTACGTCAATTCCCTTAGATGCATCAAACATCAATATCTCCGACCAAATTGCAAAAGGAAAATTACCAAAAGATTTTATTGATTCGCAGTTGTTTTTAGCTCCCAATTTTAATAAAGCGCATGGTTTGACTTACGAGCCAGGAAGTGCATTCGATTTATCGCCAAAATTAGGAAGTATACTTTGTACGATGTCCACAACTGGCAGCTATATTGGCGCCATACCACCTTCGGAATATACATCAACGAAAGAATTTGAAACCAATAAGGCGATTGTTGTTTATCCAAATCCATGTATTAACCACGTACAAATTGATAGTCAAGATGTAAAAAATTTTGAAATAAGTATAAGTAACCTGGTGGGAAAAGAGTTGTTAAAAATAAAAAGGTTAAATTCGTGCGATGTTTCTAAATTGAAAAAAGGAATATACATTATCAAAGTAACAATTGGTAATGAAGTATATTCTCAAAAACTAATTAAACAATAACCATTTAATTCGTTGATAAATGAAAATATCCCAAGTTGCAGGGAAAACGCAGAAAATACAAAACCCATTCGTAATGAACATAAGCAATTCAAATTAGAATAGTAAAAAATAAAATGAAATCATTAGAAATTACCAAAACACCAGTGTTTTTAGATTTAGAAAGTTATGCTTTGTCGGGTGCGCCTATTCAGAACCAACAACGAAAACTAACTGAAATAGCAAGTATTTTTCAAAACGAAGCCGCGGTGAAATATTTTCCAGCAGACAAACTTGCTTATACGGTTCAATCGTGGTTGCCGGTAGCCGATGGCACAGCTGGTGGATTGTTTTTTGGTGTTTCTACCATTATGCCCGGAAAAGTTGGTAACGAGTATTTTATGACCAAAGGGCATTTTCATTCGCAAACCGATAGAGCCGAGTTTTATTGGGGTGTGAAAGGCGAAGGAATGTTGATTTTGATGGATAGAAACCGTAAAACTTGGGCAGAAGAGGTTTTTCCCGGAAGCTTACATTATATTGGAGGTGATATTGCTCACCGATTAGCAAATACAGGTGACGAAAATTTAGTGGTAGGTGCTTGTTGGCCTTCGGATGCCGGACACGATTACGAAGAAATTGCCAACAATGGTTTTTCGGCAAGATTGATGGAAGTAGACGGAAAACCAACACTTGTATGAAAGCAATCGTATTAGACTTGGGTGGTACACGCCTGAAACTTGGAATAATAAGCAGCGGTAATATTATTGCCGAAACAGTTCTTCCTTCCTACTCCGGAAATGGACTGTTGCCACGTCTCCCCGATGTAGAAATTGCTATTCATAAGTTGCTCAAAAGCACCAACACAGAAGCTGCCGAATTGACTGGCGTGGGCGTTTCCATTCCCGGTATTGTGGACACCAAAAACATGACCGTTTTATCTATCAATCAAAAATTCAGTGATGTGGTAGGTATTGATTTCAACCAATGGAGTCAGAAAAATTGGGGGATTCCAACCGTACTCGAAAATGATGCACGTGCCGCATTAATTGGCGAATGGCAATATGGAGCAGGCAAAAACTGCGATAATATTGTGTTGGTAACATTGGGCACAGGAATTGGCGGAGCTGCCATGATTGAAGGTAAGTTGCTTCATGGCAAGCACTTTCAGGCAGGATGCTTGGGCGGACATTTCACCGTAAACCTGCATGGACGAAAATGTACTTGTGGTAATATCGGATGTGTAGAATCGGAGGCTTCGAGTTGGGTTTTGCCGGAATTGTTTAAAAAGCACCCTGATTTTGCAGCAAGTAAAGCGAGTGGCGAAGCACTACTTGATTTTGAATTATTGTTTCGTTTGGCTTCGCAAAACGACAAAGTAGCAATCGAAATCGTCAACAATTGCCTTGATGCTTGGAGTGCCGGTATTATTACCATGATTCATGCGTATGATCCTGAAATGGTGATTATTGGTGGAGGTGTAATGAAAAGTGCAGATGTTATTTTGCCTTACATTAAACAAAAAGTGACAGAACGTGCTTGGACTCCTTGGGGTAATGTAAAAATTCTTGGAGGTCATTTTACCGACGAAGCAGGGCAATTAGGTATGGCGCATTTGCTGACCCCTAACCCCTAAAGGGGAATAAGAATGCAGACAAACCATGTTAAACAAAATATTTAGGACGAGATAATAATACAACAATCAATCATAGCGCCCATCTTATTCCCCCTTTAGGGGGTTAGGGGGCAGGTATAGACATAAAAAAAATGATGGAAATTAAATTCAATACCCACCCTTGCGTAGAAGTAAAGGGAAATTTCCCGGTTTCTCAAGGTTGGGAAGCTATTGGCAATCAACTTTTATCAGATATTGCCAAGTTAAATAAATCTAGCAATGTAGTTGCCATAGAATATTATCAGGGTGTATTGGAAGAAACCGTTACTGAGGCTTTGGTAAATGGATTAAAACCAAATTTGGTCATTAATACGCGTGACCTTATGTGGTCGGAGCAAAAAATCAAAACAATGGTTTATCCTGACGTAACCGACGACCGTATTTTTGGTTACATGACACGTTTGACCATCGATGCCTATTTCGACCCTGAAAAAGTGGAAAATGCGAGAAAAGAAATTGTGGCAGCTACAGGTCTTGTATTAATTGTCGGTTCGGGAGCTGCTTATGCATACACGACTCCTGATATTTTGGTGTATGCCGACATGGCACGTTGGGAAGCACAACTACGCATGCGTACGCACGAGGTGGATAATCTGGGCGTAAAAAACCGTGATACTGTTGATTGGATGCTGCTTTACAAACAAGGTTTCTTTGTTGACTGGCGTGTGTTAGACCGTTGGAAAAAGAAAATCATGTGGCGTTGGGACTATTTGCTTGACACCAACAACCGCAACGAACCAAAATTGGTAGCAGGTAAAGGCGTGATTGAAGGAATGAAACAAGCGGTGAATCGTCCGTTCAGCGTGGTACCGTTTTTCGATCCGGGACCGTGGGGTGGACAATGGATGAAGCATTATTGCAACTTGGACAAAAGCCAACAAAACTACGCTTGGTGTTTTAACTGTGTGCCGGAAGAAAATAGCCTGTTGCTGAAATTTGGCGACGTGGTAGTAGAAACGCCTTCTATCAACTTGGTATTTTTCAAACCAGTAGAATTAATGGGACCAGCTGTTTACGGTCGCTTTGGTGATGAATTCCCTATCCGTTTCGACTTTCTGGACACCATCGAAGGTGGCAATTTAAGTTTGCAAGTTCACCCTACTACGGAATATATTCAAGAAAAATTCGGCATGCACTACACGCAGGACGAAAGCTATTATATGCTCAAAGCTATTCCCGACGCAAAGGTTTATCTTGGTCTGAAAGAAGGCGTTAAACCCCAAGAAATGATAGCCGATTTGGAAACAGCACAAGCTGGTGGCACACCCTTCGACGCTGAAAAACACGTTGGTATTTGGCCAGTAAAAACGCATGACCACTTTTTGATTCCTGCCGGAACGGTGCATTGTTCCGGAGCTGGAAGCATGGTATTAGAAATAAGTGCCACTCCCTATATTTTCACCTTCAAAATGTGGGATTGGGGACGCATGGGCATTGACGGAAAACCGCGTGCCATCAATATTGGTCACGGGAAAAATGTAATTGATTGGAGCCGCACCACCGAATGGACACGCAAAAATTTGGTGAATGCCATTGAAGTAGTGGCTGAAGGCGACGGTTGGGTGGAAGAACGCACCGGCTTGCACGAACGAGAATTCATAGAGACTCGCCGCCATTGGTTTACCAAAGACGTGAGCATGAATACGAATAATGGCGTACATGTAATTTGCTTGGTGGAGGGCGATGAAATTATCATCGAAAGTCCAACCAATGCCTTTGAGCCTTTTGAAGTGCACTATGCCGAAACCTTTATTGTGCCGGCTGGCGTAGGTGCTTATACTATGCGTCCCCACGGTGCAGGTGTTGGTCAGAAATGTGGAACTATGCTGGGATTTGTGAGGACGGCCCCCTAAATCCAACACAGACAGCCCCCTAAATCCCCCGATGGGGGACTTAAAGACGTAGTATTTTTAAAATATTAAAAAATCAGAAAAATGATAAAATCAATAAATCACGCAAAAAATAATGAATTGCAAAACTCAGTAACTCCCCCTTCAGGGGACAGGGGGCTTTATCTTTATTTAATTTCCATTGTAGCTGCACTTGGTGGCTTATTGTTTGGCTTCGACACCGCTGTAATTTCTGGTGTGGTTCCATTTATCGAAAAGCAGTTTGCGCTTTCGGGTACCGAAATTGGCTGGGTAGTAAGCAGTCTGATTTTAGGTTGTATTGTTGGTGTGTTGCTGGCTGGCGCTCCTGCCGATAAATACGGTCGAAAAAAAATATTAAGTGCAGCAGCATTGCTTTTTGTAGTTTCAGCCATTGGAACTGCCGCTGCTAATTCAATATTTGTATTTGTTATTTTCCGTGTTTTTGGTGGTTTTGCAGTGGGAATTGCCTCCATGGTTTCGCCTATGTACATTGCCGAAATTGCACCTGCCAAACAACGTGGCCAGTTGGTTTCGCTCAATCAACTTACGGTGGTAATTGGTATTTTATTGGCTTTTTTCTCCAATTATTTGTTGGTAAATACAGGCGATAATAATTGGCGTTGGATGCTTTGTGTAATGGCATTGCCGGCAGCATTATTTTTTATTGCTTTGTTTTTTGTACCTGAAAGTCCGCGTTGGTTGGCAGTGAAGGGAAAAACCCAACAAGCTATGCAGATTCTTGAAAAAATCAATGGAAAAGAAACAGCTCTTCGTGAAATGGAAATCATCAGTAACTCGTTGAAAAATAAATCGGACGAAAGTTTTAAAGCTGTTTTTGAACCAGCGTTACGCATGCCACTTATAATTGGCATTGGACTTGCATTTTTCCAACAAATTACGGGAATCAACACCATCATGTATTATGCCCCTTTGATTTTCGAAAAATCAGGTTTAAGCATCGATTCTGCCATTTATCAAACCATTTTGATTGGCGTTATCAATTTGGTATTTTCGTTGGTAGCAATTTATTTTGTAGATAAAGCAGGGAGAAAGCCAATGCTGGTTGTTGGTTCGTTGCTAATGACCATTTCATTGTTAATACTTTCTATTTCATTTACATATAACCTTAATAGTATGATTACATTGGTGGCAATACTCTTATTTATTGCGTCATTTGCATCTACGCTTGGGCCGGTAACTTGGGTGGTAATTTCGGAACTTTTCCCCAATAATGTACGTGGAAAAGCCATGTCGGTTTCCATAGTTTTTGTATGGATTACCTGCTTTTTTGTATCGCTGCTTTTCCCAGTATTATTAGAAAAAATTGGCGGTGGAAAAACATTTTTGGTATTGGCATTTTTCTGTTTACTGAGTTTGATATTCAACCTCAAATTTACAAAAGAAACCAAGGGTAAAGAGTTGGAGGAAATTAATTAGCAGCCCCCTAAATCCCCCGAAGGGGGACTTTAAGAGGCAGCGTCTAAAATTTTAGAAAACAATCATAGATTGAAATATATGAAAACATACCAAAAAGAACCCCCCTTTTGGGGTCAGGGGTTCTTTAATCCCGGAATGAATGTATTTCCTACAACAGGAAAATTAGGATTTGAATACGGCGCCGATTGTTTTGGACCAGAGGTAGAAAACCGTACCTTGGATGCCATCCGAAAAAGTTTAGCTGACCCAACCTGCGATGGTCCGGAAATTGTGTATTCCATTGCCATGGATGTGGGCAAGAATATTCATAAAGCTAAACTGGATGAACTGCACTTGCTTTATGGTGCAGTAACGTATGCAGCAGGACGTATTGGCAATGAACCAGTTCGCAGTCAGGGACATATACATAAAAAATCGGTTTATGCCAATGGTTGGTCTACGCCTGAGGTTTACGAAATTTGGTCGGGTGAGGCAATTATTTACATGCAGGAAACAGCCAACGATAATCCAGGAAGGTGTTTTGCGGTGAAAGCTGTGGCAGGTGAAGTAGTAATTGTTCCTCCCTTTTGGGCACATGCAACTATTAGTGCCAATGCTGACGAGCCACTTACTTTTGGAGCTTGGTGCGACCGTGAGTATGGTTTTGACTACGATGATGTGCGTGCGCACAAAGGCTTGGCATGGTTTCCAATACTCGACGAGTACAATATAATTACATGGAAAGCAAATCCAGCATACGAAAAATCAGAATTAATTGAAAAATCGCCACGTATTTACACTGAATTTGGCATTGAAGCAGACAAGTCAATCTATGCACAGTTTGAGGAGAATAACGAAAAATTTCTGTTTGTGCCAAAACCAGAAAAAGAGAAGAGTTTGTGGGTTAATTTTGTACCCTGACAATTGCGAAAAGTTGAAGTATATTAATTGAAAAATAGTGCATTAGATTATTATCTTTTGCAATAACAATATCATTAAAAAAACTGTGCCGTTTTGTGTATGCAAATGAGCATTTTGTGTATTTATTTTCCAGTATCGAATATTTATATTTGTCATCTTATATACAAATCTATTTTCAACATAATGAAATTATGAAAAAAATCAAAATTCTGCTACTTGTAGCATTTTTTAATACTCTCATTTTTAGTAGCTTTGCTGCAACAGTTTGGCCAATTGCTGCTGGTAACAATCCATATACAGCATATAGCAATGCTGGTTTTAATTCGGGAGATATTATCGAATTAACTACTTCCGGAGGTGCATACACTTGGAGTACAAAAATCAGTACACTTTCAAAATCATTTACCTTGAGAGCTGCAGCTGGACTGGCAATTAAACCAATTGTAACACTGCCAATAGGTGTGTTTATTGGTACTTCAAACAATACTGATGCACAGACGGTCACCTTATCGGGTATTGAGTTCGATGGAAATGCAGGTTGTACTTCCATTAGTACCCCAAAAGCTGCTGCTGGAGGCAGTTTCAATATATCTGTATCAGACTGTGTTTTCAGAAATTTTGCTGCTGCTACAAAATTCTTTGCCTATTCGGCATCTGGAACTGGCTGGGCGGCTGCAGCACAATGGTATGGCTCGTTGATAGTTTCCAACTGTAAATTTTTGAGACCGTTTACTTCTGTTGCCTATTATAGTACTTCGTATGGTGGGGCATCAGTTACTTCATTTACAAACTGTTATATAGAAGGTGGAACAGCTACTGTGCTTGGAAATTTAGCTGGAAATGCAAATACAACCACATCATTCACTGTTGACCATTGCACACTGAACAATGCAGGAGGAGCTACTGGCAGTGAATTTAATGTAAAAAACGGTGGAACTTCTACCACAATTGTGAAAAACTCCATTTTCACGAACAACCCCGGAGGTGTTGCCAGCAATGTGATTGCAGCAGGTGTTAATCCGGGAAATGCTGCCAACTTAAACAATGGCGTATTCTATTCAGGGACAACACCGTTAATAGGCACAAAATACCCAACTGCATTACTTGGCAGTTACTTAACCACTGACCCAATGTTAGACACAGATGGGTTTGCCACTGCAACGGACTATTTATCAGGGCCCACTGATTCAAAACCACGTGGTTTTTACAATACAAGCACATTGCCATGGATTTCGTTATCCAACGACAGCATACTTCAAATGGGTTATAATGGCATTGGACCCGTTGACGCAGCTCAAACATTTAAGGTGGGTGGTATTAATTTGAGTGCAGGGATAACAGTTACACCGTCGAGTAATTTTGAAATTTCACTCGATGGAAATTCGTTTTCAACAACGCCAATATTACTTAATCCCTTAGCCAATAAGGTTAACACTACAACTATTTATGTTCGTTTGGTTGCTTCACTCTCGCCTTTAGATTATACTGGAAGCATAACGCTTACTTCGGCAGATGCAACAACTAAAACCGTAGCGCTTAAAGGAATGGTAACTGTGCCAACCATTACGCTGAGCAGTTATGCATTGGGACAATATGACTATTTTACGGGTCTTGGTCCTTCGCCCGAACAACTCGTAACTATCAACGCCACAACTTTAAAAGGCGACCTGACAGTAACTGCTCCAGCCAACTTCGAAATGTCAACAACATCGGGTACAGCATTCAGCACAAATGCCATCGTGTTAACCCCCAATGGAACAGGTGCTATTGTCAATCAAGCACTTTATGTACGTATGGTAACTGGTTTATCGCCGGGAATATATTCTGGAAATGTAACATATACATCGACTGGAGCAGCCACTAAAACCACTTCGGTAGTGGGCGGTGTGAGTAATCAGCCCACTATGTCGGTAAGCAATTATTATGGATTAAATTACATTCTAGCTAATGGCCCTTCTGTCCAACAAAAAATTGTAGTAGAAGGCGGTGGATTGACTGATGACATTCTTATTTCACTACCCATAAATTCAAATTTTGAAATATCAACATCTGAAGGTGTTTTATTTACACCAACAAACCCAATTACTTTGTCTCAGACTGGCGGAATTGTAATATTTACACCCATTTATTTGCGCTTGAAAGCCGGATTGGGCATTGGCAATTATAATGATATTTTGACCTTAAATTCGGTGGGTAGTAATACAATTTCAGCAGTAATCAATGGGAATGTTACTTCAAGTCCTAATTCTGCACCAAGAAATGAATACACTTCTAATCCTTCTGTTTTAAAAGTTTTGGGAAACGCACCAACGAAGAATAATCAGGAGAAAAAAAGAGTTACATTAATCAAAGTAATTGTTCAATAAACAACTTAATCATTAACACTAAAATGAAAATGAAAAAACATATAATTGCCTGCATTCTTGGAATACTTATCACTTTCAGTGCTGTAGGAACTACTAAAAAAGTTTTATTTATTGGTAATAGTTTAATGTCATACAATAACTCGCCGCTTATGACTCAAAGTATTGCAACAGCCAATGGCGATGTGCTTACTTTCGATAATTATATCCATACAGGAGTGGGGTTTAAAGAGTATTGGAACGATGTAAATCCAAATCCACACTCAAAAATTCAATTGGGTGGTTGGGATTATGTGGTAATGAATGAATTCAGTAATGCTGCTATTAAAGACCCTGCATTAATACAATCGGACACTTACGATTATGCTGCTTTGTTCGAACATGAAATCAGTCAGTACAATCCGGCAGCTAAGATGATGTTATTTATGAACTGGGGTTATAGAGATGGATATTCGCAGCTCGTGTCAAGCGTTACAGGTGGCGGCGATGGAGTTACCTATACTTCGCTGACTATGAGTAATAAAATAGAATCAGTGTATCGTACCATGGCAACTGCAAACAGCACAACCATTTCCTGTATAGGTGCAGTATGGCGTGCTGTGCAGGCTGCTTATCCAAGCTACAATTTATATTTGAGCGCATCGGATGGTAAACATCCTAACGCACTTGGAACTTACATAGCTGCAATGACCACTTATGTATCTGTTTTTAGAAAAGACCCGACACTTTCTAACTATATTCCATCTATCGTACCTACACAATTAACACTCGACGGCGGAACGGTGGCACCTGCTACATTTATTGCCAATGTAAATGCTATTGTAAAAAGCGTAATATACGACAATTTGAGCAGTTGGAATATTGGTACTTATGACCCGGTAGCAGGATTTGACACCTATACGGCCATTGGTAATGAAGTAACTTTAACCAACACAAGCACAAACGGCATTAGCTATCATTGGGATTTTGGTGATGGTACAACATCAACCAGCGCTAACCCTACGCACAACTATGCAAGTGTGGGAAGTTACAATACTACGCTCACAGTCAGTGGCTTCGCAGGCTACACAAGTGTGATTTCAAAAATATTAAACACTGCCAATATAGACCCATTACGTCCAATCAAGTCTGTGTCAACTACTTCGTTAAGCGGCATGAATTACAAAGTAACGCTTGGACCATCGGAGTCAACTACATTTACTGTAGGTGGTGCTAATTTATTGGACAACTTAACATTAACTACTACAGGTAACTTTGAAATTAAAAGAGAAGCAGATCTCAGTTACACGCAAAGTCCAATTATACTTGTAAAAAATGTTACTGGCTCAATTCCTACTACAACAATATATGTAAGACTAAAAGCAGGTTTGGCCATAGGTTCAAACAATGGGAATATTGCCATTAGCTCTTCCGATTTTATTACTGCAAATGTAACTTTGGCAGGCACTGTGGCTTCAAATCCTCCAAGGGTTTATGTCGCCAATTTAACTGACTTTGCAACCACTACAACTGCAGCTTCGGCCGAACAAAGCTTTATCATCAATGGGCATGATTTGACTGACAATATAGTAATTTCAGCACCAACCAATTATCAGATTTCCACTGGTACCGGTGCAAGTTTTGTTCCCACAAATACAATCACATTAAGTCATACGGGTGGAATTCTGGATATTACTCCTATTTACGTTCGCTTAAAAGCAGGTTTAAGCGTAAAAACATATAACGAAACCATCCAAATTCGTTCGGGTGGTGCCGAAGCTATCGACTTAAAATTAAGTGGAATAGTAAATTTATCAACTTCTATTCCTAATGCAAATACAAATAACACCAATATTGTTGTAAATGCAATGACAGAAAATCGAATTCGGATTTCAGGATTGAATGTTGGAAATACCATCAACATTTATAACTCAATAGGGCAGGAAATAACTACTGAAAAAGCCTTGAGTAACGTACAAATTCTATCAGTGCCAAACAAAGGTATGTATATTGTAAAAGTATTGGAGTAAAAAGCTATTATTCAACACTTTTACCAATACAGAAATTCCGCAGATTAATCGGATACAAATTAGTTATTTTGATGTTTTACAACAAAATGTTTGTGAAACCTTTTCTCTTTCAAAACTTTATTTAAAAAGTCTACAACTGTTTGAGTATCTTGCTTCATATAGTAAAAATTGTAATCGTGACTACCACCAGCGAAAGTTGTAAGCTGTACTGTACTACCAATTTTCAACATACAATCGTAAATGGACTTGGAACCGAAAAGCATTAGCCAGCCGGACGAATTGCACTGACAATAACGATGTGCTGCAGTGGCATAAGGCACTGTTTTGTCAGCATCGCCATGAAACAGCAAGGTCGGAAGTGCATTTTGTTTTGTGATTAAATTCAAATCCATTATAGCACCAGCACCCGAAATAATGCCGGCATATCGGAAATTGGGAGATAAGCTCGTTTTAAACAAACTCATTTGTTGCCGATTCCAATATGCAGCATGCAAAACCGACTCGGCACCGGCACTGGCTCCGGCAATAAAAATTTTGGCAGTATCAATATTCAATTCAGCGGCATGTTGAATAAAATATTGCGTAGCTGCCCACAAATCGCTTACACCGTAGCGTATTGCCTTCACTTTTTCGCTTACAATACCATTGCAACCAAAATCTTTGTCTTTCATGTACAAAGTGTATGTAATTGAGGCACACGCAAATCCATTTTTCGATAGATAAGTCCCAAAATCAGTTCCCGCATTACGGCTGCCACCCGAAAATCCACCTCCATGCACAAAAATGACCAAAGACGTTTTGGTTGTTGTGTTAGTCGGTCGGAAAAAGTTCAAATCCAACGAATCGGTTTCGTTTTTCAGATAATTGAATGTTGTGTATTTCTGTGCACTCAGG
>Ga0247841_10009980_pt1 | contig 13084 bp, 10 predicted proteins | sample LaCruzMarch2015__2_FD_192410 | JGI IMG/M metagenome (GOLD analysis project Ga0247841, IMG submission 192410) | Freshwater microbial communities from meromictic Lake La Cruz, Castile-La Mancha, Spain - LaCruzMarch2015_18m | ecosystem: Environmental > Aquatic > Freshwater > Lake | place: Spain... | reverse complement strand
ACTTCTTCATATTTTATATTTTCTATTTTTGTTTTTTCTAAACAACTAAGAGATTTTTTTATATTTCCATAAATAAAATATATTCCATATTTGCCTTTTTTTATTATTATTTCTTCTCCTTTATAAATACCTAAATTTTTTGTAGTTAACTCTTTTTTTTCAATTATTTCTTCTATTTTATAATTTTCTAATTTTGTTACATCTATTCCATCACGAACTGATAAAAATATTATTTTTCCTTCTTCATCTGTATTTTTTATTACAGGTCCATTTTTACCCACAATAAATGTATTTTTATCATCTAATTTAGTTTGTGAATATTTACAATTTTTTTCTTGATCATTTAAATTATCCATATTTTTCATTAAATTGTTATAACACAATAAACAAACATCTTCTTTTTGTTTCAATCCTTTTTCAATTTCATCTAAGAAATATTCCATATCTTTTGTATATTCATAATTAAAAATATCATCATAATATTTTATTAAAAAATTAATAACTATTAATCCTAATGAGGTAATAACTAATTTATTTTTTTCATTACCAAATGTTTTAATTATTTTTTTTTCTTCTAATTCATTATCATTTAAACAATAATGAACACATTCAATATTTTCTCCTATAACATTTTGTTTTGATACATAATTTCTTTCTTGAATTTTATTTATTAAAAAAGAATAAGTTGATGGTCTTCCTATACCTAATCCTTCTAATTTTTTAATCAATGATGATTCACTATAATGTAATTTTATTTTTTTTATCTTTTCTTCTGATATTATTTTTATATAATCTATTTCATCTCCTATTTTATTACCCATTTTATTACCCATTTTAAATTCGTTAAACAAATCGTCATTTTCTTTTATATTTTTCTTAGATTGGTTCATTTGTAAAAGATTAAATAAATAATCATATTGACTATTTTTTATTTTTAGAGTTTGTTTTTTATTGTTGTCTTCATCACTTTTTTCGCTTTCATTATCTTGAATATTTTTATTAAACTTAGAATCAAAATATTTCCAACCTTCCTTTTCTTGTATTATTTTTTCAGTTGTATATTTGAATATATTATTATCATAACCCGTTATTTTACAAGTTATTGAATTATAATAAGCATCTTCCATACAACTTTCTATTGTATTTTTCCAAATAATATTATATACTTTCATTAACTTAGTTCCTAAACTTTTAAATTCTAATGATACTTTATCTTCTTTTAATGTATATTCATTAAAATATACATTTGTTGGTCTTATTGCTTCATGACTAGATATATCACTATTATTATTTAAGTTTATATCTTTTAATTTTTCTTCAATCATAGTTTTTAATCCCCATTCTTGATTTAAATAATTATTTAATTTAATTATAAACTCATTAGAATATTTTTTTGTATCTGTTCGCATATATGTTATAAATCCTTTTTCATATAATTCCTGACATATTTTCATAGTATCTTTTGGTGAATAATTTAAATCATTACTTACTTTTTGTTGTATTGTTGAAGTTATAAAAGGTTTAGGTGGTTGTTTTATTATAATATTAGGATGATTAATATAAAAAATATGTTTATGATTAACTGATTGTTCTAAGAAAAATGAGACTTCATCTTTATCTTCATATCGTTTTTCAAGTTCAAAAGGAATACATAATTTTGTAAAATATCCTATTGTTTTGAAATATTTATTTTCTTTCTTTTTTTCTTCCTCTTTTATTTCTAGATAATTTTCATAAACAAGTTTTAATACTGAACTTTGACATCTACCAGCACTTAACGGTATTTTTGATTTTGCTGTTATATGTTTCCACAACATAGGTGAAATTGTAAAACCTATTAGCATATCTATAATTTGTCTTGTTTGTTGAGAATTTACGATGTTCATGTTTATGAAAATAGGATTATTTATTGCTTTTTGTAATGCTGTTTGTGTAATCTCATTAAAAATAATTCGTTTTGTTTTTTCTACAGATAAATTAAAAACTTGACAAATATGCCATGCTATTGCTTCCCCTTCATTATCATTATCTGTTGCTAATATAACATCATTTCCATATTTTTTTATTTCTTTTTCTAAGAAATCAACATGTTTTATTTTTTCTTGAATTATTTCATAATTGGTTTTGAAATTGTCTTCAATATTTATATTTTTTATTGTTTTTAATTCACGAATATGACCGAAAGAAGCAACAACTTTATATCCATATCCTAAATATTCTTCTATTTTTTTGCATTTACTTGGACTTTCAACAATGACTAACATATTATTAAAAAATAAAGTTATTTATATTTATATTCATTTATATTATTTACATTAACATTATAGATTTTTTGAAATTATATAATTTTTAATGATATTTATTATTGACTCTTCAATTTTACAATATTTTTCAAGATTAATTTTTGAGATATTATTATTAACATTATTAAAAATAATATTTTCTATCAATTCAGTTATTTTACTTGAAATATATTTTTTTAATTCAATTAAAGTTTTCCAATCTAAATAATATAAACAGTTTATTAGTTTAAACATTTTTTCATTTGTAAAATCAAATTGTATTATTAATTTCATTTCATTTAATGTCATTTTTTCTTGATTATATATTTCCATTTATTATTATACTAATTATACTTATTATACTTATTATACTAATTATATTTATTTATTATCATATCATTTTTTTTTTATAATCTAAGAAAAAAAGATTTATTTTAAAGGTAAAAAACTTTTTATTTCTTAGGTATTTTTCTTTAAAGATTTCTTAAAATCATTCCAATTTAAAGATATTCCTTTATTAAAATCTTCTTTTTTTTCTTCTGGATATTGTTTATTTAATTTTTCAGCCTTTTTTAAAGCACTATCAACATATATTTCTTTCAACACCTTACCAACTTTATAAGATGCTTCATGTTGATCTAACATACCATTTTCAATTTCTTTCAATATATCTAAGAAGTTATAAAGTATTTCAATATTTAGTTCATCTTTTAATAAACGATTATAAATATCAGTATAATAAGTATTTAAAAAACAACATTCATTCATAGCTTCAAAGTTTAAGTTATCAAAATTATCAATATTTTTTGCTTTTAAATCGATCATTTTATTTATTTCATCACGCAAAACATCACTATGTTTTAATCTTCTAATTAGTTCGGTTTGATCTGTAGTTCCATTTACAGAAATCATTTTTTGTAGTTCTAATCTTTCATTCAAATTCATTTAAGTATATTTATAATTATTTTTTTAATATAATATATTTATTATTATATAATGAGTTCAACAACTCCAACAAGTTCAACAATTAATTTTCAACCAAAACCTTTTGTTTTACCTGCAAGTGCTGGTAATCCTCGTCTTTCAGCATTTCAACAAACTCAAAATAATGCTATTGCACAAAATAATTTAGTTAATAAAGTTGGCGGAAAAAAAAGAATAGCGAAGCATGCGAAGAATACGAATCATAAAAATAAAATATTTAATGGAGGTGCAGATATTGTTGTACCAACTGTTTCATCTCCTGTAACTCCATTGGTTCCTAATACATCAACACAATCAAATACAACAAAATTAACTCAACTTTATGTTAACAATATAAATAATTCTTTAAATGATGGAAAACTTGGTACTATAAAAGGTGGTTATTTAACGAAATGGAATTGGGGTTGTATGAGTGGAGGAAAGAATACTTATAAAAATAGAAAAAATATTAAAAGATGCAATAATAAAGTTATAAAAAGTGTTCGCTTTTTATTGGAAAAAAATACAAAAAGAGCGAATCATAAAAATACAAAAAGAGCGAAACATAAAAATAAAAAAAATACTTATAAGAAGCGAAACTTTTTAAAGAAATAATATTTAATTATTTATAAAATTATTGATTTAATAATAATAATATAATATTATAATAGAAAAATTAATATGCCTAAAATAAATGACTACACAAATTTTATTTTAATTAACTTATTATTTATGGGTCAAATTGCTATGATATATTACTGGTTTATGATGTCAGATATAAAAAAAAATTGGAATATGTATAAATGTAATCCTATGTTTATGTTATTTGCTGATAATATTGAAGAAAACTTTAACTATTGTATTCAAAGTAGTCAAAGCAATTATATGAGTTTTTTGTTACAACCATTAAATTATTTAACATCTTTTATAATTGATGTTGGTGATAATTTGAATACAGATATAAATGGAATAAGAGGAATAATAAGTGTAATAAGAGATTTTGTAAAAAATATTGTTCAAAGTATATTTGGTGTTTTTATGAACTTAGTTATAGAAATACAAAAAATGACAATAGGTTTAAAAGATATGGTTGGGAAATTAATTGGAACAATTACAGTTTTACTTTTTGTTTTATCAGGAAGTATTAATACTATGGAAAGTTTATGGAATGGACCACCAGGTCAGTTAGTAAAAAACCTAGGTAAAATGGGAAAAATGAAAATGAAAGGTGGTTGTTTCCATCCTAAAACAAAAATTAAATTGATGAATAAAGATGAATTAGTTGAAATAAAAAAATTAAAATTAGGTGATATTTTAAAAGATGGTTCTATCATTACCGGAATAATTAAATTAAGCAATCGTTCTTTTGAAGATTTTTATGAATTTACTAATCAAGGCGAAGAAAATACAAATATATATGTAACAGGAGAACATTATATAAAGTTTCAAAAAAATGAAACTGTATCTATAAATAATAAAGAAAAACAATTTATAAAGGTTAAAAATTATGTAAAAAATAAAAATACGAATGAAAATATTAAAATAAATAAAAAAAAATACAGTAATATTCTTTATAATCTAACAACTGATACAAACCTTATAACAATTGGTGAAAATATATTTTGGGATTGGGAAGATGACGATTTAACTGACATTTAATTTTATAGTTAGGTTTATAAATTAAATGTATTAGCATAATATATGGAACAAAAATCTATAAAAAATATTGAAAATTTATATAATAATTTAACATATTATGATATTTATTCTACTTCTTTAATATTATTTGTTTTATTTACATTATTTATAATTATTTTATATTTTTATTTTAATGTTATGACCAATGCGAATGAAATTAAAAAAAATTGGAATCTTGAAAGATGTAAGCCTCAAAATATTTTATTTGCAGGTTTAATTAATAAACCAAAAGATAAAAGTATATTTGATTACACAACTGAAAATTTTGAATATTGTAATCAAAATATTACAAATTCAATTGTTGGTTATGCATTTCAACCTTTTTATTATTTATATAATGAAATTATATCTGTTTTATCAAATATTAATGTAGACATAAACATGATAAGACAACTTATGACATCCATAAGGTCAAGTATTCGGGAAAAAGTTAAAGAAATAATGGAAAGACTATTAAATTTTACTATTCCAATCCAACAATTAATGATTACAGTTTATGATATATTTGGAAAATTTCAAGGAATATTAACGAGTTGTTTAATGACAGTACTTGCTACTTATTATACATTACAATCATTAGTTGGTTCAATTATTGAGTTTATTGTTATAATATTAGTTTCTTTATCTATTATGATTTTGGCTTTATGGTTAGGATTTTTTACTTGGCCTTTTGCAGTTACTATGACTGCTGTATTTATTTCAATATCTATACCTTTAGTTCTTATTGTTGTTTTTATGACTATGATGTTAAAAATACATACAAAATCTGTTCCAAAAATACCCAAAGGTCATAAACCTAAATGTTTTGATGAAAATACTGAATTCATTTTACTTAATGGTGAAACTAAAAAAATAAAAGATTTACAACTTTATGATGTTTTAATAAATAAATCTATTGTTACAACTACTATTATCTTAGATACAAAAAATGAAACTATGTATAGTTTAAATAATATTATTGTTAGTGGGGAACATCCTGTATTATATAACAATAAATGGATTTTAATAAAAGAACATCCAAGAAGTAAAATAATAAAAAATTATGATAAACCTTATATTTATTGTATTAATACAAATAATAAATTAATAGAAGTAAATCATACAATTTTTAGTGATTGGGATGAAATATATAGTAATTTAAATAATATTAAAGATTTTATTTTAAAAATAAAAAAAAATAATAATTTTTATACATTTAATAGTTTTAATGATATTCACTTATATTTAGATAAAGGATTTATACAAGATCAACCGGTAGAACTTTTTGATGGTTCTTCTAAGAAAATTATAGATATACAAATAAATGATAAATTGATAAATGGTGAAGTTGTTTATGGAATTGTTAAATTAAAAAATATTTTTTGTTTAGAAGAAAATATAAATTGTTTGTATAGTTTATTAACAGATAAAGGAACATTTAAAATAAATAATGAAATTATTGATGACTATAATAGTTGTATTAGTTTATAACTATTATTCTTAGTTTAATTTATTGTTATTTTTTGATTTATTTTATTTTTTTAATTTCTTAAATATCTTTGATTTCTTAGATTTCTTAGATTCATTTGATTCTTTTATTTCTTTGATTTCTTTGATTTCTTTGATTTATTATATTCTTATATTTCTTTGATTTCTTTTATTTCTTTGATTTTTTTTATTTCTTAGATTTTTTTTATTTCTTAGATTTTTTTTATTTCTTAGATTTATTATTTCGTTTTATTTTTTATATATTTTATTTATTTGTTTTATTATTTACAAATAATAATTTAAATTATTTAATTATATTTTAAATTATTATCTATTAAATATGTATAATGTATAAGTTATTTCGTAAACTTAACCCAATAATTTTTATTCTTTCTATTATTGTTATATTTGTTTTAGTTACACATTTATTTTATGGTTGTTCTAAAATGAGTTTTTTAGAACCATTTGAAAATACAAAAGGAACAAAAGGAACAAAAGGAACAAAAATAAAGTTTGAAATAAATAAAAAAGAAAATTTTGCGGGTATGAATAAAAAATTCATGAACACAGGTGAAACTTACGCTTCCTATCCTAGTATTAATTTAAATACGAATAATTGGGGTAGTCCTACTTTAACTCCAGGTTCTATTGGATATAAAAAAATGAACTCATATAAAAATACACCTCTTCCTTTAACTGGTGGAAATATGTTGATGTTTTCTAAAACTGATTTTAAACCTGAATGTTGTAACTATGGTTCAAGTTACTCTAATTCTATGGGATGCGCTTGTTTAAATGTTGATAGTGCAAAATATTTATGGCAAAGAGGGGGAAATAATATTCCGTTAGTTCAAGGTTCAACTATTTAACATATTATTAATAAGGATATAAATATATTTATTCTTATTATGTAAATAAAATGGAAAAAAATATTACCTTTAATGATTTCACAAATTTAAAATTAAATATTGCTAATATCTTAAATGAAGACATTAACGAAGTTTATATTGAACATAAAAAAAATATGACAAACTACGATAAAATTAAATTAATTGTAAAATTATTATTATCATTTAAAGAAGAAGAAAAAATAGGTTTAAAAGAATTAAAATTAATGAAAAATGATATTATTAATATTTTGAATGAAGATGAAAAAAAAATAAATAATATTATAAAATTATTTGATAAAGAATTTTATAAATGTTGTAATAAACATAATTTTATAGTTGATTTAATTGATATTGATTTAGATATTTCAAAAACAATTATTTATTGTTCTATTTGTAATATGAACAAAGATATATAATATTACAGATTTTATTAAATATACATATGTTGATGTATATTATTTGAATTATCTAGTTTTAATAAATTATCGATCATATTTTTTGTAATGTTACAAGGAAACTTTATGTCTAACTTTATTTCATTTATAAATAAGTTTGTATTTGGTTTCATTAGTCTAAAAAGATTTAATTTAGAATAAATAATTTCTAAACATCTTTTAATATTTCTAACACCTTTTTCTCCTGATGTATATTTTTCAATAATATAAGATAAAACTTCATTATCAATTATTATTTCATTCATATCAAATTTTATTTGTTCTCTTATTTTTGGAAGAAGATAATTATTTGATATTACTATTTTTTCTTTATTTGAATAACCATCTGTTTTTATTTTATACATTCTATCTAATAAAATTGGACTTATTTTACTTTCATCATTATAACTAAATATAAATAAACATCTACTTAAATCAAAATTAACTTCTGTAAAATATTTATCATGAAACTCATTATTTTGACTTGTATCAGTTAAATGAACTAAAATATTTAATATTTCTTCACCTTTTGGTGTTTCACTTATTTTATCAAGTTCGTCAAAATATATAACTGGATTCATACATTTACTATCTATCAATATTTGAACTATTTTTCCCCATATACTTCCTTCATAAGTATAACTATGTCCTTCAAGAAATGAACTATCAGTGGCTCCTCCCAAAGCTATAAAAGCAAATGGTCTATTTAATATCTTACTTACTCCTTCTTTCAAAAGGGTTGTTTTACCTGAACCCGGAACTCCATGAATAGCTATTGAAGTCCCTATTGAAGAAGGATTTGTTATTAACTGTCCTAAATATTGCATAATTTGTAATTTAGCATCATTAAGACCATAAACTGCACTATCCAGAGTTACTTTCGCATTTTCCATAAAATTATGGCATTTTTCAATTCCGTCATTTATACTTATGTCCATATTTTTATATATACCAAAAGGAATAGACATAAAAGTATCAACCCAATTTTTTATTTTATAATATTCACTTGTTCCTGGTTCCATATATTTTAGTAAATTTATTTTTTTAATTGCATGACTTTTAAAAACATAAGGTATTTGTGATTCTAATATTAATATTTTATATGGTTTTTCTACTTTTATAATATCGTTTATTTTTCTTATTTCCTTTATTATTTTTTTTTGATTATCTATGTCTAGTTTTTTGAAATATGAACGATCATTTAATGTTTTTTCACCTTTATTTAATTTTTTAAATATACGAATATTTCTTTCTTTTTCTTTTTTTAATTTTCTTTCATTCTTTTTATTTATTTTATTTATTTTATTTATTTCTTCTTTACAAATAACTATACATTCATTTAATGTATTTTTATCACTTTTTTCAAGTATCTCTTTATCTTTATTAATACTACTACTTTCTTTCAAATTATCTTTATTATTTTCTTGAACCATTATTTTTTTATTTTTAATTTTATTCAATAAATCAATCATGTTATTTATTTTTAAATCTTCATTATTATTTTTATCATGTATTGTTTTTATACTTAGATCTTTTTTTATATTTTTATTTTTTGTTTTACTATTTTTTGTATTACTATTTTTACTTGAGTTATCACTGTTTATACTTTCATCATAACTATCTTCACTACTTGATGTTAATATTTCATCATCTTCATTTTCTATTTTACTGTCATCACTACTTGTATCATCATAAGAACTACTTTCCCATTCACTGTCATAATCGTCATCATCATTACGATCATTGTTTATGTTTAATATTATATTAATTTTTTCATTTTCTTTCAAAAGTGAAGAATTATTACTTTTATCCTCTTTTTTATTTTTTTTTAAGTTTTGTGTTTTATCTTCTTTTTTATCATCTTTTTTATCTTTTTTTAAGTTTTGTGTTTTATCTTCTTTTTTATCCTCTTTTTTATCTTTTTTTAAGTTTTGTGTTTTATCTTCTTTTTTTGATTTTTGTTTTTTGTCTTCTTTTTTTAATGCTTCACTTAATATTTGTTTAATATTTTCAGTTTCTAATATTTTTTTATCGATATATTTAGACGGGAATAAATCTTTTAATAATTTTCTATATTCTAATGCATCTATTTTTTCTTCACCATCATCATCTTCATCATCATAATCTTCGTCTTCATCATCCTCATCATCTTCATCTTCGTCATCCTCATCATCCTCGTCTTCATCATCCTCATCATCTTCATCTTCGTCATCATCATCATCCTCATCCTCATCATCCTCGTCATACACGTCTTCGTCGTCAGTTGTTATGTATTCACTACTGCTTGTAGTAATATCATCTTCTTCATTATCTGAATCAATATATTTTTTTTTATTTATTATGTTTTTATTTGTTGTGTTTTTATTTGTTGTGTTTTTATTCATTGTGTTTTTATTATTAAACTTTTGTTTATTATTAAGCGTTTTAATTTCTTTTGACATTATTTATATACTGTATTTATAATGAATATTTTTAATTCATTTTTATTTTTTAATATAAAATAAAAATGAAATAAAAAATTAAGATATAAATATAAATATAAATATATATATAATGTCGTTTTTAAATAACTCAATTCTTGAAACAAATGTATCAAAAATCATTGCTTTGCAATTTAGTATATTATCTCCGGAAGAAATAATAAATGGTTCAGTTGCAAAAATAACATCAAGAGAAACTAAACCTGTTATAGGTGGAATGTTTGATCCGAGAATGGGTGTATTAGATAGAGGAATGGTATGCCCAACTGATGGATTAAATAATATTCAAACACCAGGATATTTTGGACATATTGAACTTGCAAGACCAGTATTTTATATTCAATATTTAAACACATCAATTAACATATTAAAATGTATTTGTTTTAAATGTAGTAAATTAAAAATAAGCAAAGAAAAATATAAACATATATTGAACTGGAGTTCTGATGCAAGATGGAAATATGTTTTAGAAATATCAAGTGGAATAAAAAGATGTGGAGAAGATAATGAAAATGGTTGTGGTTGTTTACAACCTTTTAAAATTAAAAAAGAAGGACTTGCAACTATATTTGCACATTGGAAAAATGATTCCGAAGAAGATGATGAAGTGGAAAGTCCAGAAAATATTGTTGTTAAGGTTACACCTGAAATGTTTGTGAAAATATTTAAAAGAATATCAGATGAAGATGTTACATTTATGGGATTTAGTCCTGTTTGGTCAAGACCTGACTGGCTGATATGTCAAGTAATGGCTGTCCCGCCACCAGCTGTAAGACCTTCAGTAAAACATGATTCACAACAAAAAAGTGAAGATGACTTAACACATATTTTAATAAATATATTTAAATCAAATAAAACATTACAAGAAAAAATAAATAATAATGCTCCTGCTAATATTATTGATGATTGGACTACTGTTTTACAATATTATATAGCAACTCTTGTAGATAATAAAATACCTGGTGTTGCTGCTGTCGCACAGCGTTCAGGGAGACCTTTAAAATCTATTAAAGAAAGATTAAATGGAAAAGGAGGAAGAATGAGAGGAAACTTAATGGCAAAACGTGTTGATTATAGCGCAAGATCTGTTATTACTGCCGATTCAAATATTTCTATTCGAGAATTAGGTGTTCCTATGAAAATTGCTAAAAATATTACTAAACCTGTTATTGTTAATTCTTATAATCGTAATTATTTAAAAAAGTTAGTTCAAAATGGTCCTGATATATATCCAGGTGCTAAAATACTTGAAAAGAAAAATGGTGAATCAATAACTTTGCGTTATATTGATAGAAACTCAATTATTTTAGAAGATGGAGATATAGTTCATAGACATATGATGAATGGAGACCCTGTTATTTTTAACAGACAACCAACTTTACATAGAATGAGTATGCAATGTCATGTTGCTGTTGTTATGGAACAAGGTGACACTTTTAGATTAAATGTTGGCGTAACTAAGCCATACAATGCCGATCAAAAATCCATCAAGGTTGGCAACAAGAGGCGTTAAAAGCGTGAAACCTCTTAGTGAATAAATTATAATATTTTTATTAAGGATTATGATATGTTATTTTAACTTAAAGATTTTTCATTTATTTATTTTAAATGAGTGGAGATACAAAACCCCAAAATTATACCAAATGTTGTTCTAAATGTAATGAAAGTAAATTACCAGATAAATTTATACCAAAAAGAAATATTTGTAAAGATTGTTCTAATAAAAGAAAAAAAGAATTATTAATTGAAACATATGAAAAATCAACAAAGTTAGAAAATAAATGCAACACTTGTAATATTATTAAACCAATTTTATGTTTTATGAAAAACCGAAATATATGTAAAGATTGTAATAACGAAAAACGAAGAAATAGATATAAGAATGATGAAAATTATCGTTCTAAAATTATTTCAAAAGTTAGTGAAACAAAACATATTAAGGTTATTGAAAAACAAAAAATAAAACAAGAAGAAATTGGTAAAAATAATAAAAAGTGTAAATATTGTTATAAAATAAAATCTATTTTAAGTTTTCGTCATAATCGTTTGAAATGTAAGGATTGTGAAAGAGATGATCCAATACAAAAGTTTAAAAGAAGAATTCGTTGTAGAATTTTTAATTCTTTAAGAAAAAAGAATAAAAAAACAATTGAATATCTTGGTTGCGATTATAATGAATATTTACTTTGGATTTTTAATGATAACTCTAATTTTGATTTTACTAACTTTGGAAAAGATTTTCATATAGACCATGTAATTCCTTTGTTTTATTTTAATCTTGATAATGAAGAACAACAAAATATTGCTTTTAATTGGAGAAATACAACTCTTGTTTCTATAAAAGAAAATTTATCTAAAAATAAAAAAATAATAAATGAACAGATAGAACAACATTTGGAAAATTTATTGGAATATCATAAAAAACATAACATACTACTTCCTGAAAATATTTATAATTTATTTGCGAAACACCTTGTTGCTGGAACACCCTTAGAGCCTTCACTACCACTTGTTATTAGAAATAATAATGAGGATCTCGGTTAATTGCCGAACCCGATGGTAATAATGTGAAGGATTGGGCAATCAGCAGTGTTATTTCCTAATGTCGCTATGGTTAGACTATGGAAAGCACTCAGAGACTGAACGGGTGTTGGTGAACTATGAAGAATTAACCATTCCGAGTTTGCTTAAGATACAGTCCGACCTATTTGGAAACTTTTAGGACTAATCGTTTGATGGTGATGAAATGAACTTACATATGCCCCAAGATGTAGAAAGTGATTCAGAATTATTAAATTTAGCTGCTGTTCCATATAATATAATAAGTCCTGCTAATAATGCTCCTATTATAGGTATATTTCAAGATTCTA
>Ga0247841_10009978_pt1 | contig 13088 bp, 11 predicted proteins | sample LaCruzMarch2015__2_FD_192410 | JGI IMG/M metagenome (GOLD analysis project Ga0247841, IMG submission 192410) | Freshwater microbial communities from meromictic Lake La Cruz, Castile-La Mancha, Spain - LaCruzMarch2015_18m | ecosystem: Environmental > Aquatic > Freshwater > Lake | place: Spain... | reverse complement strand
GATCAACATAATGAACCCCGAAAAGCTCCTCACTGATTGTCTCGGGTGCCGGACCCAGTTCAATCATCTGACGCCTTACGAGGTATTTCATCCGATTGAGATCCTGAAGGAGGCCTACGACAATTATGGTGAATCGCGTAATTGAGGTCCCCCTCCGGGCTCCAGTCCCGATATCCCATGAGCTCGGCCTTCATGCGGAACCCGCGTTTAACCAGTGCGGGAAACCTCCGAGCAAACGATACGGTGTCCATGTAGTCAATTCCCGCATCCGCGGACAAGCCCGCGCCGGCCGCAACCAGAACGAAATCCGCTTCTCGCAGCAGTTCACAAGATTTTCGTATATGGTCATTTTCGAACATGTTTCCTCTCCTTTAGGTCCTGTGAGGAAATACTTTTAGCCAGGGTCGGGTCCTTCTACGAAGTCGCGTTCCAGAAAATGCCAATCCGGCGAGTCTCCCGATGACACAGTGAGGCTGTGCCGGTCGTAACGGCCGAGATTCGGCAAAAGCCGGCCGGCTCAGAGCCACCGCATTTTTCCGGTTTGAACGCCTCTTGATATTCCGATCCAGCCCGGCACATTCGTACAAACTCCTCGTTGAATACGGCGGCTGCCATAACAGGGGACTCAACCAAAGCTTCACCCACGCGGCGAAAATCAAGGGGCAACCCTATGAATGGAGTTCCGGTACCCGTATACCCTCTCATGGCTGATTTCCCGAAGCCGCTTACATCAGCCGTCATTCAGCAGCCTCTCGTAGATCCGGAGATCATCAAGCCGGAAAACGTTGAAAACGACCAGGTCGAGAGTTCCAGGATGAGTATCCAACCAGTGTTCCACTGTTCGCAGCGCGATACGAGCCGCGGGTTCCTGCGGGAAGCCGAACACGCCCGTGGAGATGCAGCAAAACGCCACGGAACGGATGTTGGAGACGATCGCTGCTAGGTCCAAGCATGAGAGATAGCAGGCAGCCAACTGTTCCGCCTGTTCGGGTGACGGCCCTTGGGCAACGCTGTGCAGTATCGGCCCCACCGTGTGGAGCACATACCTGCAAGGCAGGTTGTAGGCGCGAGTCACCTTGGCCCGGCCGGTATGCTCAATGCCCCCTTGGAGTTCCATAATGGCGTGGCAATCATCCCGAAGGCGTGGCCCGGCAGCAGCGTGTATGACATTGTCTATACACGCGTGAAAGGGCTGAAAGCAGCCGAGCAGGTAAGCATTGGCCGCATTGACGATCGCGTCGATGCGGAGTGTCGTTATGTCGCCTCGCCATAGGGCGCATCGGTCAGAAGCGCCGTACGAAGTGGCGGCCGAGGTCTGAGCTATGCGGGGGAGGCTCGCTGAGTCAATTACACCTCGATCTTGGACCTCCCGTTGCAGCAGCCGGTCAAGCTGTTCGTGAAATCCTGAGGGGAGCGGGCCTGGTCTGCGGACAGTGAGCACTTCCTGGAGCATTCGCCGCTTCTCCAAGTAAGAAAAACGAACCTTGGAAGGATCAAGGCAGCTCTGTCCGGAAACAGACTCCGACTTCAGGTGTGTCAGCAAGTTGTCCACAATCGCCTCGCGTTCCGTCTCGCATGCAGAGGCAGGATCAGGAGCATCGTAAGGGTCTTTCAGGCGTACGAGCGAGCCATACTTGTCCAGCTTCACCGGAATGGAGCGAGAACTCCCCGAATTTTCTGTCAGGTTGTCTCTTGTCTTCACTTGATCCCTTCTTCATCCACTGATGATGCAGCAGGTTCCGATTTCCGCGGTGACCGTATCATCATGGTTCATGATGTAAGGTTGATGCACCTTCCTATAGCATTTTCACCGGTTCCCCTCCATTCAAAGCAGGAGCCTTCTCCGGGCCGGTTGATGCTGCTCTGACCGCAACACCCGGGCTTTTCAAAGAATTCACCACAGGTCTTGCCGTAATTCCCGCAACACCCGTGCACCGACGCCAATTTCGATATCATAGAGTCATCTTAACCGGGCTGTCTCATCGATGGAGGTCACATTTTGAAGCCACCAATTCTTTTCTCTTACCGTCAAATCATCGGATTGTTGCTCCATAAGGTGTCATATTATAAAGTAATATTATAGATCATGCTGTCAAGTAGGCACATTAAAGTAATATAGTATCGGTCAAGTAACCTTGAATGAACCAGTGTGACTTATAGTCAGTGTACCGGTGAAACGGCATTTGTTCAAATCCCTTCTCAAAGGGCCGGAGCTAGCCCGGCCGGCAAGGGTCGAATACGATCGCCATTACTACTGAAATTGTGGACTGATTGCGTATGCCCGGCGTCTCATGAATTGTCTGCAATTCATAAAATGTAACCGTTCACCGGGTGTTGTGAGTCGGTCCCCCCATTTTTGAGGCAGGGGAGCCGAGATCTCCGTTGAATGTAACTTGTAGTCGCGCCATATCGCGACGGTTTTCAGATTTTTCTTGCCATCGCGATGGAACTTGATACTGGCTTTCCCCATGACTCGGGAAGAAGCCATAGCCATTGTGTACGGCGACAGGGAAATCATCGTAGAAGTTTTGTTGCAGTTGAGAGCGAGGCTGGAGGAGTTGGAGCGTAAAGTGGCTCTGCTCACCAAGGATTCTTCTAATTCCTCCAACCCGCCGTCTTCGGATGGCCCGGCAAGCAAACCAGAAATGAGAAGGCGCAAGAAATCCAGGCATCGCAAGCCTGGGGGGCAACCGGGTCACAAGGGGACAAACCGGGATCTGGTTCCACCTGAGAAAGTTGATCTGATCCAGGAGGTCTTTCCCGAGTCGTGTGAGATGTGCCACAAACCTTTTCACCCCGACGTGGACGGCAGCTGCGTGCTCGGCGCCTACCTTCGGCGCCAGGTGATAGAAATTCCCGATATCAAACCGGATGTCAGCGAATACCGGCTGCGTAGTGTCCAGTGCGCCTGCGGCGCTGTCACCTGGGCGAATGTCCCGCCTCACACCCGATCCGGCTTCGGTCCCAGGCTTACCGCCCTGTTGGCCTATCTCACCGCTGTGCATCGGATAACCCGGCGAGGGTGTCAAGAGCTTGCTCGGACCCTTCTCGGAGTGGACATCTCCCTTGGCTCCGTGTGCAAGCTTCATGAGGAAGTCTCCGAAGCGCTTGAACCATGCTGTGAGGAAATCAAACAAGCTCTTCCCAAACAAGACATCCTCAACGTGGACGAAACGGGCTGGAAGAGCATGGGCAAGGGAATCTGGCTTTGGGTTTTCGTGGCCCCTGCCATGACGTTCTTCACGCTGGCAGCCTCCAGGGGAGCAAAGGTGCTCAAGGGAGTCCTTGGCGACGTCTTCCACGGGATCATCTGTTCGGATATGTTCTCTGCGTACAACGCCTACCACAAGGGGAAAAGACAGATCTGTTGGGCCCATATCATCAGGGCCCTCAAAGGGCTCAAACATGCGTGCCGGAGCCCCGATGGCGTACGGTTCGCACGATGGATGCTCCGAGAAATCGGACGCCTGTTTGCCCTCTGGCACGCCTTCAAGGACGGGCGGGCGGATAGGCGGACCCTTGTCACAAAATCGGTCCCTATCAGGGCACGCATCAGCAATTGCCTGCAAACCTACGAGCTGTCCTCGGATCATGATGTGGCACGTACTGCCCGAAGCCTTCTCAAGCATTGGAACCACTTGTTTACCTTTCTCGATCACGAGGGAGTGGAACCCACCAACAACTCCGCTGAGCGAGGAATCCGACCTGCGGTCCAGTGGAGAAAGATCTGTTTCGGAAATCAGTCCAAAAACGGCGAGACGCTCACCGCTCGACTCTTGACCGTTACCCGGACCTGCATCATGCAACGAAAAAACGCGTTCGATTTCCTCGTTCAATCAATCTCTGCACACCGAGTAGGGCTCGCTCACCCCTCCCTCGTCTGCCTCTCCCGGTGAACGATCACAACCAATGTTTATGAGTTTGTAACCGCTTGGTGGGAAAAGGGGACAGCATGTCTCACCTATTGGCGCCAGAAACCTTAAACCGTTCCGAATCCGTGAAAAAGAACCTGACTAAGCACAGTTAGGGTTTTTGCGTCCGAGCCTTTCAAAGTTGTTGACTCTCTCGCGGCGTTCTCGTAGCATCACAGCCTATCGTTCTTTATAGACTGTATTTTATTTCGCTTGAAATCAGCCTTTGCTGGTTTTTTGAGTTGGTGCGCCTCTTGTGACCTCAAGGGCTGGTCGGGGGGACAGGGAGGTATTATGAACGGGTCGTGTCCCCCCGGCAGAATTCTGCCTGTGCTGTTTTTGTCGTTTCTTTTCGCCTGGACGCTCTCCACTGTAGCCGATGCGCAAAATCTTCCACGGCTTCCTGCTCCCGGCAATCCATCCATCGATTGTGGATGCCCTCGCGGTAATGACACGATATCCGTGTCAAGTGGGATTCTAAGCCCTTTTCTACCCGCAATTCCCAACCTGGAATTCGGTTTTCTGTACTCCTTCGGGAATAACGTGAGGACGGGAAGGTTCACTGCGGATTATGTTCTTCCCTTTCGTATCGGCCCCGATTCCGTGCTGTTCGGGGAGGCTCACGCGGAGGGCTGGGATTTTTGGAAGAAACCCGACCTATCGATCACTTCTCCTGCAGGTTTCACTACAACTACCTCGACAGCGAGCAACAGGGTCGATCTCTCTTTCGGCGGCGGGTATCGAACGATGCTGGGCGCCAACACCCTCGTGGGAGTGAACGGCTTCTACGACGCGTCCCGTCTGTACAAGAGGTGGTATTCATCCGGCGGAGTCGGGCTGGAAATGGCCGCAAACGGCGCCGGGGACGATGCTATCGATCTGAACTTCAACTGGTACGGAAACCTCTTCAATAAAGATGTCCTCGTCAACGCGTTCAGGAACAAGGGGAGTAGTTTTGACGTCGAGGCAGGCTATTCCCACGCGTTGTTCGATCACGCGCTGGATTTGCGGCTCAATCTAGCCGGGTACCAGTTCGACGTTGGAGACAAGGTATACGGGTGGCGAGGAGGAGCAGACCTCACCACGAGGGACGGTGTGTTTACCCTGAGATACGAATACGGGAGTGACCGGCTCAACGGCGATTACAACACGGTCGGCGGCTTCGTCAATGTCGGATTCCAGTTGGAGAATCTGTTGAGCTTCGAGAGCCCCTTTACACTGCCTGAGCCTGTATTCAGGAGTCCCCGCGATTTGCGGAGAATGTTGGGACTGAAGGTCAAGAGGAATTGGCATCAACCCGCGGCGGTGGCGCTGGCCCGCGCCACATCGTCCTCCAACCTTCATGGGACCATCCTCATAGCCGACACTATCCCGTTCTATACGGACCTTCTCGCAGGCCAAATACCGACGTCCACACCGACGATGACCTTCTGCTGGCGCAATTTGACAAGTCCCGTCCCCGTTACGTTCTATCCGCAGGTAAGAGACGGAACCACGCTCCGAGCCTATACCGTCACAATATCAAGCTCGACCGGCTGTGTCACCGTGACCCAATATGCCGAGGTTCCGACCTCGGACAACTCACTGTACCTCTACTCCTTCTCCCCGGGGACACTGCAATTCGGTGCGGGGGGAGGTATATCAATTGCCTTCCCGTAGCGACACTGTGGCGCTGTTCCTTCAAATGTAAGCGACAGCCGGAGGGCGCCGTGCCCACCTATGGCAGTAATCTCCGAGCCGCTTCATCCTTCGATGGGGCGGCTCTTGCTCATAAAGCCGGAGAGCTTTTTCGACAAAGTCGTCGATGGTCTTCTGTGCGAGAGTCAGCCCCTGTAGGCTGAAATGATACCCGAGGAAATCGAATCCATTCTCAGCGCGCGCCATAGAGGTCTTGTCGGGGCGCTTCTCAAACCGCAGTTCACTGAATGCCTCATTCAACAGCCGTATGGCTTTCTTGTGTTCCCATCGTGTCGGGGCAAGGATGAGGATGTCGTCCATGTACCGGAAGTACTTCACGTCGAGATTCCGAATTACTCACCGCTTGTCTCCCGGCCGTCACTCGGATCTGCATAATGCGGCAAAAAACCCCCCCTTTGACTTTCTCGCACAATCAATCCGACCACATCGGGAAGGGCTCACTCATTCCTCACTCGTCAACGTCTCCCGGTGGACGGTTACCATAAAATTTATTCTGGTGATTCCAAGGGGATATGATATTAAACGTACCTGGGAGTACGCTTGAGTTGACCACAACAAAGGAGTCGATCATGCTCGCAGTTATTTTCCTCGCGGCTACCCTCATAGGATTTTCATTGCATCTGAGCTTCAGCAAACAGCCCCGCACCAATAGCCGAGTAGTGGAGCTTCTTCTCCTTTATTTGCTTGCAGTAAATATCGGTGTCGGCGGGATATTGGCTTGGTACGGACACACGTTCATGGCGGATGAAATTGCCCGTAAAATAGGCTGGCAGCCGGGGAGCCCTTTTCAGTTTGAAGTTGGTCTAGCCGACCTGAGCTGGGGTATCTGCGGCGTCCTCTGTATATGGTTGAGGCAAGGCTTCCGGACCGCAACAGGGATCGGAAGCTCCGTCTTTCTTTTGGGGTGTGCCCTTGGTCACATCAGACAGATAATACAAGAGGGCAATATGGCGATCTACAATGCGGGACCGGTACTTTGGATTGGCGATCTGGGTGTTCCCTTTGCTATATTGCTGTTGCTCGTGATCCGCTGGAGGCTTGAGGGAAAGCCAGCCTGATTGCCTGGCGTCCCGTCCTCCTCTGTCTTTTGGTCAGGTCAATCCCTCAGAAAGGCCCTCCCTGAGCGAGGGACGTCATACATCCGACCGGAAATTTGCTGGATGCAGCTTTGGGCTCTCTTCCGTACTTCTTTCATTGGGAAACTGGTGATCGTATTTTCTCACCGAGGTCTCGGACAATCTTCAGTATGTTTTCCAAATTGATTGGCTTCTCGACAACAGCATCTACACCGCTCTCGGCTATTTTTCTTACTTCAGTTTTCTGGCCTCCCCACCCCGTAAGAAGTATGAAAGGAGTTTTGGAGATGTGCCTTTCCTCACATGTGGATCTGACTCTCTTGGCGACCTCCCAACCGTTTATCCCGGGCATCCCCAAATCACAGATCACGAGGTCAACGGGATTCTCCTTGAAAATTTCCAACCCCTGTGAACCCGAAGAGGCGGTGAGAACCACATGTCCGAACATTGTCAGCCCGGCTTCTAGAGCGTCCGATACGGCTTCAGTATCTTCTATCACAAGAATCGTCATTGTGGAGCCCGACACTTCTGTGGGTACCTCGGGCTGCTCAGAAGGCCCTCGAGCGAGGGGCAAGAGAATCGTGAAGGTGGTTCCTTTTCCTTCTGAACTCTCCACGACGATATTTCCTCCGCAATCCTGGATTATCTTGCGGCTCGAGGCCAACCCCAAACCAGATCCAGCCTTCGCCTTGGTCGTGAAGAACGGGTTGAAAAGCCTTTTCAAGTTTTGTTCATTTATGCCGATTCCCGTGTCCCGAATCTTAAAAACTACAGAGTCTCCTTCAACATGGGTCTTCACGTATATGGCTCCGCCTTGAGGCAACGCTTCCGCTGCGTTTCTAACGACGTTGACCACCACCTCGAACAACTCGCTCTTCTCACACTGGACCAGGCAACCATCTTGCAGTTCCATTTCCAAAGAAACGTTGATCCCTTGTTTCTCAGGAATAGCTTTCCACCAAGTCTTACTCATTTCGATGGCTTGCCTCACAATACCGGATAAATCAAATGCTCCCTTTTCCGAAGGTCGGCTATGGTCACGAATTCCGGCAAAACTCTGGAGTCGCCTGACCGTTTCAGCGCCGAACCTGGAGCTTTCCAGGACATTTTGTAGTGCGTCCTCAATGCCAATATAGTTGGCCGTTTCCAGGTTCATAATAGCGAGTTCCAAGTTACTGATGACAATCTGGAGCAAATTGTTGAAATTATGCGCCACCCCACCGGCCAAATCTGCCACGGCTCTGAAACGTGCCGTTTCGCGTTCGATCTCTTCGGTTCTTTTGCGCTCGGTAATGTCGCGAGTGATATGGACGGAGCCTATAACCTTACCGTTTTGGTCGAAAAGCGGAGACACCCGAACATCATATATCCCTTTGAAACAAGGTTCCACCACTTCCGCGCAATGTTCTTCACCGTTGGCAAGAAGCCGAGAGTGGGGACAAAAAACCGGAGGTTGCTTTTCTCCGTGCACAAGTTCAAAGCAGGGTTTTCCTATCAACTCCTGCTCCCTCATCCCGAGGGCGTCGGCCATGGCCTTATTTGCCCGGAGTATCTTGTGTTGGTCGTCCAGAACCATAATGAGGTCTGAAACGGCATTGAATGTTCGCTCCCACTCTTTGTTGGCTCGATCTGCCGCCTCCTCCGCCTTTTTGCGCTTGGCAATATCCACAAACATGGCCCGTGTCCCGGTCACATAGCCGGAACGATCCACTTCGGTCGTTGTGTGCAAGAGAGTCTGGATGAGTCTACCATCGCTCGTGAGGAGATCTCGTTCTCCGATGAAAATTTCTCCTGCCAGCGCCCGTGCGTACCCGCCACGTTCAAGCAATTCCACGCGTGACTCAGGCGAGTAAAAGTCTGCCAGGGGCCGTCCCACTACTGTTTCTCGCGTGTAACCCATCGAACTTAGAAACAGTTCGTTGCAGTCGCTGATGAAAGGGACGCCGTGTTCATTCCGCGTGATGACATACATCAGGGGCGCATCCTCAAACAGGCTTCGGTACCGTTGTTCGCTTTCCCGCAGTGCCTCCTCCGCCAGCTTGCGCTCGGTGATGTCCTCCAGCGTCTCCACGGCCCCCAAGATGTTACCCTTTGAATCTTTGATCGCCGCTGCGGTGAAATGCAGCCATTTCCCTTCCTTACCCAACATCGGGAAGAACTCTGTGGCCTCGTACGCACCGGTTACGAGTTTAGACTTGCCGCATTTTGCGCCATACCACTGACGAATTCCTTCGAGGTCTCCATCGACCAGCAGGTCGGCAATGCAGGGTCTCGGCTCGTGGTAGAATGCCCGCCACTGTTGTTTTGTCCCGATCACTTCCCCGGCCTTGATCCCACTGATCTCTTCCAGGGGCCTGTTCCAGAAGATGATACGGTGATCCCGGTTGATCACAAATTGAGGAATCGGAGAGCCAAACGCTACGGCTTTTAACTTCTCTTCGCTCTCTTGCGCTGTCTTGTTCAGTCGATCTTCAAGATTAGCGCCATTTTGGCGACCCCCCGTCAAATCGTTCATGCGTCGGTCTTTGTCGTGATCCTGCAAGCCGGGCCTCCTTCGACAGAGCATTTTGTGGCGGAAGGTGAAATCTCGACCGAAACAACTACCCCATCATTAAGAGAATACACTCTGGGAGCCCAAGGCATCAAGAGTTTTGGCGAACAACCTCCTGCACATACTCCGGCAATTCCATCTCAGCGGTTATGTGGTGAAAGGGTCAAGAGAGTGGCGGATCAAACGTCTGATCAAGGTCAGAACGGAAATCACGTATTACGGTCAAAAATGGCATGTTCATGAGGCTTCGGCCTTTCTCTCGGCGCGACAATACCGAGCTTTTTTTGGGTGAGGAGCAATAAGGAAGATTCTGTTTGACCGGGAGACGTTGGAGAGGTATTCTCGTATATTGGAGAAAGATTTTTTTTGAGGTAAGGAGCCGAAGTCGTTCTCCTTGGGTGCTTTTCAAACACGACGCGATGGCCTCTTTAGGTCTGGGCAGCCGTCGGACGGCTGATCGGATCGCGACTTTCACCCTGCCAAGATGCCAAGCGCGCCGCATAATTCCGGACAATAATCACGCTGGTCGCTGTACAGGACGGTAAGAAATGGAACTGGAGACGGGCCGGCTTTTGCTGCCACGGGATTCGCACCCTTGCTGTACATTTTTGTCTATTGTCCGAGATCCGGTATCCTGGTGGGATTGCAACCTTGTCGGGAGGCGGTCATGAGAAAGCCCAGGATACCAGCCAAGGATGTGCTCGACGCTATCCGCTCGGGAGTGGATGATATTGCTCTCATGAAGAAGTACCAGCTCTCGGCGAAAGGTCTCCAAAGCTTGTTCACAAAACTGGGGCAAGCAGGAATTATCAAGCATTTGAACGCTCACGAGGTCTTGGCGGATCTGCGGTCCGGGCTCAGCAGTGATGGTCTCATGAAGAAATACAAGCTGACCGACGAAGGGCTGCAAAATCTCTTCCAGGAGCTTGATCGAGCAGGCCTTCTGAGGGGAACTGCGGAACAGAGGGGCGTACCAGCGACTGAGGTGATCAACATCCACCAAATAGTGGAGGGTATCAAGTCAGGGCTGACCAAGGCCCAGCTCATGCAGAAATACCATTTGAGCGACCGGGCTTTGAGATGGGTATCAATGATGCTCATCAGCTCAGGGGCAATCGCCTGGCAGGAAGTCTACGACAACCTATGTGAAACCTACCAAGAGCTGGTTCCTGACAAGGTGCGGCAAACAAAACGATACCCGCTGCCATTTGAATGCCCTGTGTATGCGGCTGACAATCCGGGAGTTGTTGGGAAAGTACGCGACATTGCGGAGAAAGGCCTGGGAGTCCTTGGCATAAGCGCCAACGTGGGCGATACGAAGACCCTGGTAATACCCAAAGACAAGTTCGGTGAGTTCGCGGGCTTCACATTTGACGCTGTATGCCGCTGGACAACTAAAGGCCCCAAAGGTCTCGTTAGGGCAGGATTCGAGATTAGCCACATCTCTATTGGAAATCTTAAAGAATTCCGATTGTTGCTTCATTCGGTGGAGTTCGGCAGCAAAGACAAAGCGTTCCTCTCATCGAGACCGCATTCTTTTGAGACCAGCGAACCTTACGTGCGGGATTAAGACCTGGCAGTAGAGGGTTCGAATATTTATCCGAGAACAAAGGGTAATAGACTTTGCGAGGTTTTGGTTCACGTGCGAAAAATCAAGGCAAAAGAAATAGCCGCTGACATCCATGCGGGGATGGGTGACTCCGAGCTGATTGGGAAATACGATCTCTCCGCAAAACAGCTCGAATGCGTACTGAGGAAACTGGTGGAAGCCGACCTCATCACCTACATGCAACTTTATGAGAGGACTAGCTTGTCTGACAGCCAAATAACCAAAGCATTTATTGATGCGGAGCAAGCTATCGAAGAGTTGAATTAGCGGTTCCGCGATGAGCCTTCCCATGGAGTTCCGCCCGTGAAGGGGTGTTGGAATAGTGGATACCAGGCAACAAATTCACGCAAAGGCAGTGGTCGGTGATATCCGTTCCGGTTTGGGAGACAACGGGCTAATGGCTAAGTACGGCCTTTCGCGGAGAGGCCTTGAGAGGCTTTTCAAGAAGCTGGTCGCTCTGAAGTTGATCACCCCTGATGAGCTCTACCGTGGATCCCCCCTCTACCAAGAAAGAATCGACCGGATCATGAGTCGGTTGCACCCAAGAGCAGATCTTGGTGTCAGAGTACCCATCTATGATGTCACCACAGGAAACGTGGGATTAGTGAGGGACATCTCCGAAAGAGGGCTGCGCGTGGCTGGGATTGCGGCAGATGTGGGAGATGAAAGAGCGTTTCAGATTCCCATCGACATGTTCATGCATGCCGATCCCTTGCTCATTATAGCCGAGTGCCGATGGGTGACCATAAAGGGCAAGAACAGGAAATACCCTGTAGCCGGATTCGAGCTTAAAGATGTATCTGTAGCTGACGGAAAGGTCCTCAAAGAATTCATTGACTTTTTGTTGCTGAGTAAGTCCGGCGAGTGGCAAGTTTTGGAGATAAGGCCTCAATGAGGCTATTTGCTGGGCTGTTCCGCGAGTGAGAGAAAAGAAGGGCGCATGCATTGACCGATTGGGGCTTCATGGTCCGCGGTAATTCTTGCCGGTCGGATAACCCCATGCCGGGAGAACACGTGGGAAAGACTGTCACGACATGCGAGGCATCGGAAGGACGGCGCACCTCCGGGCAGTCAGGAAATTCGAAGTGTTTTTTGGGCACACTCCACGCCGAGCCACGACGTTGTGCCGGTGCTTAAGACTACGAGCCCCAAGGGTTTCGTATCATTGAGCTATGGGCCGCAGGGATCGATCTTGGTCGTGCGGCTCTCGCTCAGGCAGCAGAGGCGACCGAGAGGAGGAGTCATGACTCCCAGAACAGGAGAGACCACGGACTTTTCACCTAACGGCGAGGTACCAACTCCCCGCATTAGGATGGAGCCTCAGGCAACACAAACCATTGATTTCAGCCAGGTAACTATACAAGACCTGACCGAGTCAGGCAGCTTTGCCGTTATGGGAATAAGTTCAACGGCAACTGGGAGTCTCTTGAATGCTCTGCCCATTCCTGTGCTGTGTATTGACCGCTCACTGGCCATAATATTTGCCAATCACGCCTGCTCAAAAATCGCACCGGAGTCTGAAGCACTCAAAGGCAATTCAATTGCCAGTATCATACCCCGTCCCCACGATATCGATATGGTTCGTTCCGTAACGGAAGCAGTGTTCTCGACCAGGAAACCTCGGGTTGTGGAAGGAATGATACGGACAGAAAAGGCATTCATGTGGGGAAGAATACACCTCCGTTCGTTGAGGATCCTGGGTGAACGACTGGTGCTCGTCCTCGTCGAGGACCTTACTCCCGAGAAAAGACAGCTCATCCTCAAAGACAAGCACGAAAAAGAACTTCAAAAGACTCGCTTTGAACTCGAGAACCGCGTACAAGCGGCCACGGCTGAATTATCGAGGGCGAATGAGGGATTGCGCAAGGAAATAGCCTACCGACGACGGGCCCAGCAAGAGCTGCAAGAGAGCCTTGTCAAATTCAAGAAAACCTTGGATGGCACCATTACAGCGCTCGCATCTCTGGCTGAAAAAAGAGATCCGTACACTGCGGGTCATCAACTTCGGGTAGCGGGACTCGCATGCGCGATAGCCAAACACATGGGACTGGCGGAAGATCGTGTCAAAGGTATCGGAATAGCCGCGTCCATGCACGACATAGGCAAGATCTGTGTCCCTGCCGAGTTGCTGAGTAAGCCTGGCCGGATAAATGAGCACGAATACGGCATAATCAAAGCTCACGCTGAGGTTGGCTATGACATCTTAAAGGTAATCGACTTTCCTTGGCCGCTGGCTGAGATAG
>Ga0247841_10009976_pt1 | contig 13089 bp, 14 predicted proteins | sample LaCruzMarch2015__2_FD_192410 | JGI IMG/M metagenome (GOLD analysis project Ga0247841, IMG submission 192410) | Freshwater microbial communities from meromictic Lake La Cruz, Castile-La Mancha, Spain - LaCruzMarch2015_18m | ecosystem: Environmental > Aquatic > Freshwater > Lake | place: Spain... | reverse complement strand
TTAGCTTTATCGAAGATGACGGCACAATAGCCACTCCCGCAAACAATATTCTCTTTCTTCGGGGATCGGCAGCGCAGGGTCTTGTCACTTCGGGCTACAGCAATACCGTCATGTTTTACAATCTTGATTGGACAACGGCTCAAAAAGGCGTTGGATTTTTAGCTCAGGATTCTGAGGCGATTGCGGGAACAGTATCGACAAAAGCCATTGTCCCGACATCTCTTAAGGCAAAGCTTGGCGATCAGACGGCTTATGCATTGCCGGTCTCGCTCGGATCCACACTCGCACTTTCCTGGTTAGGGCCTTTGACGGATGGCCAGCTGCTGATCGGTCGAACGGGCAATGTTCCTCGGGCGGCGACTCTTACGGCCGGTACAGGTATATCGATTGATTATGCTCCCGGTTCAATCACGCTTAGTGTAAATAACACGACTCAGACAATCACAATTACTTCCGTTTCAGAATCATATACAGTTATTGACAGTGACTATTTTCTTTCGTTGGATACAACTACGACAGCCATAACTCTTTGGCTTCCAGACTCGCCATCCACCGGAAGAGTCCTTATCATTAAGGATGCGACAGGAAACTCTGCTGCAAAAAACATACGAATTACCACTGTTAGCGGTGTAAAAACGATTGATGGACAGACTACATATTTAATCGGTAATAATTACGAATCGATTCAGACAACATTTAATGGCGCTTCTTATGAAGTTTTTTGAAAAGGAAATTTAAATGGCTTATACAGGTATCACACAACCATTAAACACAACGGCGTTTGGCGAGTTAGCTACAGCGACAAAATCTCCCCGCATCCAACTTCAATTCGCTTATAACATTAATCGAGATGAAGTTTCCGTTTCTGTTACGGGAAGCGCAACGGTTTACCAAAGCCAGCCATTTGCTGTTTGCAGCGCAACGATGACGAATACAGCCGCTACCCTTGTTAGCAAAAACAATCTCCATTATCGAACAGGTCAAGGCGGTCTCGTATTTTTTACCTCGATCTTTACCGACGGAAAAGAAAATAGCACTCAATTGGTTGGCTTGGGAAGCGAGACGGATGGTCTCTTCTTTGGGTATAGCGGAACAGTTTTTTCAATTCTCCGAAGAGACAATGGCGTCGATAACTGGATACCCCAGTCAGAATGGAATAGTGATCCATTAAACGGAAGCGGTTCATCTTTAATGACCATTGATCCCACTAAAGGAAATGTCTACAAAATTCAATATCAATGGCTAGGTTTTGGAGCGATTAATTTTTTCGTAGAAAATCCGGCGCTGGGCTCGCTTAGTTTAGTACACCAAATTAAATATACCAATTCCTTCACAGCTACAACGCTTTTCAATCCTTCGCTTCCATTATATATTCAGGCTAAAAACGGAACTAATAATACAAATATCTCTATAAAAGTACCTTCAATGGCTGCGTTCGTTGAAGGAGAGTTAGCCAATACGGGATTATTAAATTCCATATATAGAGAACAAATCGTAAATGCTACCGGAACAAACATTGTGACGATACAAAATAAACCAACATTTGGCGGCATCACAAATAGAAAATATGTGCAGCCGTTAATGTTATCTTTAGCAGATGCCGCAGGAACGGACGCGATATTTTTCCTCACTCTCAATCCGACTTTCAGCAGTTCGAATTATCTTGATATTTCAACGGATACATCGGTTGTATCCTATACCGTGTCAAATCCGGCAACCTCGCAAGGTCCCCAGATTACCGGAGGAAGAGTTTTGGCCACTTTTTTTGTAGATTCCGGCCTTAGTACGACAATTGACATCAGCGATTTAAATATCATTTTAAATACCAACGATCTTTTGTCTCTTAGCGGCCGACCTGTCGGCGCCGCAGCCGACATTACTGTACGCGGCGCTATCATGTGGAATGAACAATTTTAAAACCTGTTTACCGCACTGACTCGTAAAAAGGCGCGTCTCATCAATTTTGGAAAGGAACTTTAGATGGGTTTTACCGGTATCACACAACCATTAGATACAACAGCATTTGGCGAGTTAGCTACAGCGACAAACTCTCCTCGCATTCAACTTCAATTTGCGTACAACATTAATCGAGACGAGGTTTCCATTTCCGTTACGGGAAGCGCAACGGTTTACCAAAGTCAGCCATTCGCCGTTTGCAGCGCAACGGCAACAAATACATCCGCTACGCTCATTAGCAAAAATAATCTCCATTATCGAACGGGTCAAGGCGGAGTCGCATTTTTTACCGCTATCTATACACCCGGAACCTTTAGTTGTACTCAATTGGTCGGCTTAGGAAACACGACCGATGGACTGTTCTTTGGATATAATGCGACAATTTTTTCCATCCTCCGAAGAGACAATGGCGTCGATGACTGGATACCCCAGTCGAGCTGGAATATTGATCCATTAAATGGAAACGGTTCATCTTTAATGAGCCTCGATCCCACAAAGGGAAATGTCTACAAAATTCAATATCAATGGTTAGGTTTTGGAGCGATTAATTTTTTCGTCGAAAATCCGACTCTTGGCTCGCTTAGTTTAATACACCAAATTAAGTATTCAAATTCCTTCACGACTACAACACTTTTTAATCCTTCGCTCCCATTATTTATTCAAGCAAAAAACGCGCTTAATAACACAAACATCGCTATTAAAGTGCCCTCAATGGCTGCGTTTGTAGAAGGAGCAATAATCAATACAGGATTATTTAATTCCGTTTTCAATATAAAAAACGGCGTGACAACACTGGAAAATATTCTGACAATACAAAATAAAGCCACTTTTAGCGGCCTCCCGAATGCAAAATTCGTGCAGCCATTAAAAGTATCGTTTTCAAATACCGGTGGTCCTGACACAAACTGTATATATCGATTAATTCTCAATCCGACGCTTGGCGGTACTCTTTCTTATAATGATATTTCAACCAATACATCGGTCGTATCGTATAACACTGCAGGAACAACGATTACCGGAGGAAGAATTTTGGCTGTTTTTTTTGTAGGTAGAAATCTTAGCGATAAAGTTGACATCAGCAACTTGAATATTATTTTAAACCCAACTGACATTTTAACGATTGGCGGAACCAGCCTTAAGGCAAGTGCAGAAATGCGCTGTTCCATTATGTGGAATGAGCAATTTTAAAACTGATCTCTTAAAAAAAAGCAAACCTTATGAGGTATTATTTTAATTTGATTTCCGATAGTTCATAGTTTATAAGGATCTCTTACGTTCAGAGATCACTAAATGAAGACGATTATTTTAGCAGGCGGCTTTGGTACGCGGCTGGCAGAATTGACTGCGAATCTTCCTAAGCCAATGGTTGAGATCGGTGGGAAGCCGGTTCTTTGGCATATTTTAAACTGCTATTCCGCGCACGGTTATAACGAATTCATTATCGCTCTTGGATATAAATCGGAAGTGATCAAAAAATATTTTTTAGATTTTTATGCGATCAATAACGATTTGTCGCTCGATTTAGCATCAGGAAACACAAAAATTTGCGCAGGAAAGCAGCCTCCTTGGATGGTTCATCTCGTCGATACGGGATTGACTACCCAGACAGGTGGGCGAATCAAAAGGCTGGCAAGCCGTGTTGGCGGAGAAACTTTTATGTTGTCCTATGGCGATGGGCTTTCAAATGTCGATATTTCTGCGCTGGTCTCTTTTCATAAAAAACATGGTAAATTAGCGACGGTTACCGCTGTTCGTCCCACCGCTCGTTTTGGCGGTCTGGTCATTAAAGATCAGCAGGTTGTTGAATTTTCAGAAAAAAATCAAGCCCATGAAGGCTGGGTGAGCGGCGGATTTTTTGTGTTAGAGCCGGAAGTGTTCGATTTTATCGGCACAGATCAGACCGTTTGGGAAAAAGAACCTCTTGAAAATTTAGCAAAAAGCGGCCAATTGATGGCCTTTTTTCATGATGGATTTTGGCAGCCGATGGATACTTTGCGAGAACAGCGCATGCTCGACTCTCTTTGGGCTTCCGGCGCAGCTCCCTGGAAAAAGAAAAATGAAGTGTAACCGTTACACAAAAATTTCGATGAAGATCTGCGTATGAATCAATTTTGGAATCAAAAAAAAGTGCTGGTGACCGGCGCGGCCGGCTTTGTTGGCTCATGGGTTACCAAAACATTGCTCAATCGCAAAGCAGAGGTTTTTGCGTTGATTCGCGATCCAAACCCCCAAAGCGAGTTCTTTCGTAGTCAGGATGCGGCAAAAACGACCATCATTCAGGGAAAGCTCGAAGAATTTCACGATTTGGATCGAGCGATCAACGAAAATGAAATTGATACGGTTTTTCATTTAGGCGCTCAAACGATTGTTGGAACGGCTTTGCGCAATCCTCTCTCTACTTTCGAATCGAATATCCGCGGCACCTACAACTTACTCGAAGTCTGCCGACGCTATTCAAGTCTCGTTCAAAGAGTTGTCATTGCTTCCAGCGACAAAGCTTATGGCTCGAGCGACATATTGCCCTATATCGAAGAGATGCCTTTGAAAGGCCTCCATCCCTACGATGTTTCTAAATCTTGCACGGATCTTCTCGCAATCACCTATTATCATACATACCGCCTGCCCATTGCCATTGCCCGATGCGGAAATATTTATGGCGGAGGGGATTTAAACTGGAGCCGCCTGATTCCGGGAACGATTCGTACCCTTTTAGCCCAAGAAGCCCCTATTATTCGCAGCAACGGAAACCTGACCCGAGATTATTTATACATTCAAGATGTGGTGGATGCATATCTCTTACTCGCCGAAAATCTCCATCGGCCTGAAGTACAAGGACAGCCCTTTAATTTCGGCTTGGATGATCCAAAGACGGTTTTACAAGTTGTTTTGGCTCTGCAATCTCTAATGAATTGCGCTCATTTGCCACCCAAGATCCTGGATATGGCTGAATCGGAGATTGTCAATCAGTCTCTGAATGCAGAAAAAGCAAAAAAGCTGCTGGGTTGGAAAAGCCGCTTTTCCTTCCAGCAAGGATTAACGCAAACAATCGATTGGTATCAAAAATATCTCGATGCTTTCCCTCGATTATAAACAAATTATAAAAAATAAATTGCAAGCTTACTACAATGTTCTATTCTCAAGCAGGTCAAGACGAATGGGTAGTCAAATTATTAAAAAATAAGCGCAATGGTTATTTTGTTGATATTGGCGCTTATGACGGCATCGACGGGAGTAACACTTACTATCTAGAAAAAGAACTGGGATGGAAAGGTCTTTGTGTTGAGGCTCACCCGCAACTATTCTACCATCTTACTCGCCGCAGACATTCAATAAACATTAATGTTGCTGTAACAGATTATAATGGGAAGATTACGTTTGGCAAAGACTCTATTTCAAACACAGGAAATTTAGTTCCTTGCAAAACGTTAAAAACGATTTTAAAATTAGTACGTGCACCAAAAAAAATTGATTATCTATCGATCGATGTTGAAGGTCATGAATACACAATCTTTAAAGACTTTGATTTCGAGAATTGGGATATCTCGCTAATGACCGTTGAACATAATCTATATTGCTTGGGTCCCGAAAACAAAGAACGTAATTATGAACTGCTTAGTTCAAAAGGGTTTGTCAGAGTAGTAGAAGATGCTCCCTGTTTAGATCCCAATCCATCTTTGTTTAATCAACCTCTTGAAGACTGGTATGCAAGTAAAAAATTCCTAGAGGAAAACGAGTCGTTCGTATGATTTTTCAAAATCTGCCCTTAATCGATGCAAAACTCATTTTAATAGAAAAAATCGAAGATGAACGCGGTTTTTTTGCACGGGTATTTTGTCGGAACGAATTTGAAAAAAATGGAGTGCCTTCTCGTTTTGAACAATGCAATAGTTCCTACAATCGACAAAAGGGAACTTTGCGCGGTATGCATTATCAGAGCGCCCCTTATGCAGAAGCAAAACTCGTTCGATGCATTAAAGGTTCCGTTTATGATGTAATCATTGATTTAAGACCCTCGTCTGCCACATATCGACAATGGTTTGGCATTGAATTGAAAGCGAGTGAATATAAGATGCTGTATATTCCCGAAGGGTTTGCGCATGGCTATGAGACTCTGCAAGATGATTCGGAATTGTTCTATCAGGTTTCAAGACCGTTCATGCCCGAATACAGCCAGGGAGTTCGCTGGAATGATCCGGCTTTCAATATTCAATGGCCCTTGACACCTGTGGTTATTTCGAAAAAAGATCAAGAATTTTTACTTATTACACCATGAAAACAGTTCTTGTAACAGGCGCTTCGGGTTTTATTGGAAAGCATACGCTTTCTTTATTGCAAGGCCATGGATACGAAGTTCATGCGGTCTCTTCGAAAATCGTTCCGTCAACCTCCGTTATTTGGCATCAAGTCAATCTATTGAACCCTGAAGAAATTCCCTCACTGGTTTCATCGATTCGGCCAACACATCTCTTGCATCTTGCCTGGATCGCCACTCCCCGCGTTTTTTGGCAATCCCCAGAAAACCTCAAGTGGATCGAATCGAGCTTACAGCTGGTTCGCGCCTTTGCAGAATGCGGTGGAAAAAGAATAGTCGTTGCCGGCTCTTCAGCGGAATATACCCCTAGCTCTCTGTGTACCGAGGATGCAAATTCATTTTTACCGACCACGCTTTATGGAAAATCGAAACGTGAGCTTTATTTAATCTTGGAATCTTTTTCGAGGCAGATGAATATCGAATTTGCCTGGGGATATCTTTTTTATCTTTTTGGGCCTTCGGAACATCCGGACCGATTTATTCCTGCGGTCATTTTGGGATTGTTGAGACAAAAAGAAATTCCTTGTACTCATGGAAAACAAATCAGAGATTATCTCTATTCAGATGATGCCGCTTCGGCATTTGTAGAATTGCTGGACAGCTCCCTTCAAGGAGGCGTTAATATTGCCTCCGGCCAAGGAATCTCTCTTCAGGAATTAGCAAGAAAAGTGGCTGGAAAAATCGGAGGACTGAATCTATTAAAATTCGGCTCTCTCCCTCCTCCGGCGAATGACCCTCCTGAAATCGTTGCAAACATCCAGCGAATCAAACAACATCTCAAATGGCAGCCCTGCCAAACAATCGATCAACGATTGGATGAAACCATCGCATGGTGGAAAGAGAATCTTCTACGTTTGGTATAGTTCATTGTAGTTCTTCTTGTCCCAATACCAATCCGGATCCTCTTCATAATTACCGATATGAAAAAAACCCAGTTCATTGTCCTTCCATGAAGAATGGTGGTAGTCAATTTTAAAAACGTTAGGCAGTTTGCTCACGATGCATTTGGTGAGATATTCTTCGCAAAATTGATAATCTTTTGTAAACCACTTAATTAGAGAAAGATTTGAGAAAATGGGCTTAGCTGCAGAAACTTTGATATAAAACGAATCGGTATGGTAGTAATCCTTGAGATACTTTGTTTGTTGATTGTCAAATCCAATCCAATATTTAAAAACGCCATCATAACCATCGAGAATTTTCCCAATCGCTTTTTTTACCAGATGCATATCGCTGACATAGACCGACTCGTGTTTGAAGACGATAATATCGTCGGGATCGCTATCGGGATCATTCACCGCATTTTTTATGGAGGAGATGATGCAATTTAAACAGTCGAGCTGTTTGTCTTTACATGGAATGAGTTCGCAGACGGGTTTTTTGCCGTTAAATCTGATTTTTAGGTTGTTGGAATCATTCGTCGATAAAAAGATTTTTTTAAATGGAATGAGCCCCATGTCTTTTTCCGTGATGCTTTTTAACATCGCAGCACGGCCAAATGAAGGTCCCGTACAAAGAATCATACAATTATTCAGAAGATATTCAACATCCGTTTTTTTATTGTATTTCTTCATGTTTTACTATTTTGTTTTAATAAAATATTTAGGCTTCATTACAACGTTTGGTATAAACATATGCTTGGTTATTTCTTTAATATTAAATCTTGACAATGTTCCATCTGACTTAATTAAGAAGTAGTCTGCCTTATATTCATTCAGTAAGTTATAGAAACTGTTTACATTCTCTCTAAGCATATCAGCCGTCCACTCGAAAATAATCTCTCCGATTTTTCCTGTTTTTATTAATTGCTCCATTCCTAAAAATGCTTCGTATTCTCCTCCTTCGATATCCATTTTTATAAAATCTATTCTCTCTATTTTTGATGCAAAAGTATCAAGATTGATCGCATCAACTTCAATAGTTGCTATTGTATCTCCATAAACTTCCTGGTACCAATCTTGGCGATCATAAATACTCGAATTTAAACCAAACTTCTCGCACACCTTAAAATTCAACCTGCCGTTTTCTTTATAGACCGCTTTTTCTAAAATTTTACATCGGTGTCCCAGGTAATGGATCAGGATGTTTTCTCTGATGAATGGTATTAATTTTTTGTTTGCTTCAAAGCTGTATACCTTTCCACTCTCTCCGGTCAAAAGTCCTAGCAAAACTGTAAAATATCCAATGTTTGCTCCAACGTCAAAGCAGGTCATGCCATTCTTAACATTGTTTATCAAATATTGAGTTAGTTCAATTTCGTAATTTCCATTTAATATTAATGGGGTGCTAGCGGTTAAATCATCTCCAGGAACTATAAAACCATAACCCATCTGAAGTTTTGTAAGAATTTTGTTATTTCCTAAATAAACTGCATCCATTGAGACCTTCTATAATTTAAAATTTTGTAATAATTTATTACTCTCTCCACTCGATCAAGTTGGGATTAGTATCTAAAATCGATTCGTACTGCTCTTTCCAGCCATATTTGGCATCGGGATCGAACTTTTTATAGCGATTGTATTTGGTCAGCCGATCTTCCGGTTTGGCCCATCCAAAGTGTTTGATCCGCAAAGTCGACTTCTTAAGGCATTGGAGAGGCAAAATGGGAAATCGACCGCAATGCTGCTGCGTTTCTCTCCATTGAAATGGCGTTGATTGCGGATGATACCTGATCAGAAAAAGCCATTGGTAATTTTGGTGGGCGCACCAATAGCGGTCAGAGCGGTAGTGCGTTTCACTCCAAAAATCAAAGAGGCGAAAGCAATAGCCATCGACATTTGGAATGGCTACCAGGTTTTTAACATCCTGTTTGAACCTGTTTTCAAACATCTCATCCGCATCCAAATTAATGATCCATTCAGGATTGGTCCGGATCGTCTCCTCCCATTGCTGTTTACGAAGAGCTATTTCGTTGCCAAATTTAGAAACGCTGTTTTTTACGAGATGCAGCGGGATGTTTTGCAGCATCTCCTTGCAAATCGCGGATGAATTATCCGTGCTTGCATCGTCAATGATGACGGCCTCGTCGATATAGAGCCGCGCCTTTTCCAGCACATGGCGTAAATAACGATCGGCTTCATTGCGAATGATCATGGAAAGAGTAATTTTGGGTTTTAGCATTTTTTCTTAAACTCCTCTACTCCCGGTAAATCGGAATCTCGATAGATGTGATAGGCGGGAAGGTGAGTGTCGACAAAAAGAGAAAGTCCGAATGCGGCCGCCCGGATACAAAAATGACGATCCTCGCCCCAAAAAGTGAGATTTTTGATCCGCTTGAAGTTGATCTCGTGTTTCAAGGCGGCTTTATTTATCAAAGTGCAAGCGCCTAAGCCCCCCACTTCATAGACTCCCGGTTTTTTCAACCTCTCTAAAAATGCGCGCTGACGCTTGCCGATTTCTTGATTGCTGAGCGATTCTTGGATCGCATGCTCAAACAATGTATATTTATCAGATACCCAGACTTGCGGTAAGGGCGGAAGATCAGGAGACCATTTAGTCCAAAAAATATTCGAGATTATGTCTCGATTAGCTGAAATGAGCTGATCAATTGTATCAGGGTGAAGAACCAGATCGGAATCCACTAAAAATAAATAGTCATAATCTCCATCCTTCGCCTCCTGGATAATCTGATCTTTATAGGCCGCCACCTTCCAGAGAATCGATTCCGTCCAAATATGGGTCGTTTCATTACAGACATATTGATTGGGCTGTTGGGTTGGAATAGGCGGCTGAACTGTGCATTTCTGCCCTTTAGCCCGAGCAAAAATCTGAAGCAGCTCTTTCGACTCTTCCTGATCGTTATCATCGATAAACAAAAAGTCCAATGTATGCTGTTTTTCTTTCAGCCGATGAAGTGATTCGAGAAACTCATGAAGAATCGTCAACTTCTGACGTATGGGACTGCCGACCAATACACGCGCTCGCTGGTTCATATACACCGTTTTGTGAGAATTTTTTGAATAATATGGGCAATTTTTTGGCTGGCTCGTCCATCACCATAGGGTGAACATGAGGGGTGTTCGCTCATTTTGTTTCGAGTTAGTTGAGTAATGGCTGTCAGGATCTTTGTTTGATTGGTTCCGACCAATACTGCCAGACCTTGTTCGATCCCTTCGGGACGATCTGTCTCTTCACGTAGAACGATCACCGGTTTGTTGAGACTGACACCCTCCTCTTGCAAGCCGCCGGAATCGGTCGCAATGCCATCTACTGCAAGAATGAGGTAAACAAGATCATGATATGGCAGAGGGTCAATGATTTGCATGTTTGGCATCTGGCATAATCGCGTCTTTTTCAGAAATTTTTTAATCGTCGGATTGGGATGGAGAGGAAAGATCACGTGCAAGTGGGGATCTTTTATGAGTGCTTTTTGAATCGCGAGAAAAATCTTCTCCAAGCCCCCGTCAAAGGATTCTCTGCGATGAGCCGTTAAGAGAAGAATTTTTCTAGGGGCTTTACGTAGAGATTTGATCCGAGAGACGAGATCAGGCGAAGGATAAAGGCGTTTAGTCAATAGTTTGTGTTGAATGAAATGAAGAGCATCGACAACGGTATTACCCGTACAAAAAATGGAAGCCGGAGAGATCTTTTCCTTAAATAAATGAGAAGCGGCAAGCGGTGTCGGAGCAAAGTGATACGAGGCAACGAGCGCAATCATCCGGCGGTTCATCTCCTCAGGAAAGGGGCGGAAAATATTGTTGGTTCTCAATCCCGCTTCAACGTGCGCAACGGGAATTTGTAAATAGAAAGCCGCTAACGCAGCACTCATAGCCGAAGTCGTATCCCCTTGAACAACGACTAAGGAAGGCCGGACGGTTAAAAACAGTTTTTTAGCTTTTGCGAGAACGGATTGCGTCGTATCGAAGAGGTCCTGATCTGGTTTCATGATTTTGAAATCAAAATCGGGTTTTACTTGAAAGAGTGGCAAAAGATCGTTTAACAGCTCCGCATGCTGCCCCGTCGAACAGAGCAGGGTCTCGATCTTTCTTTTTTTAAGCGCCAAATAAAGAGGAATAAGTTTGATCGTATCCGGACGAGTCCCGATGATCAGAAGCACAGGTCCATTGAATGGAAGCCGCTTTGTCTTTATTTCGAACATTTTTTTCGAAACAGGACGGCCTTCAGGCGATTGGTTTTTGAACGCCATTTTGACGACAAAGCCCTGCAAATCCAGTGAAGGATTTTTTTCTTGCGTTTTGTTTTTCGCTTACTTTTACCCAAACGATATAACCAACCATAAATCAAGGATTTAAGCAATCGTCCTGCTAGACGAATTGGCAACAGGAAAAAAAATTTGAAAATTCGAAGACCAAATCGTGCTTTCATCATTGATAATAAGTCGTTTTGTTTGGATTTGTTAGATAAGCAAAGAGAAAAATGTCTTTTTGCTAATCGTGTGTATAAAAGGGAGGATAGGAATGAGGGTCGTGTGCATTTCTACAGGGGGATGATTATTGCACCAACCGAATTCTATTCGGCGAGGTTTCCGAAAAGAAAAGACAGCATTCCTATTTCCCTCCACTAGGTCAACCAAAGCTTATGCAAGCCGTTTTATTATTAGACTCTTGCGGAGTCGTCTTTAATAGCTGCTATTAATTGGTTGATCAAGCCGATCATTTGCATACCGCCTGCTTTCAAGGCTGCATCGCAAATTGCATGGAGAGTACGGTCCATGTCCTTTTCAATTTCGAGGTATTTCATAGAAGACTCCTAAGATGATTATTATTAAAAGGCGTTGCCTTTACTATTGATATAAAAAAAACTGAATAAATAGTCAAAATGAAAGTATTAAAACCGTTTAATAAGTTCATTTTTTACCAATCTTCCTCGTCGGGTAATTCATCGTCGTCAAAGCCGTCTTCATCTTTAATCGCATTTGCAATGTCTGCAACGATGGTTGCCATATGCATTCCGGCAAATTTCATGGCGACATCACAAAGCATCGTAAGATCCCTTTCCATTTTTTCATCGACAATTATAACCCGTCTTTTATGCATTTATTCCTCCTGGAAGATTATTACATTACTTTATACTTACATGCTTGGTTTTATACTATCCGCATAACTATTTATATTAAAGCAATTACAGAATGCCTCATAAATATGCAAGATTTCCAATTGACGAAAGCACCGTCCACTCAGCATTGGCTTGAGAACAAACCAGCTCAAGGCAATCTCTTTGCTGACTCGAAGAAATAAACACGGTGCAGGATTTTGTTCCAATGTAAACGGTATAATTTGTTGGAGTGAAACTGATTCTCCATCCTCCCGCACCCATTCCGCATACTCGGTCGACAGCGCCCAAAGTTGCGTTGGCGGGAAGAGTAAAGAAGACTGTTGCTGAAGCGTTATTTGCAATATAGCCACGGTTTGCGGTCATGGCTGTGGGTCCCGTCGCTGTTACATAACTCCAAGACATGTAGTTATCAACAGTATCTAACGCCAACTGCGCGTTAGTATCCGCTGCGCTCAATATATTGTTGAACGATGACGTATCAGTTTGCACTAAAGCAGCTGTGATGTTTCCGGGAGCAGGGGTCGTGCCTGTCCGACCGATCAGCACCTGGCCAGTCGTCAAAGGTCCAAGCCATGTAAGTGCAAGCGTCGAACCGAGCGAGACCGGCAAAGCGTAGGCCGTCTGACCGCCAAGCTTTGCCTTAAGAGAGGACGGGACAATGGCTTTTGTCGATACTGTTCCCGCAATCGCCTCAGAATCCTGAGCTAAAAATCCAACGCCTTTTTGAGCCGTTGTCCAATCAAGATTGTAAAACATGACGGTATTGCTGTAGCCCGAAGTGACAAGTCCTTGCGCTGCCGATCCCC
>Ga0247841_10009972_pt1 | contig 13090 bp, 13 predicted proteins | sample LaCruzMarch2015__2_FD_192410 | JGI IMG/M metagenome (GOLD analysis project Ga0247841, IMG submission 192410) | Freshwater microbial communities from meromictic Lake La Cruz, Castile-La Mancha, Spain - LaCruzMarch2015_18m | ecosystem: Environmental > Aquatic > Freshwater > Lake | place: Spain... | reverse complement strand
TCAAGGAAAACCGATTTAGGTTTTCCTTGAAACGATTTTGGCGATTAGCCCGTCTTTGCTTTCCTACGGGCGGCCGAAGGGCCAAAAAGCAATTCCGCACTTTTTGGGCCCGAAGGCAAAATCGTTTAGTGGCGCGCCCGGCAGGGGTCGGTCCTCCGCTCGCAGAGCTCGCTACGGACCGGCCAAATTTCTTCCGGCCGGAGGCCTATTCCTCCTATTCGTCGGCGAAATTTGGCTTCGACCCCGAACTCTCACCGACTGAAGTGGCGCGCCCGGCAGGGGTCGAACCTGCGACCTAGTGGTTCGAAGCCACTCGCTCTATCCAGTTGAGCTACGGGCGCCAGGAATTTTCTCTGAAAATTCCATCCGAGCTTATATTACTACACACCCCGATATCTAATCAAGGTGTATCTCTTCCTCTATCGAAAAATTTCCCTGAAAACTTGTGTCCCGCGTAAGCTCTGGCACTTTGAATTGTCCGTCATGAGCGCCTTGGGCGATCCTACCGGCGCGATACTTTTCAAACTCCCCCTTACGCACCACTTTAAGAACCGGAGACCCTAAGAGCCTGGCGCTTCTCGTAAAATCGTACTCCCTGTTATGTTTACGCAGTTCTTCTTCCAATATATACAGAAATCTCTTCTTCCCGTTAGGTGACGGCAGCGTGCCGGAGAATTCTACCAGAAAAGAGTACCTCGGCCCCTTCTCCTGTTCCGCCAGCGCGCAGAAAAACTCTACGAGAAGGTTCATGCGCGTAAGCGCACTCTTGAGGGCGTCGTTAACCTGGGACTCATAAAGTTTTTCACCTGCAAGCGATGAGGCCCCTATCCCCTTCTGTACAAACTCTATGACCGGTGTCTTATTAAAAAATCCGTTTACACGCACCAGGTCGTCTATATTATACCTGTATAGCCCGGCAGCGGTCGTTACAACCAGGAAATATTCCTTATCCGCTTCGAGACTGTCGCATGTAAGGATCCTCTTGTCTTTTTTACCGGCATCCTCCTTTGGGATGAATTCATAAAAGTTGGTCTCGATCGCAAGTACCCCGCCCGCGCCGGAATCGGTCATGGGTATGGAACTTCTGGCTTCCGTCGACAAACACCCCATGTCCCTTATAGGAATACTCCCGAAATATTTGGTGAGCTCCTTTAGGTACATGCTCATCATGCCGGCTTTCCAACACTCTATAAGCGCCATTCCCGGCCAGAAATATTTCGGCAGCAGTTCTTTCTTTTCGGCTATTATGCGCTCAAGTTCTTTGGACCTCTTATGATTGGGCCGTAATATGGCTTCCAGATCCCGCCTTATATCTTTCTCTAATTTAAATCCGGCATCCAGAGTCCCGTCATGTATATCCCGGATGATGCGATCCTGCCACTGCGCGACTTTCTGACATAATAGCGATATGGTATTAGGATTTAAGGTGGCTATAGTGGTCACATTCTTCTCCATTGCCATCCTTAGTATCGTATAATATCTGGCATCATAATCTTCTATTTCGAAAACCCTGTAGGGCAGAGCATACAACCCCCTGACAAATGGTGAAATTTCCTTGTAGCCATGGCCGCTCTCCGCTCCGTACGGTACTCCCGATTCGGTAAACCCTTCCACCTGCGGGCTTATGAGGGCCAGTATCTTGCCATCCAATACGTTTGGATGGTCTTTCACTACATAATAGCTCCATATGTCGGTTAGCAGGGCCTTCTTCTTGTCCGCAAATCTCGTCGTCGGTATATATTTGGGTTCTGCTGTTGTACCGCTCGTAGCGCCGAAAAATATAATGGGATCTTTGGTCAGTATGAACTTCGCGCCTTTCGTCATTCTTTTAATATAAGGTCTTATCGTTTCACAATCGTTCAGAGGCACAGCTTTACGGTAATCTTCTGCAGATCTTATACCGAAAAACCCGTGTGCCCTGCCATATTCAGTATCGCTCTGCCTTGCCAGATATTCAAAGAGGACCTTCTTCTGGGCGGAGACAGGGTCTTTAGTAGCTTTCTCAAAAGCGCGGGCCTTCGGTGACAATATCGCCAGGAGTAGCGATCGGGCCAATGTATTACGCCAGTTTTTCCCATATTTTGATATGAAAAATGAGACCACATAAGCGATGATGCCAATGCATAAAGATACTATTGCATATCCGGCTATTACAGGAATGAGAACATCATTCAAGGACAGGTGAAGAAATCTGTCCCATCCGAAATTTCCCATAAGCGAAGACCAGGCATTCTTCATGTCTTCATAACTTACGCCGGTAACCACGGAACCGGTCTTTACTGCCAGGAAAAATACCGGGATACTGAGCCATGTGTTTGTAAGTATGCTTCCCAAAAGTGCCGCCGCCCGGTTTGCCTTGATAATAAAAGCGATAGCAAGCGCCGCGATGGGCCCCATGCCGGGCATTACACCCAGAAATACCCCGAACCCGAAACCGAGCGCTACTTTTTGAGGAGAGTCGTCTATCCTGAATAATTTTAAATACAATACCTTAAAAAAACGGGATATCTTTTTTAGAATTGGTCTTTTATTCATATATCAATTCCCGGCGGCTCTCTTTTTCCTGGCCTTATGTCTCCACATCCCGATTGCAGGAGGCAATATTGAAAGTATCACTATGACAAGTATCGCTATTGAGAAATTTTCTTTTACAACAGGCGCATTACCAAAATAAAAACCACCGCCGACAAATATAGCTACCCAAAGGATAGCTCCGACGACATTATAAAGAAAGAAAAAGGGATAGTTCATAGAACCTGCGCCGGCGACAAATGGCGCAAAGGTCCTTACTATAGGAATGAACCTCGCAAGTATTATCGTCTTGCCTCCGTGTTTTTCATAAAAAGCATGAGTCTTATCGAGATACTCTTTTTTGAAGAATCTTGAATCGGCACTGCAGATCCCGAAGCCCACAGCTTTGCCTATGGCGTAGTTAACACTATCGCCTATTATAGCGGCCGCCATTAATATACCCGACAGCTTCCAAACATCGAACGCTCCATTGGCAGCAAATGCCCCTGCGGCAAAGAGGAGTGAATCTCCGGGGAGGAACGGCGTTATCACAAGTCCTGTTTCGGCAAAGATTATCGCAAACAGGATAAGGTATGACCATGAACCGAAGTTTTGGATCAATATGGCAAGGTGCTTGTCTACATGGAATAAAAAATCAATCAATTCTTTTACCATCGGCGGGCTATCGTATATGCTATAGCTGACATGAGAGCCGAACACGGTATAGTAAGTACCCATGCCCATATTATTCTACCGGCAACGCCCCACTTTACCGCGCTCATTCGCTTTAAGGACCCTATGCCCATGATCGCGCCTGTTATAGTATGGGTCGTACTTACAGGAATGCCGAATGCAGATGACGCAAATAACGTTACAGCTGCACCTGTCTCGGCGCAAAAACCATCAACGGGTTTAAGTTTAGCCACTTTCTGTCCCATCGTCTTCACAATTCGCCAGCCTCCGAACATCGTACCTAAGGCGATGGCGCTATGGCATATTATAACGACCCAGAACGGTATGTGGAATGTTTTGCCTAAAAGCCCGGCGCTGAATAGAAGGCTTGCTATTATACCCATCGTCTTCTGCGCGTCGTTACCGCCGTGACCTAGACTGTACAAGGCTGCCGATACAAGCTGTCCTTTTTTGAATACATGGTCTACCTTGGAAGGTGTGCTCCTGCGGAATAACCAGTATACGACTATTCCTAAACTCATACCTAAAATAAGACCCATTATAGGCGACACAAAGATAAATGTAACAGTCTTGACAATACCTTTTCCTATGAGTGCTCCGGATCCGGCTTTAACAAGCGCTGATCCTATAAGCCCTCCTATCAGTGCGTGTGAAGAGCTGGTCGGCAGCCCCAGGTACCATGTTATGAGGTTCCAGCCGCAGGCTCCTATAAGGGTACCGAATATTATCCCTTTATCAACTATAGCTATATCTATTATACCTTTGCCTATAGTGTTGGCTACGTGAAGCCCAAAAAAGAGGAATGCTATGAAATTAAAAAATGCCGCCCAGATAACTGCATAACGCGGCGAAAGTACCCTTGTAGAAACTATCGTCGCTATGGAATTGGCTGAATCATGAAAACCGTTCAGGAAGTCGAACGCAAGGGCCAGGAATATCAGTGCTATTATCTCGATCGTCATGTCTTAGGCTTGTTTTACAAGTATAGATCCTACTACGTGGGCTACGTCTTCACATACATCAAGGACCGTTTCAGAGTCCTGATATATCTCTTTCATCTTTATGACTTTGATCGCGTCCTTCTCGTTCTCGAAAAGTTCCGCCAGGACCCTATCCCTCAGGTCGTCCCCGACATTTTCGAGACGATTTACTTCGACACAGGCATCGATAACAGATTTAGAATGTTTCATATTACGCATTCCTTTTACCGCTACCGCCAAAGTCTTAACAGACTCTTCTATTATAGAGGCAAACTCAACAAGGTTCTTATCGACGCCGGTAACTTTATATACCTTAAGCCTGTTAACTATGGTATTTATCATATCGGCTATATCATCCATCTCTTTTGCGAGTGAATGTATATCCTCCCGGTCGAATGGTGTTATGAAGCTCTTGTCGAGGCGGTCTATTATAAGGTGCGCCGCTTCATCGCCTTTATGTTCTATGTCCTGCATCTTCTTCAATGCTTCATCATCCACAGAACCTTTTACAACGATATGCCTCAGATGAATCGCGGCCTCTATCGCGCAATCTATCTGCTTGTCAAATAGGTCGAAGAAATTAAACTCCTTGGGTATAAAATTGAATATCATCGTATTCTCCTTTAATTAGATCTTAGTATTATAACGACTTCATTGTTCAATACTTCAATAAAACCTTTTCCGGCCGACGAAAACTCCTCTGCCTTTCCCGAACCATCTTTTAAAATAATCTTGCCTTTTGCAAGGTTCGCCACCAGCGGCGCGTGGTTGGCCAGTATCCCCATGTAGCCAAGTTCCGAGGGCACAACCAGCGATGCGCACTTTCGCTCGACGAGCACTTTGTCCGGAGCCACTATACTTAGATTAAACGTTCTTGCCATCGCCTGCCTTAAGCTGTTTTCCCTTCTCTATAGCCTCTTCGATCGTACCGACCATATAGAAGGCCTGCTCCGGAAGATCGTCAAGCTTTCCTTCCATTATCATCTTAAAACCTTTTATAGTATCGGCGAGGCGCACATACTTCCCTTTTATGCCGGTAAACGCTTCGGCCACAAAGAATGGTTGTGAGAAGAAACGCTGTATCCTCCTTGCGCGGGCGACTATAAGCTTATCATCCTCTGAAAGTTCGTCTATGCCTAAGATCGATATTATATCACGAAGATCTTTATACCTTTGCAGGATCTTCTGGACCCCGATAGCGGTATTGTAGTGCTCTTCGGTCAATATACGCGGGTCCATTATGCGCGAGGTTGAATCGAGCGGATCTACTGCCGGATATATACCGAGCTCCGATATCTGGCGCGACAGCACCATCTTGGCGTCCAGATGCGCGAACGCCGCGGCCGGAGCGGGGTCGGTCAAATCATCGGCCGGTACATATATGGCCTGGACCGATGTGATCGAACCGCGCTTGGTAGATACTATCCTCTCCTGAAGCTGCGCCATCTCGGTTGCGAGGCTCGGTTGGTAACCTACCGCCGAAGGCATGCGGCCTAAAAGCGTCGATACCTCGGAACCTGCCTGCACAAACCTGTATATGTTATCCATGAAGAGGAGCACGTCCATACCCTCTTCATCACGAAAGTGTTCGGCCATGGTAAGAGCGGACAAGCCCACGCGGAACCTGGATCCCGACGGCTCATTCATCTGGCCGAATACGAGTGCTGTCTTATTTATTACCTTCGATTCGTTCAGCTCAAGCCAGAGCTCATTACCTTCCCTCGTCCTTTCACCGACGCCGGCGAATACAGAAACGCCGCCATGCTCGGACGCAATATTCCTGATGAGCTCCATCACTATGACGGTCTTTCCTACGCCGGCACCGCCAAAGAGGCCTATCTTACCGCCCTTCGGATATGGGGCCAGAAGATCTATGACCTTTAAACCTGTTTCCAGCATCGATATTGCCGGTATCTGCTCTTCAAAAGTAGGCGGCGTCCTGTGTATAGAAGAACGCTTCTTCGGATAGGGCAGTTCGCCTTTGCCGTCTATCGTCTCTCCTAGTAAATTAAATATCCTCCCCAAAGTCTGCTCTCCCACCGGCACCGTAACGGGTCCGCCGAGATCAACAGCCTTCATGCCTCGCGCCAAACCATCCGTCGGACCGAATGCTATGCATCGGGCCGTATAATTACCGGTCAACTGCTCTACCTCGAGGGTAAGATCAATGCCCTTATCCGCATCCTCGACCTTTATCGCATTCAATATCTGCGGAGCTTCGCCCTCGGGAAAAGCTATATCAACTACCGGGCCCATCACCTGTATTATTTCGCCGTTTGCCATATGTCCTATCCTTTTAATGCTTCCGCGGAAGAGGCGATCTCTATCACTTCTTTCGTTATCATAGCCTGCCTGGCCTTGTTCCTTGAAAGCGTCAGTGAGTCTATGAGTTCTTTTGCATTATCCGTGGCCATCTTCATCGCTATCATGCGTGCTGAGTGTTCGGAAGTAAAAGAGTTAAGCATTATTATCCTTATCCTTTCATGAAGATACCATGAAAGGAGCTCATCAAGCACCGAGGCCATATCAGGTTCTGCTACATACTCCACTCCTCCGGTTTCGGAGGATTCTATATTCAATAACTTTTCTATGACCGGTTTATGGCGCAGAGTGCTGTCAAATCTCGTGTACGCCGCATATACCTCATCGGCTCTGCCGTCTAAGAACATGCCTTTAAGCGATTCCGTTATCTTTGAGGCCACTTCAACAGAATAACGGCTGTGAAGATCCTCATACCCGTCAGATGTCCTGTAGCCTGCTTTCTTGAAGTGGTTAAATGCCTCCCGGCCTATTGCTATTAACTCGACTTTTTCTTTACCATTATTGATCACGAACTCTTCAACAAGGCGTATCATATTGTAGTTATACGTGCCGCACAAACCCGCATCAGAAGTCACTACGAAGAGCGCTATCGATTTTACTTCAGGCCTCTTCTTAAGGAGCGGATGATCCGGCATATCCGCGGACTTTAGCACATTACGCATAAGAACTTCAACCTTGGAAAAGTAAGGTCGCGAAACATACAAAGTATTCTTCATACGGTTTAACTTCGATGCAGATACCATCTCCATGGCGCGGGTTATCTTTTCCGTATTCGCCACACTCTTCATCCTGAGTTTTATACTGCGCAGCGATTGGATCATATTTTGGATCTTATTTTAAACTCTTTTTTGAATTCCAATATCGCTATTTCAAGCCTGGAGACAAGATCCGGGGTAAGCTCCTGCTTCGACTCTATCTTAAGCTCCAGATCCGGGTGCATCCTTTCCATATATTTATAGAAACCGGCTTCGAACTTTCGTATAGCGCTTACAGGAAGATCATCTAAGTGCCCGCTCGTACCGGCGTATATTATCATTACCTGTTTTACCATGCTCAAGGGCTCATATTGGCCTTGTTTTAATATCTCTATCATCCTTTCACCGCGCGTAAGCTGCGCCTGCGTAGCCTTGTCCAGCTCAGAACCGAATTGCGTAAAAGCTACGAGCTCTCTATACTGTGCCAGATCCAGACGCAGGCGCCCGGCAACCTGTTTCATCGCCTTTGTCTGAGCTTTCCCGCCTACGCGTGACACCGAAAGCCCTATATTGATGGCCGGCCTGACACCAGAGTAGAAAAGGTCGCTTTCTAGGTATATCTGGCCGTCGGTTATAGATATTACGTTCGTCGGTATGTAGCTCGTTATGTCGCCGGCTTGCGTCTCTATTACGGGTATTGCGGTAAGCGATCCTCCTCCGAGTGCGTCAGAAAGTTTCGCTGAACGTTCCAAGAGCCTGGCGTGCAGATAAAATATGTCACCCGGATAAGCTTCCCTGCCCGGCGGACGTCTAAGTAATAGCGATAGCTGTCTGTAAGCCTGCGCATGTTTCGACAGGTCATCGTATATGATGAGCGCGTGCTTACCCGAATACATAAACTCTTCGCCCACCGCACATCCGGCATATGGCGCTAAATACTGAAGTGATGCAGAAGTACGTGAGGCAGCGGCAACTATAGTAGTATATTCCATAGCATCGTATTTCTTGAGCGTATCTGCCACCTCGACTATATTTGACATCTTCTGCCCTATAGCCACATATATACAATAGACCCCCTTGCCCTTCTGATTGATAATGGTATCAATGGCAAGCGCGGTCTTTCCTATCTGGCGATCAGCTATTACAAGCTCTCTCTGTCCGCGGCCTATCGGGGTCATCGAATCTATAGCTTTTATACCTGTCTGGAGAGGCTCCTTAACAGGCTGGCGCTGTACTACGTTGGGAGCGCCCGATACCACAGGCCTATGCCTTGCCACACGAAGCGGCCCCCTGCCGTCTATGGGCTCGCCGAGCGGTGTTACGACCCTGCCTATTAAGCCTTCGCCAACCGGCATCTCGGCCACTTTGTACGTCCGCTTTACTACGTCGCCTTCTTTTATATTCTTCTCGTCGCCGAATATCACTATACCAACCGATTCCTCTTCGAGGTTCAATACCATACCCATGACATCTTTGGAAAACATCACAAGTTCGCCGGCCATGACGTCATCCAAGCCATACACCAGAGCTATGCCGTCGCCTACCTGCAGCACCGTTCCTGTGGACTCCATACGAAGACGGGTCTTGTACTTTTCGAGCTCTTTCTTTATAACGGACGTTACTTCTTCCGGTCTAAGCGCCATTTTAGTCAACCCTCGCAGACATCAGTTTTTCTCTCATATCTTGAAGCCTCTTCTTCACTGAACCATCAAGAACTATATTATCCACGGTCACCCTCACTCCACCGAGAAGGTCCGGGTCAAGGTCTGAATATAGGTGTAACTTTTTATGCAATCTGCTTTCCAATACCGACTTAAGTGACTCCAAAATATCCAGATCAAGAGGGTAACTCGCAGATATCACGGCATCGACCTCCTTGCCGTGGGAGTACTTGACCCTGGCATATTCGGCAATATCAGTAAAAGTCCCTATCCTTCCCTTTCTTAGTAATAGTTTCAAAAAATCCCGTGTCTCTTGCGAGAAACCATCCGTAAATACCTTTTCCACCAATTCCGATTTTTCGCGATTCATGATCGCAGGATTTTCCAGAAAACTCTCAAGGTCCGGGTTTTCCCTAAAAACACCCTTTACGGCTAATATATCTTCCAGGCCTTTGTTAAATCCGATAGTTTGGGCTGCGTACTCCAGGAAGGCCTCTGCATATATACGTTCTACTATCATTTCAAAGTTTCCGTCTTTTTAATGAAATCCTCAACCATCTTCCGGTCGTCGGCCTCAGTAAGCTTCTCAGCTATGACTTTCTCTGCGATCGCTATGGTAATATCCACTATGTCTTTCTTCAGGTCTTCTCTTGCCCTCTTGATCTCGGTTTCTATCGTCTCACGGGCGGCTATCCCGGCCTTCTCTGTCTCGAGGCGGGCTTTTTCTAAAATCTCTCTGGCTATTCTCTCACCTTCGGCCACCGCCTCTTCTATCCTGGAATTAGCTAGACTATCTATCGAGCTGATCTTCTTTTCGTATTCGCCCATCGCCTTTGCAACCTCGAGCTTCGTATCATCTATGCTCTTGAGTTCCGAGGCTATGCGGGCCTTTCTATCGTCCAGAAGCTTAAGGAACTTCTTCCATACAAATATTCGCATGACGAAGAACAAGAACAGAAAACTTAATACCTGTGCGACTATCTGACTGGCGCTTAACAGTTTTAAAAGTTCCATCGCGGATCTTTATATCTTTCCGGCCAATCCGAATACGAATACGAGCGCGTATATGGTGAGAGCCTCAATAAAAGCGCATCCCGTGGCCATATTGATGAGTATCTTCGTCGAAGCTTCAGGCTGCCTGCCCGTAGCGTCCATCGCTGCAGCAACCGCCCTTCCCAAAGCAAGCGCCGAACCCAGACCCACGAGCCCTAGCCCGAGCGGCAATCCTATTGCAAGAACAGCTCTATAATCCATCTTGATCCCTCCTATTTTAGTTTAATGCTTCCTCTTCCTCATGACTCAGCACGAGGGTGAAATATATAGTGGTTAATAGACAAAATACGACAGCTTGAACCACCGACGCAAGTATCGCTAAAAGACTATTGAATACGAGAAGCGGCAGGCCTTTCAGTCCGAAACCGGATATGAATGATAACAGCATATCATCCCCCCAGATATTGCTCCGAAGACGGAGAGACAGGCTTATGGGCCTTACAAGCTCCGATACTATGTGCAGAATAAACATCATGAGCGGTATGAATACGGAGAATGCAACTATCCCCCGAGGTTTCCCCAATAGATGGTCTATGTATCCCAGAAATCCCAGTTCTTTTACCGCGGCATACTGAACGTAGCAGAATACGCAAAGTGCCAGTGCCAGGGTTACCGACCAGCTTGCTGTCGAGGATTTAAATAGAGGTACAAGTCCTATCAAATTCATGAAAAGTATATATATAAACAGTGTCCCGATAAAAGGTACATAAGCCCTGCCTTTAGGGCCTATTATACCGCATACGAAATCATCTATTCCGGATACGAAAAGCTCTACGGCTGCCTGGAGCCTGCCGGGGACCCTGTCACTCTTTCGCGACACTAAGTATGCGATGAGCGTTATTATGGTTACGGCAAGGACAGAGAATATTATACTTTCCCACGCAATTAGATATTCGCCTAAATGCGTTCCTTTAAACCTTTCGGCCAAAACCGTTACTAAGTTAGGAGATTCTGACATTTAAACCCTATTTGGTGCCGAGCGCTATCTTAATTATCCTTATCGTCTCTCTCACGCTCGCCGCAAACCCTATAGTTATGAGTATATAAGACACATGTGGCGGGGTACCGAACTGCTTCTTTAGATAATCGAAAGCTATATACCCCATAATAGGACCTGCAACCAAAACGAAAGGTATAAGGGAGAGAAGGCCCCCCACCTTGATCCAATTATAAACTTCGCGTTTCTTCCCTTCGCTAGAAGAGGTCATTAACTAGATTATATCGCTTCGCAAGATAAATAAAAAGGAAAATCATTTAGTCGACACGCACGGGCATTATGATAAACGGTATCCCTTTTTGATGCAGCCGCCTCTGAACCGAAAATGTAGTATAATTGTACATCATCTTGGTCAATATCGTCTCCTGCTTAAATACTATCTGACCGCCGAAGAATACGGCATTGGGGTATTTTTCAAATATCTCGGAGGCTGTGGTTGATACCTCTTCTGCTATATCTATACCAAAAGTAGCAAACCCTTTAGAATAAAATCCCTGATTCTGCATAAATAGAACATACTTGTCGAGTTCTCGCTGCACATGTAGTTTTAGCTTATCTATATCTTCAGCCCCTTTAAAATGTCCGGCATCAACGATGCCAGCCTGTATGAAGAAATAGTTTTTGAAATCCTTACCGAATAAGCGTATAACGTTAAAGAGCGTATGTAGCCCCATGCCATTAAAACCGTTCACCAGTACTACAGCGGTCTTCGATTCAGCGTCATACTCCACCGGCATATCCTGCTTCATTATACCGCCGGGGGTGAGCTTAGATATATCTGTAGCATCTATCAGATTATCGAGACGCCTTAACAATACGAGCGTTCTCGCATGATAACGTTTAAATAAAACGGCCATAGATATAAGAGACCCGGTAATAAATACCGTTATCCATCCGCCTTCGTTGAATTTCACTACAGTCACGGATATAAGTATAAAAGTCGTCATCACAAGTCCAACACCGTTTATCACTATCTTCTTGAGCCATTTCTTTAGCTTGCGTCTCTTGCGCCACCAGTAACGGACCATGCCGGCCTGGGACAGGCAGAATGTTATGAAGACGTTTATACTGTATAGAACCACCAGAAATTTTACCGAGCCGTGGCTTAGGATCATGAGAACTATAGAGGCTCCACCGAAAAGAAGTATCCCGTTCTGGATAACAAAACGTTCGCTAAGAAGGGCAAACTGGAACGGAAACCACCTGTCAGTTGCCATGTTAGCGAGGACGCGCGGACCATCCAGAAAACCGGTCTGTGCAGCCACAAATAGTAGAACCGCTTCTGATATAAGAGTGACCAGCACAAATATATATCCCCAATCCCCCCACCCGGAAGACATATTCTCAAAAAGTACCGCATTAAGAGTCTTGCCGGGAACATGCCCTACCTTATGGAATAGATAGCCGAACATTAGTCCTACCGCCAAAAAGGCAAGCGATATGGCCATGTACTTCATCGTCTTCTTAGCGGTCTCCACCTTGGGCTCTCTTAGTATCGAAACACTATTTGAAACAGCCTCTATGCCGGTATATGTACCGGCTCCCATGCTGTAGGCCCTCATTATCAGAAATATCATCCCAAACATGCCAACTTCAGATATTGTACCCTTCACTTCGACATCCGTCGCCCTTATCAATACACCCACATCCGAAGCGTGCATAACGATACCATATACGACGGCAAATATATGCGTAACCACAAATACCAGAAATATAGGCACTAGCAATACTATCGATTCTTTGGCGCCCCTCATATTGAGCATTATGAGAACGCCAAGTACACCTACCGCGAATAAGAGTTTAAATTGATAAAGTTGGGGTGGAAGGAAACTGAATAATGCGTCTGCGCCGGCCGATATCGATATAGTTATGGTTAGGACATAATCTATAATAAGCGCGCATCCGGAGACCATTCCGAGAGACGGCGACAGAAGTTTACTTGCAACCAGATAACCGCCGCCGCCTGACGGAAAGAGCTCTATTATCTGGGAATAGCTATAGCTTATTACGAAGATCGTTATGGCCGTAGCAATGGCCACAAATACTCCGAGATACATGTGCCCCTTAAGGGCAAGAAAGGCTTCTTCCGGTCCATAACATGAAGAGCTAAGACCGTCCGCTCCTAACCCCACCCACGCAAGGAAAGCTATTAACGATATATTATGGAATAGGTTAGGC
>Ga0247841_10009971_pt1 | contig 13093 bp, 11 predicted proteins | sample LaCruzMarch2015__2_FD_192410 | JGI IMG/M metagenome (GOLD analysis project Ga0247841, IMG submission 192410) | Freshwater microbial communities from meromictic Lake La Cruz, Castile-La Mancha, Spain - LaCruzMarch2015_18m | ecosystem: Environmental > Aquatic > Freshwater > Lake | place: Spain... | reverse complement strand
GGGACGGGATGATATTCATCGGCACAGCCGTGGATGACAATGTCGCGAATATAATCATAGCTCAGCTTTTGTTCCTCCAGATGGAAGACCAGGATAAAGATATAAGTATATACATAAACACTCCGGGCGGTTCGGTGACGAGCGGTTTGGCTATATACGATACGATACAATTTGTAAAACCGGATGTATCCACATACTGTGTGGGACAGGCAACCAGCATGGGTGCCGTTCTTCTGGCAGCCGGTTCGCCCGGCAAGCGCCATGCTCTTCCGCATGCCCGCATAATGATACACCAGCCATGGGGCGGCGTGCAGGGACAGGCTGCAGATATAAGCATACAGGCTCAGGAGATATTGAGATTACGCGCAAGGCTCGAAGAGATATTGGCCAAACACACCAAACAGCCGCTCGACAAGATAAAGAAGGATACCGACAGGGACTATTTCATGTCAGCTGAAGAGGCTAAGAGCTACGGAATAGTCGATGAAGTTATTACGAACATCTCAAAGAAAAAATAGCTGGAAGCCTCAAGCTATACGAAAGGACATCGTGGCGAAGAAAAGTTATTTGATGACTCCGGGGCCGACTCCGGTACCTGAGGATATAAGAAATGAGATGGCCAAGCCTATCATTCACCACAGGACTAAAGAGTATCAGGCTATATTCAAGGATGCGACCGAAGGATTAAAGAAGATATTCAAGACAAAAGGCGATCTATTTACATTTACATCAAGCGGCACCGGCGCCATGGAAGCGTCCATAGTCAATGTCCTATCGCCCGGAGATAAGATAATAGTGGTTCGCGGAGGTAAATTCGGCGAGAGGTTCGGCGATATAGCCAAGGCCTACGGTGTGAATACCGTGAATATAGATGTGGCATGGGGTTCCGCTCCCAGCCCCGCGGTGATAAAAGAGACGCTTATCGCTAATCCCGATGTTAAAGGAGTATATACAACCCTTTGCGAAACATCCACCGCAACGGTCTTCGATATAAAGGCCATAGGCGAGGTAGTGCGCGGCACAAACGCGTTATTTGTGGTCGATACGATATCCGGTCTGGGAGCCGACGATTTTCTTAATGATGAATGGGGAGTTGATATAGCGATATGCGGTTCTCAAAAGGGTCTGATGATACCGCCCGGACTGGCCTTCTGCAGCGTAAGCGAAAAAGCCTGGAAGGCAGTGGAAGTTTCAAAATTGCCCAAGTTCTATTTTAGTTTCAAAAAATACAAAAAATCTTATATCGATACCGATACGCCATTTACGTCGGCGATAACGCTGGTCATAGGATTAAAGAAAGCCGTTGAGACGATCAATAGTAAAGGTGTAGATAATGTCATAGCGGAGCACCAGGCTCAAGCCAGGGCTTTCCGTGAAGCGGTGAAGGCCATAGGTCTGGGCATATTCTCAAAATCGCCGTCATCTGCCGTTACCGGCGTGATGATGCCCGATGGAATGGATGCAGATGTGCTCATAAAGATGCTAAAGACCGAATACGGAGTGACATTTGCCGGCGGCCAGGAAGCACTTAAGGGCAGGATATTCAGGTGCGCCCATATGGGCGGTATAGATAAGGAACATACGCTTGAATCGATAAAGGCGCTGGAAGCGGCGCTTTCGAAGATGGGATGGAAATTCAAGCCTTGCGCCGGTTTGGATGCAGCGAAAAAGATAATAGGTTAAAGAGGAGAAGGTCTTATGCCATTTAGAGTGCTTATAAGCGATTCGCTTTCAAAAGAAGCGGTTGATATATTGCAGAAGGAGAAAGAGTTCAAGGTGGACGTAAACACCAAGCTCACTCCGGAAGAGCTCAAGAATATCATAAAAGATTACGATGCTCTCCTCGTAAGAAGCGCCACCAAGGTGACGGCTGATATAATAAATGCCGCTGATAAACTCAAGATCGTAGGAAGGGCCGGCGTGGGATTGGATAACGTCGACGTCGAAGCCGCCTCAAAAAAAGGCATAATAGTCGTCAATACGCCCGGCGGCAACACCATATCTACGGCAGAACATACTTTTTCCATGATGATGGCACTCTCCAGGACGATACCTCAGGCGGATCTATCTATGAAGAAGGGCGAGTGGGAACGCAAAAAATTCATGGGGGTTGAGCTGTATGGCAAGACCCTGGGTATAGTGGGTTTAGGCAGGATAGGTACGGAGGTAGCCAAGCGTGCTATAGCATTCGGAATGACTGTGGTTGCCTACGATCCCTACCTCTCCACCGAGAAGGCAAAGGCCCTTGGGATAGAGAATGTGGATCTTAAAGCGCTATTTGCGAGATCCGATTATATAACTGTACACACGCCGCTTACGGACGAGACCAGGCATATGATATCGGATAAAGAGTTCGCGATCATGAAGAAGGGTGTGCGCGTAATGAATTGCGCCCGAGGCGGTATAATCGATGAGGAGTCTCTCGTAAGGGCCATAGAGTCCGGCAAAGTGGCGGGCGCGGCTTTCGATGTCTACGAGAACGAACCGCCAAAGGGGTCGAAGCTCATAGGGCTTGATAAGGTTGTGCTTACACCGCATCTGGGAGCTTCTACGGAAGAGGCGCAGACGAACGTTGCGATAGAAGTGGCTAATACCGTTCGCGACGCGCTGTTAAACCGCGGAGTTAAAAATGCTGTCAATGCGCCGTGCGTCGACGCGGAAATATATAAAGTAATAGAGCCGTACCTGAAACTTGCCGAGAAGATGGGTTCGATACAGGCACAGCTTGTTGAAGGCCAGATAAAGAAAGTCAAGATAAGGTACGTGGGCGATTTGTTGAAATACGACCTTTCACCGTTTACGGTTTCGATTATGAAGGGGATATTGACGCCCATACTGCAGGATACCATCAATTATGTAAACGCTCTGGTCATATCAAAAGAGCGCGGAATAAACGTAATAGAGACAAAGACGGCTGAAGTGCAGGACTTCGCAAACCTCATACTTGTCGAGATCGAGACTGAAAAGATGACGAGTTCTCTAATGGGGACATTATTCACAAAGGTCGATCCCAGGATAGTCAAGTTGAACGAATTCTATGTAGATTCGGTACCTGAAGGATATATGTTATTCATTCAGAATAATGACGTTCCCGGCATAATAGGCCAGATAGGGACCATATTGGGCAAGAATAAAGTTAATATAGCCGGAATGTCTTTTGGAAGAGATGAGAAGGGCGGCAGGGCCGTCAGTATTCTTAATATCGACAGCGATGTGCCAAAGCCGGTGCTGGAAGAGATGAGGAAGGCTAAAAACATAAAAGAAGTAAAGCTGGTTAAGGTATAATAGGCAAAAAAAGGAAAGACGATCATGGCGAAGAAACAAAATAAGATCTATATTGTTGACGTCACGAACAGGGACGGCGTGCAGACTTCAAGACTGGGATTGGCGAAGCTGCAGAAGACGATGATAAACATGTACCTGAATGATATGGGGATATTCCAATCCGAATTCGGGTTCCCGGTGACGAAGCATGAGACAAACTACCTTAACGCCAACTTAGAACTTGCCAATATGGGTGTTTTGAAGCCCATAGTTCTAAGCGGATGGATAAGGGCCATAAAAGAAGATGTCGAGAAAGCCTGTAAGCTGACTAAGGTCGAGAACCTCAATATATCCATCTCAACCTCAGAACAGATGATCGGCGGGAAGTTTCAGGGCAAATATACCAAAGAGGATGTTATTAAGGAGATGACCGAGGCTGTTGCCACCGCAAGAAGGCACGGCATAAAGATCCTCGGTGTTAATGCCGAAGACGCATCCAGGACAAAGCTCGACTATCTCATAAAGTTCGCCCGCGCCGCCAAGAAGGCCGGAGCGGATAGGATAAGATATTGCGACACTCTCGGATATGACGACCCTTTTACTATCTACGAAAGGATAAAGGCCCTTGCCAGCGAGGTCAAGATCCCGATAGAGCTTCATTGTCATAATGATCTGGGCATGGTCGTAGGGGTTTCAGTGGCCGGAGCAAAGGCCGCGATAGACGCCGGCGTGGATGCCTATATAAACACTACAGTCAATGGCATGGGTGAGAGAGCGGGTAATGCAGATCTCGTGAGCGTAATTCTCGCGATAAAGTATTCGAGCGGTTTCAAAGGCGGAAGGTATATATTGGACGAGCGTGTCAAACTATCGCACGCATGGAAGATCGCGAAGTACGCTTCATATGCTTTCGGGGTACCGATACCGATAAACCAGCCCGCGGTGGGAGCCAACGCTTTTGCGCATGAATCAGGTATACACGCGGACGGAGCATTGAAGGACAGGCGTAACTACGAGCTTTATGATTTTGAGGAGCTGGGACGCGGCGAGCCGGAGATCATAGATACCGGCAGGCAGATAACCGCGGGCGAGTATTCCGGAATAAAAGGCTTCAGGAACGTATATGATAAGCTGGAGATAAAATTTAAAGATGACAAGGATGCTACGAAGATACTTGACCTTGTAAGATACGCCAACGTCCACACGCAGAAGCCTCTTACGGAGGACGAGCTCAGGTTTATAGCTAAGTATCCGGAGATAGCGCGCAAAATATTCACAATGAGTCCATAGGTATAAGAAAGATATGAAAAAAATAGCTGTCTTTGCGATTCTATTTTTTTTCTGCTCCACTGCCATATCTTCTGCGGCGGAGAATGAAAGCTGGATCCAAAAGATAAAGAATAAATTCCGGAAGAAAGAGACTGCCGCGGCCGTTAAGACAGCACCGGCACCGGTCAAAGAGGCCGGAAAATCCGAAGCTCTCAGAAAAGAGCGCAAGGATAGGACCAAAGGCGAACTTATTAACGATATAATCATAGACCTTGACAGGGAAGAGGCCATATTGAGTATCGTTCCCGGTCTTGAGAGAAAAATCGGCTCGGACGGCAAAGGGTATTATGCATATCAGGGGACGAAACTTCAGGATCTCGATAGGAATACCCTTGACAATATATCCGGTATAGTGCATAGCGAAGCGCTTCGTCTTAGAACAGAAAATATCAGCAGGCAGGTTGAGATCATACGCAGAGCCAACGCTATGACACCTGCAGCCCCTGAGATACCCAGGGTGCCGGTTTCGCCTGTAGTAAATAATCCGCCGCAGGCTCCGAGACCGGTTCAACCTCAGTCAAAACCGCCGGTGCCGCCTCCGGCTCCGCCAAGGAAATGATAGGATATTATGCCTAATACGGTTATTTTGGGCGCCCAGTGGGGCGATGAAGGTAAAGGCAAAGTTATAGATATATATTCAGCCAAAGCTGACTATATAGCAAGGTACCAGGGCGGGAATAACGCCGGCCATACTGTCGTCATAGGGGGCGAGGAATTTATACTCCATCTGATACCTTCCGGTATACTCCATAAAGGCAAGATATGTATAATCGGCAACGGGGTCGTCGTTGATCCCAAGGCTCTTCTGGAAGAGATAGAGACTATATCGAAGAAAGGGATATCGGTTGACGGGAGGCTTTTCATAAGCGACCAGGCCCATGTGATATTTCCTTATCACCGAAAGCTGGATGAGCTTAAAGAGGGTAAACACGGGAGAATAGGCACCACGAAGCGAGGCATAGGACCTTGTTATTCCGATAAGGTAGCCAGGAGCGGGATAAGGATGGCTGACCTTATGGATGACAAAGTCTTCAGGATCAAGCTTAAAGATAATCTGGATGAGAAGAATGAGGTACTTTCGAAGATATACGGCGCGCCGGCATTCAATTTCGACCTAATATACGCGGAATATACAGCGTATGCGTCAAAGATAAGGAAGTATGTGACCGATACCGGACATATACTTAATGAAGCTATAAAGAAGAGGAAGAATGTGATGTTTGAAGGTGCTCAGGGTACCCTTCTTGATGTGGACCACGGCACGTATCCATTTGTGACATCCTCCAACGCAACCGCGGGCGGGGCTTGTACAGGAACCGGGGTCGGCCCCAATAAAATCGATAAGGTAATAGGTGTCGTAAAAGCCTATACGACCCGCGTCGGAGAAGGGCCTTTCCCCACGGAATTCGGCCCCGATCTTATGGACAGGATACGTAAAAAAGGTAAAGAATTCGGCGCAACGACAGGCCGTCCCAGACGATGCGGATGGTTCGATTCGCTTGTCGTAAAACATTCCGTAGCTGTGAACGGTATAGATGAAATTGTGGTGACCAAGCTGGATGTATTGGACGATCTCGACAGCCTGAAGATATGCACGGCCTATAAATTTGAAGGTAAGATCTATGATAGGTTTCCCGCTAACCTGAGGGCGATGGAAGGTTGTCAGCCGGTATATGAGGAACTTCCCGGTTGGAAGTCTGACACGACGCAGGTGACCTCATATATCAAGCTTCCTGCCAATGCAAAACGCTATCTTAACAGGATACAGAAGATATTAGGTAAGAAGATCGCGCTTATATCTGTAGGATGTGACAGGAAGCAGACATTTACGCGCACGTAGTCCTTGACATCCAAGGCGTGCGGGTGTTAATATCATTCAAATAGAAAAAGGAGGGGTTTAGCATGAAGAGATTTGTTTTAGCGGTACTTATAGGCGTATTTGCCATTACCGTTTCCGGATGCGCGGTAAATTTTTATAAAGGGAAACCGGAACAAGAGATAAAAATAAAGAAACTCACTACCCAGGTCGAGGAACTTGAACAGGCCAAACGAATGCTCGAGGACAGGCTTGCCAGGGAAATTGCAGATAAACAGGTTCTATTGGAACAGACTTCCAGGGGCCTTGTCATAACCATGGCAAACGATATATTGTTTGATTCGGGAAAAGCGAAATTAAAAAGCAATGCGCACGATGTCCTGAGAAAGATAGCTTCCGTAATAAAGGAAGCGGCTCCCGACAGGAGCGTGGGCGTCGAAGGACATACGGACAGCGTTCCGATAAAGCATTCCGGATGGAAATCTAACTGGGAGCTTTCAGCGGCACGCGCTACAAATGTACTCCACTATATGATAGACGAGTGCGGAATGGAACCGCAGAAGATGTCGGCCATAGGCTACGGTGAATATCATCCTGTTGATACTAACGATACAAAAGCCGGCCGCGCGACTAACCGCAGGGTCGAGATAATAATACTGCCGAAAGAGATAACTAAAAAATCATACGATGAGGTGCAGGGCAAATTATCCGATGAAGCCAGGCTGGCGGAGGAATCGAGGCAGACGGAGAGCGCTTCGGTAGCTAAATAAGAATGCGCGTTTACGTATATGAGTAAAATACAATGGGGGACCCTCACGGTCCCCCATTGCTTTGATTAATATGAAAAAAAGTATTATCCCACAACACGTTGCAATAATAATGGACGGCAATGGCCGCTGGGCCAAGTCCAGAGGGCTGCCAAAGATAGCCGGCCATCGTGCCGGTGTCGACAGCGCCAGGGAGGCGGTAAAGTCCGCAGGCGAACTTGGCATAAAAATCATTACGCTTTATACTTTCTCAACCGAGAATTGGAAGCGCCCCAAGAGCGAAGTTACCGCCTTATTCGGGCTGCTGGAAGCCTACATCGATAGTGAGTCCGATAAACTTGCAAAAGAACGTATAAGATTTATGGTAACCGGGGATATTGACGGAATCCCGGAGCCTCTTAGGTCCAAACTTAAGAAGACGGTCATCGATACAGCTAAAAATGGATCTTTAACTGTAAATCTGGCTCTAAATTATGGTTCCAGGGCAGAGATAACGCGTGCCGTCAGATTGATAGCTTCGGATGTAAAAGCAGCGAAGCTTAAAATAGATAAAATAGATGAAGACGTATTCTCCCGGTATCTTTACACAAAAAATCTGCCGGATCCCGATCTTATTATAAGGACTTCGGGTGAGCACAGGGTGTCCAATTTTATGCTTTGGCAGATATCCTATGCTGAGATATATATAACCGATACGATGTGGCCCGACTTCAGGAAGAAAGATCTTTCGGATGCTATTGCCTGGTTCGGAAATCGCCAGAGGAGGTTTGGTGGATAGTATATCGCTTAAAAAAAGAATAGCTTCGAGCGCCCTCATATTGACTCTTGTTGCCCTGGTCACTTTTTATTTTCCGAACTGGGTATTTTCGCTTTTGGCGTCGGCAATGATAGGCGTCGCACTGTTTGAATTCCTCAATATGGCCGAAAGGCGGGGAGTGTTCGTATATAAATATTTTACGATAGTGCTGGGGATGCTAATTCCCTTAATAGTATATTTTCAGATGGGTACCGAAGGTTATTTTACACTGGAGCCTTTTTTTATAGTAATAACCTGCCTGTTTCTCTTCGTCCTGCAGTTTACGCGGCGGGATTCTTCGGAGGCGCTCGTATCTATTGCGGTTACCGTGTTCAGTCTATTATATATCGCCTGGTTCTTTTCGTTTCTAATTAAGCTTAAATTTATGCCGCATGGTTCGCTTTTGGTGGCATTCCTGGTGCTTGTGACTAAGATAGGTGATGTAGGAGCGTATTTTGTAGGCGGTTCGGTCGGTAAACATAATTTAATACCCAGGATAAGTCCCCATAAAACCGTAGAGGGAACTATCGGGGGTCTTGTATTCAGTGTGGCCGGTGCTCTGGCAAGCAAAGCATATCTTCCGAATTTTCATTACGCCCACCTTCTTACGCTGGGCCTCCTCTTAGGAATACTGGCACAGGTTGGGGATCTTGCAGAGTCTCTTCTTAAAAGAGCCTGTGAAGTTAAAGACTCCGGCAAAAATCTGTCCGGTTTTGGCGGGATGCTGGATCTGATAGATAGCCTTATATTTACGGCACCAATATTTTACTTCTATGTAGTGGTGGTGATGCGATGAAAAGGCGTGTCGCCATACTGGGCTCCACCGGATCTATCGGCAAGAGTGCGCTGGATGTAATTTCTCGCCTGGGACGGGATTTTGAGGTTGTTGCCCTTTCGGCGGATTCCAGCATAAGCTGTCTTGCGGCTGAAGCCAGGTTTTTTCGGCCAAAGATAGTTACTGTCGGAAACGAAAGTTTGATTCCCGGAATAAAGAAAATCCTGCCCCGCGGTATCCGGGTTTTGGCAGGCCGCGACGGCTTAAGCGAAATAGTCTCTAGGGCTGATGTTGATATAGTGGTATTGGCGATATCCGGTACCGCGTGCATAGAACCTTTGGTCAAAGCCATAGAATACGGCAAGAGGATAGCGCTTGCCAATAAAGAAGCGCTTGTCAGCGCAGGGCCGATCATAATGGAACTTGCGTCGCGCAAAAAAGCAGAGCTGTTACCGGTAGACAGCGAACATAGCGCTATATTTCAGTGTATAGATCGATCCGGCGGATGCGATATATCGAAGATATATCTTACCGGTTCAGGCGGTCCGCTGTTGGATGTGCCTAAAAAAGATTTTGACAAGCTGTCTAGCGGGAGAGTGCTGGACCATCCGAAGTGGAAGATGGGCAAGAAGATATCCGTAGATTCGGCCACTATGATGAATAAAGGCCTGGAGATAATAGAGGCCAAATATCTATTCGGCATAGACGATAGAGCCATAGAGGTATTGATACATCCGGAGGCGATAGTCCATTCCATGGTGGAGTTTGCCGACGGGTCTGTGCTGGCCCAGATGGGCGTTCCGGATATGAGGACCCCCATACAATATGCGCTTACTTATCCCCGGCGGATCAAAGGTGCAGCCGGGTCGGTGGACTTTGTCCGTACTGCCAGCCTTTCTTTCAGGAAGCCAGATAATAAGAAGTTCCCGTGCATTGATATGGCACGGTCTGCGGCAAGAAGCGGTGCTTACGCGCCTGCCGTCCTTTGTGCAGCCGATGAAGAAGCCGTAAAGCGGTATCTCGAAGGAAGGATAAAGTTCTCCGATATCCCTAAGGTTATCGAAAAGGTGTTAGCCAGGAGTAAAAATAAATCCAAATCAAGCCTTACGGTCGACGGCGTACTGGACGCCGTATCGTGGGCCAAAGAAGAAACGAGGTCAATTTGCTGTCATTAGTATACTTCATCGGTGTATTGAGCGTTCTCGTCCTTGCGCACGAGTTCGGCCATTTCATAACTGCCAAGCGTCTGAAGGTCCATGTGCAAATATTCTCTCTCGGGTTCGGTCCGAAATTATGGAGCATTAAGAAGGCCGAAACCGAATACCGTATCTCGGCGATACCGCTCGGCGGATATGTCAAGATGGCCGGCGATGAGCCCACTGAGCGCCTGGAAGGTAAGCCGCATGAATTTTTATCAAGGTCAGTTGGCGACAGATTTAAGATAATATTTGCAGGTCCGGCGCTAAATTATATCCTGGCATTTATTATATTCTCGGTCATATTTATGTTCGGCTCACCGACGCTTACTACGGAAGTTGGCGGGTTCCTGGAAAATTATCCGGCTCAGAAGGCCGGTATCATGGTGGGCGATAAGATACTCTCCGTCAACGGTAAGCCGGTAAAATACTGGGAAGACATGACCGCTATGATACACAAGCATTCCGGAGAGAGCATAAAGATATCTCTCGACAGGAATGGCGCTGTCATAGAAAAGGATATAGTGCCCATGGTCCGTAAGACAAGGGATATATTCGGCAAAGAGACTGCGATAACATTAATAGGCGTCAGTCCATCCCAGAAGATAGAGAATGTAAAGTATGGGGTTCTCGAGTCTCTAGGGATGGGGGCGAGCAAACTCGTAACTCTTACGCTGGTTACTTACAAGGCCTTGTGGGCGGTGATGACAGGGAGCCTCTCCGTCAAGGAGTCGATGACCGGGCCTATCGGTATATTTGTAGTGACCGGGCAAGCGGCGAAGATGGGGCTTATATATATATTTCACCTCATGGGGATATTGAGCGCATCGCTTGCGATATTTAATCTTCTGCCGCTTCCGATACTGGACGGCGGGCATATACTATTTTTGGCGATCGAGAAAGTCAGGGGTAAACCGATGTCATTTAAGACCCAGGAAATCATTGCCAATATAGGTGTGGCCTTTCTTATACTTCTCACGGTATTTATATTTTACAGCGACATAATGAAATTTGGTATAGCCGGTAAGATAATGAGTGTATTTAAGAGATGATAAAAAGACGTAAGACAAGACAGGTAAAAGTCGGCGGCGTGAAGATAGGCGGCGGCGCACCTGTCTCGATACAGTCGATGGCCAAAGTCGACACTTCCGATGTGAAGGCCGTGGCGGCCCAGGTTAAGAGGCTGGAGACAGCCGGCTGTGAAATAATAAGAGTAGCCGTTAAAAGTTTTGATGATGCCCGGGCTATACGCGATATTAAAAGGAAGATAAATATACCGCTAGTTGCAGATATCCATTTTAATCACCGCCTGGCGATCGAATCTATTAATAGCGGTGCGGATAAGATCCGGTTAAATCCCGGGAATATCGGTAAACGCGGGGATGTAGAAGCGGTAGTGAGGGCGGCAAAGAAAGCGAAGATACCGGTACGGATAGGCGTGAATTCGGGATCCGTAGGAAATAGGCATAAGAAACAGGCGTCGCTTCATCTGGTCGATTCAGCGCTTGGCTATATCAAAATATTTGAAGAACTCGATTTTCATGATATAATCATCTCGCTGAAAGCATCCGATGTTGTCACTACGATAGAAGCGTACAGACGGATCTCCGGGGTCTCGGACTACCCGCTGCATCTTGGTATTACGGCATCAGGTTCTTACGATCCCGGCGTAATAAAGTCCGCGATAGGCATAGGGTCGCTCCTGGCTGACGGCATAGGTGACACAATAAGGGTTTCTCTCGCGGCTGATCCGGTCGAAGAGGTAATAGCCGCAAGACGCATATTAAGCTCCGTCGGAGCAAGGCACTTCGGACCAGAAGTCATATCGTGCCCAACCTGCGGCCGTTGTCAGGTAGATCTTAGGCGAATCGTTTGTGAACTTGAAAATATTTTACAAAGAACGAATAACAAAAAGAAAGCAGCGGAAGAGCCGCTTACCATTGCTATAATGGGCTGTGAAGTTAACGGTCCGGGTGAAGCAAAAGAAGCAGATATCGGCATCGCCTTCGGAAAAAATTCCGGGATGCTGTTTAAAAAAGGCAAGAAGATAAAGAGGGTGGATAGTAAGAACGCCATAAAGGAGCTTTTGAAGATAATATGAGATGGTCTGAAGCGCTTATACCGACCCTTAAAGAAGATCCTCAGGACGCTGAGGTAATAAGCCATAAATTGATGGTCCGCGGAGGATTCATCCGTAAGCTCGCATCCGGTGCGTATTCATATTTACCGCTCGGCTTTCGTGTGCTATCGAAGGTAGTGGCCATAATCAGAGAAGAGTTAGACTCGCGCGGATGCCAAGAGGTTCTTTTGCCGGCTGTCCATCCGCCGGAGATATGGAAGAAGACGGGCCGTTATGATCTATTAGGGGCCGTGCTGATAAAATTTAAGGATCGTTCAGGCAAAGAATGTGTCCTCGGGCCGACCCACGAAGAGATAATTACCGATCTTGTGGCCAACAATATAAGATCCTACAGGGAACTTCCGCAGACTTTCTACCAGGTGCAGACTAAATTCAGGGATGAACCCCGCCCGCGATTCGGCGTCATGAGAACCAGTGAATTCATAATGAAGGATGCCTATTCTTTCGATTGCGATGTAGAGGGCCTGGACAAGACTTACAAGAAGATGTATGAAGCGTACTGCGCGATATTCGAGCGCTGCGGCCTGCCTTTTATACCGGTTGAAGCCGATCCCGGTATGATGGGAGGGAATGTTTCCCATGAATTCATGGTGCCATCGGCCGCAGGCGAGGACAGGATAGTTACCTGCGATAAATGTAAATACGCCGCGTCTACCGAGGTCGCAAAGACGGATGGCATAGGCGGTAGAGCTAAGAATAAAAAAGAAAAAGAACTTCCGATAGCAGAGGTGGAGACACCCGGTATTACGACGATAGAGAAGGTGTCGGAGCTGCTCAAGACCGAGCCGATAAAGCTCGTAAAGACTCTTATATACAAAGCCGATGACAAGATAGTGGCCGTACTTTTGCGCGGTGATTTTGAAGCCAATGAAACCAAAATAAAGAATTATCTGAAATGCACAATCCTTGAACTTGCCGATGCCGCCACCATAGAGAAGGTGACCGGCGCGCCCGTCGGATTCTCCGGTCCTGTGAAGATAAAAGACGCCCGTATAATTGCAGACAACAGC
>Ga0247841_10009970_pt1 | contig 13094 bp, 13 predicted proteins | sample LaCruzMarch2015__2_FD_192410 | JGI IMG/M metagenome (GOLD analysis project Ga0247841, IMG submission 192410) | Freshwater microbial communities from meromictic Lake La Cruz, Castile-La Mancha, Spain - LaCruzMarch2015_18m | ecosystem: Environmental > Aquatic > Freshwater > Lake | place: Spain... | reverse complement strand
TAACAAGTTCCTGACGCCCGTAGATAGTTGTTTCACCAATGGCAAGCTGTTTCTCATTAAGACAGGGATATGCTGTGTTAAGAAAAGAGTAGGTTTCTGCAACCTCGGGTATTTCACCCTTTTTTATGACACCAGTCATGTCCCAGGCCTCTTCAGTTGCCATCATCCCCTCGTATACCGGGTGCATGGTTCCGTTTTCATATTTGGCATGAGGTATTATGTCAAGCCATGTTCTGTATTTTCCGTCGCAGCTGTGTGAAGTCATAACAGACCCGTCGGTGGATGCAAGTTTTCCTACCATTATTGTAGTACAGTTCTCTGCATATCCTGGTCCATCCGTTTCAATATCAGAATATTGTGAAAATACAGCAAGTGAAAATGACAAACAGAGACCCATTATTGTCAACCTGACATGTTGTTTGAATTTATTCATATGTATTATTGTAATTGTTGTTAACTAATTTAAGAAAGATGTACAAAAATAGTTTTTTATGACAATTATTATAAAAATTGGGGTCTTTTAAGATTGTTGATTGTAACTATTTTGTAATTTGAAAGCTTGTATTGTCAATGGAGTTTAATTTTATAGTGTGTTCACCTCATGAAGCAATGCTGGTCGATAACATGACACTTGTTAGGTTTTGTACTCTTATTTTTTCTTATCTTGCCCTAACATAAAACGGTTAATTGTTGATATTAAATAGTTACATATCATTCTTTTATGTTTTTTTAAGATATGAAGTTAAATCAAAGGAAACATCAATATCCAGGTATATTTTGGTTTCCGGATATAATCTTGAATTTATAATTTCCGTAAGAACGACTATATTATTTCATGATAAATGATAAACTAATAAACCCTTCCAGCATTGTAGTTGTTGGTGGGTCAGATGATTTGTTTAAACCGGGTGGCAAGGTCCTTAAGAATATTATCGATGGAAAATTCTGCGGGAAAATATATGCAGTAAATCCTAAGCAGGATCTTGTTCAGGGTGTCAGATGTTTCAGGGATATTGAAGATCTGCCTTCCGTGGATCTGGCAATACTTGCCATTCAGGCTGGTTCATGCCTGAGGGTTGTTGAGTTATTGGTAGAGAAAAAAAACACTATGGCCTTCATAATAATTTCCGCGGGTTTCAGTGAAGCGGGTGAAGAGGGACGGCGGCTCGAAAAAGAGATTGTGGATGTTGTTAATAAAGCAGGAGCCTGTATGATTGGGCCCAATTGCATTGGTGTCATAACGCAGTCGTATCATGGCGTATTCACTTCCCCGGTTCCAAAGTTGAACAGCAAAGGGTGTGATTTTGTTTCGGGTTCAGGGGCCACTGCAGTGTTCATCTTTGAATCGGCAATGCAGAAAGGACTAAATTTCGCGAGCGTTTATTCGGTTGGAAACAGTGCCCAGATCGGTGTTGAGGAGGTGCTTGAATACTGGGACAATACTTACATTAAAGAAAAAAGTTCTCCCATAAAACTCATATATGTAGAGAACATACATAATCCCGACAAGCTTCTTTATCATGCGTCATCGTTGATAAGAAAGGGATGCAGGATAGCTGCCATAAAAGCTGGTACCACAGAGGCTGGCAGCAGGGCAGCCTCATCACATACCGGAGCAATGGCATCGTCTGATTCTGCTGTGGAGGCATTATTCCGCAAGGCAGGAATAGTAAGGTGTTCAGGACGTGATGAGCTTACAACCGTCGCTTCGGTTTTTTTTCACAAGAACCTCAAAGGAAGTAATATAGCAATAATAACTCATGCAGGAGGCCCTGCGGTTATGCTTACCGACGCATTGTCAGCCGGGGGGCTTAATATCCCAAAGATAACCGGATTGCACCACGACAAACTCCTTTCAATGATGAATCCGGGTGCATCAGCCGACAATCCGGTTGATCTGATTGCAACTGCGACCACTGAACAACTTGACCAGGTAATCGAGTATGTCGATAAGCAGATCTCTGAAATTGACGGGATGATAGTGATATTCGGTAATAATGGTTTGTCAGATATAACAGAGATTTATGACCTTCTCCATAAAAAGATAAAGAGCTGTTTTAAACCGCTTTATCCTATTCTGCCATCGGTATCAAGTTCATCTGAGGAACTTGGTTATTTCCTGAACAAAGGCCATGTCAACTTTCCCGACGAGGTTGTGCTTGGGAAAGCCCTAACAAAAATATCGGAAACACCTTTTCCTGCCGATGACAATATATTTCTGGAAAATATCGATGTTGCCGCCATCAGGAGGATAATCGATGATTCTCCAAATGGATATCTTGATCCCTACAGAATACAGATGCTTCTCAGTGCTGCAAATATCCCGATTGTTAAGGAGATTGTGGTATCTGATACTGTTGAACTGCTGGCTGCAGCCACACTGACCGGCTATCCTGTTGCCTTAAAGGTTGTAGGGCCTGTGCATAAATCGGATGTGGGAGGTGTTACTCTTAACATAAAATCTGAGCATCATCTCCTTGCTGAATTCCACAGGATGATGAGTATTAATGATGTTACCGGAGTTCTTGTACAACAGATGCTTTCAGGAATCGAGCTTTTCATAGGCGCAAAATATGAACCGCGGTTCGGACATATTATACTTTGTGGTCTTGGCGGTATTTTCGTGGAAGTCATCGGGGATGTTTCTTCAGGGCTTGCACCTTTGACTTTTACTGAGGCTGAATCGATGATCAGGAGCCTGAAGAGCTACAAGATAATTCGCGGGACCCGGGGAAAACAGGGGATAAATGAAAAAATCTTTGCGGAAATAATAGTCAGGCTTTCCAGTCTTTTAAGAAATGCAACAGAAATAAAAGAGTTGGATCTTAATCCGCTGTTAGGAAGTATGGAAAGCATAACAGTTGTTGATGCACGACTGAGGATAGAAAAATGAACTTTGCCTGTATACTGATCATCCAATAACATTTATAATTATATTCGGCCAATTTGTTGAACTTTAAAATTTCATAAAATGATTATCCATCAGTTATCGGTTTTTCTTGAAAACAAATCGGGAAGACTCACTGAAGTCCTTGAAGCTCTTGGAGAGGAAAATATCAGGATTACGGCATTAAGTGTTGCCGATACAGCTGAGTTTGGACTCCTGAGGATGATTGTTTCAGAACCTGAAAAGGCTAAAGAGCTTCTTAAGAAAAGAAATTTTACTGTCAACCGCTCGGAAGTAATCTCGGTAATTGCTCCAAATGAGGCACGACATTATGCAAGGGTTCTCAGAATCCTTTCTGATCTGGAGATTAGCGTGGAATATACTTATGCTTTTTCAACTGGTGATAAGTCAATAATTATACTTCGCTGTGCTGATACCGAAAAGGCGATTCATGCTCTTAAAAACCATGAGATGGAGCTTCTCAGGGCAAGTGATCTATACAAAATATAACATAATACTGGTCAGAAACTGGATAAAACAGTAAACCCGGTAAAGAAAACATTAAACATGGAAATCTGGAACCGTCATTTCGAGTGCATGGTGCGTGATGGGATGAGTCAACATCAGAGCGGGCGACTCAGGGAGACCGTCGAAAGAATTTACTTCAATGTTCCTTACTACCGAAACAAGATGCAGGAAGCAGGACTTGGGCCGGAAAGTATTAACAATATTGATGATCTTTCAAAACTGCCGTTCACAACAAAACAGGATCTGAGGGATAATTACCCATTCAGCCTGTTTGCAGTGCCAATGAGCGAAATTGTCAGAGTACATGCATCATCGGGGACCACCGGAAAACCTACTGTTGTGGGATATACACGGAACGATATCTCGACATGGTCGGAGGTGATGGCACGTACTCTAACGTCAGCCGGGGCCAACAGGAATGATTTTATTCAGATAGCTTATGGATACGGGCTCTTTACCGGAGGATTAGGATTACATTATGGTGGCGAAAAAATTGGTGCATCTGTCATTCCAATTTCAGGGGGTAACACAGTCAGGCAAATACAACTTATGAATGATTTTGGAACCACTGTTATAGCCTGTACCCCTTCCTATGCCTTATTTCTTGCAGAAGCAATTGAGGAAAGCGGTATAAGAAGAGAAGACCTGAAACTAAGGGTTGGTGTTTTTGGTGCAGAGCCATGGACCGAAAATATGCGAAAAGAGATAGAGGAAAAACTCAGGATAAAGGCCATTGATATCTATGGATTAAGTGAGATTATTGGTCCGGGGGTTGCTTTTGAATGTCCTCATCAGAAGGGGCTTCATATTAACGAGGACCACTTTCTCCCGGAAATTATCGATCCTGAAACTCTTAAGGTACTACCCGCAGGAAGCCCTGGAGAACTTGTTTTTACAACGATAACCAAAGAGGGACTGCCACTTATCAGGTACCGTACCCGCGACCTTACACGTCTGAACTATGAGAGATGTAGTTGTGGACGCACCCTGGTTCGGATGGATAAATGCCTCGGTCGAAGCGATGACATGCTCATAATAAGGGGTGTAAACCTCTTCCCCTCGCAGATTGAGAGCGTTCTGCTGGAGATGAAAGAAATTAAACCTCACTATTTGTTAATTGTCGACCGGATTAATAATCTCGATTCACTCGAACTGAAGGTTGAGGTGGAAGAGGAATACTTTCAGGACAGGATAAGTGAATTACAGTCGCTGCGCGACAAAATACGGAACACCCTCGAATCGGCAACTGGTCTTGGATTAAAAGTTACTCTCGTTGAACCAAAAACCATCGAAAGGAGCGAGGGCAAATCAAAACGTGTAATTGATAATCGCAAATACTGATTGATTTTAAATAATTTTGCAGGTGTAAAGCCTGCCATGCATAGAGTACTAAACTATAATTAAGTTAATGAAAAATACACCGGTAGAATATAATACGGTAAAATCGATAATTGAAAATAGCGGAATAGCCGATCCGGGAAAGGCCAGTATCCGTGAACTTGTAAAGCTTGTAAATCAAATCGAGAGTGCAGGCAATGTAAAATTTGTGAGGATGGAAATGGGGGTTCCCGGTTTACCTGCTCCTGCCATAGGAATTGACGCCGAAATAGCAGCCCTCAGGAACGGTGTCGCTTCCTTGTATCCGAGTATTGAAGGTATTGCCCCTCTGAAAGAGGAGGCTTCCCGTTTCATAAAACTCTTTCTCGATCTCGACATCAATCCCCAGGGATGTGTTCCTACAGTTGGTTCGATGATGGGTTCTATGGCAAGTTTTCTTGTTGCCAACAGGAATGACAGTACAAAAGAGGGTACCCTGTTCCTCGATCCGGGTTTTCCGGTTCATAAACAACAAGTCAAAATGATAGGTCATGATTATCATGCGTTTGACATTGCTGATTTCAGGGGAAGTAAGCTTAGGGGTAAGTTGGAATCGATCCTCCAATGCGGTAAGATCTCTTCTATTCTTTATTCGAATCCTAATAACCCATCATGGATGTGCCTCACCGAAGATGAACTTTCGGTGATAGGTGAACTTTCATTAAGGTATGGTGTTATTGTAATTGAAGATCTCGCGTATTTCGGAATGGATTTCAGAAAAGACTATTCAACACCAGGGTTAGCTCCCTTTCAGCCAACAGTTGGCCGGTATACTGATGATTATATTATACTTATATCCAGTTCAAAGGCATTCAGCTATGCGGGTCAGCGCATTGGAATGATGGCAATATCAGATCACCTTTACGACAGGCAGTATCCCGATCTTGTGAGATATTATTCATCTCCGGGATTCGGTCACTCCATTGTTTATGGTGCACTCTATGGGTTATCGGCAGGTGTTGCTCATTCTGTGCAGCACGGACTAGCCGCTATCTTGAAGGCAGTGAATGATGGCACTTATAAATTTGTGGATGAGACAAGAGAGTATGGGGAAAGAGCCCGGATAATGAAGCAGCTCTTTCTCGAAAACAGTTTTAAACTGGTGTATGATACTGATCTGGATGAACCAGTTGCAGATGGGTTCTATTTTACTGTGTGTTATCCGGGAATGACAAGCAGCGAACTGTTAAAAGAATTGCTTTACTATGGCATAAGTGCAATATCGCTTAATATAACCGGGAGCAGCAGGAAGGATGGTCTCCGGGCTTGTGTTGCACAGGTGCATCCCAATCAATTCGGAGATCTTGAAAATCGCCTGAGACAATTTCAAAATGACCATCCATTAAATTAAGAATTAAAACAGGAAATATGGCAAAAATGAGAGGCAGTATCGTTGTTGATGCTGAGAGATGCAAAGGATGCGAAGTATGCAGAGTATCATGCCCGACGGGAACCATCGGAATGGCCAAAGAGGTTAACCATAAAGGTTATTATTTTGCATTTCCCGAACATCCTGATCTGTGCATTGGCTGCGCCAATTGTGCAATGGTTTGTCCCGACGGGGTTATAACAGTATATAAAACAAAAATATAGGCAGCCCATGAAAAAGGAATTAAGGTTAATGAAAGGCAATGAGGCCATTGCAGAAGCTGCAATAAGAGCAGGAACTGACGGTTACTTTGGTTATCCGATTACACCACAGAGCGAAATACTCGAATACCTTATGGAGGCAAATCCATATGAAACAACCGGAATGGTAGTCCTCCAGGCTGAAAGCGAGGTTGCTGCGATAAATATGGTATATGGAGGTGCAGCATGTGGAAAAAAAGTGATGACCTCATCATCTTCACCAGGTATCAGCCTCAAACAGGAGGGTATCTCCTATATAGCCGGAGCTGAGCTTCCCTGCCTGATAGTCAATGTTGCACGTGGGGGACCTGGACTGGGGACTATTCAGCCGGCTCAATCCGACTATTTCCAGTCGGTAAAGGGAGGAGGGCACGGCGACTACCACCTTATAGTTCTTGCACCTTCATCTGTTCAGGAGATGGCCGACTTTGTGGAGCTAGGCTTTGATCTTGCCTTTAAATACCGTAACCCGGTACTTATTCTTTCCGATGGCGCAATTGGCCAGATGATGGAAAAGGTATACCTGAATCCTCCAAAACCCAGGTCAACTGAAATACCTGATTGGGCAACAACAGGGAAACCAGCTACACGGGAGAGAAATATAATAACATCGCTCGACCTGGATCCGAACGGACAGGAAAATTTCAATCTGAAACTCCAGGCAAAGTATGATGAAATCAGGAAGAAGGAGGTAAGATATGAGGAATTCCAGTGTGAGGATGCGGAATACCTCCTTGTAGCTTATGGAACCAGCGCAAGGGTCTGCCAGAAGTCGGTTCAGATTGCCCGTGAACAGGGTCTGAAGGTAGGATTACTCCGACCTGTTACTCTGTTTCCCTTTCCCTCCGACAGGATAAGTGAACTATCTGACAGGGTTAAAGGTATTCTTTCAGTTGAGATGAGCGCCGGCCAGATGGTTGAGGATGTTCAGCTTGCCGTTGGCTGTAAGGTACCAGTGAAGCACTTTGGAAGAATGGGTGGCATCGTCACAACTCCTGATGAAGTGGTCGATTTTCTTAAATTAAAAATTATAGGAGGCTGAAAGATGATAGTTGCTACAGGCATTAAAGATATAATTAAACCTGAAAACCTGGTTTACAAGAGATCCAGTGTCATGACTGACAATGTTCTTTCTTATTGTCCAGGATGCGGACATGGTACTGCTAACAGAATTCTTGCAGAAGTAATTGAAGAAATGGGGATCCAGTCGAAGACAATTGGTGTTTCGCCTGTCGGATGCTCCGTTCTTTTATATAACTTCCTCGATGTTGATATGCAGGAAGCTGCTCATGGTCGTGCTCCTGCGGTTGCGACAGCTATAAAAAGACTTATTCCCGACAGTTTTGTATTCACCTACCAGGGTGATGGCGATCTCGCGGCTATAGGTACTGCCGAAACCATCCACGCATGTAACAGAGGCGAGAACATCCTTATAGTATTTGTTAACAACGGCATTTACGGGATGACAGGAGGTCAGATGGCCCCGACAACCCTGCCGGGAATGAAATCATCAACCTCACCCGGAGGAAGGGATGTCAAGACCATGGGAAATCCTCTTAAAATGACCGAAATAGTAGCTACACTTCCTGGAACTTACTATGTTACACGACAGAGTGTTCATACTCCGGCAAATGTGCGAAAGACAAAAAAAGCCATACGTAAGGCCGTTGAATACCAGAAGCTCGACAGGGGAACCTGCTTTATTGAGATAGTCTCAAACTGCAACTCAGGGTGGAAGATGACTCCCGTGCAGGCTAATAAGTGGATGGAAGAGACAATGTTTCCCTATTATCCTCTGGGAGATATTAAAATTCCGGAAGAATAGCTTAAAAGGTACAGATATATTAATTTCCATTTTCATGCCTGAGAATGAAATAGAAAGTAATTTTTTCTTCCTGTTGGTAGTAAATATCCGGGAGAATAATTGAAGGCGTAACGAAAATTTGTTTAAGTAAAAACGGAAATATCTTTAAAAGTATTTAAGTTTTTTCATACATTTAACAAACCTAATTTTATTATGAAAAAGTTATCACAATTTTCAGGCATTTTCTTTGTTCTCCTGGCTGGTCTTTTCTTTTCCCTCCTTTTTAGTTGCAAAAAAGAGGAAGTTAAAGTAGTTCCTATTGTTGTAGCCTCGTCTGTGGTCAATATCACGGAGACTACTGCTGTTTGTGGTGGTGAAATTTCTTCTGATGGTGGTGCTGATGTAACATCACGTGGAGTATGTTGGAGCCTAAATGCTAATCCAACCACTTCTGACAAAAAAACAATTGACGGTGTTGGTAAAGGAACATTTAATAGTTCAATTACAGGGTTAACACCCGGCGGAACTTATTATTTACGTGCTTACGCTGGTAATTCGGTCGGAACTGCTTACAGTAGTCAGGTTATATTCACGGCGCTTGCATCTGAAGTCGCTCTTACTACCAAATCTCTTTCACTTGTCACAACCACCTCTGCAGCATGCGGAGGAGCCATATCAACTGATGGTGGTGCAGCGGTTACCGCACGGGGAGTTTGCTGGAACACGTCAGCGAATCCTACAATTGCAAATAGCAAAACATCCGACGGCACAGGTCCTGGACTATATACAAGTTCAATTACCGGTTTAACAAAAAATACTCTTTATTATATCAGGGCATATGCAACAAATAGTGTCGGTACTTCATATGGAGATGAAATATTGCTTAAGACTTTTACAGGTACTGTTACTGATGTTGAAAACAATGTGTACAACACAGTTACAATAGGGACACAGGTGTGGATGGCTGAAAACCTTAGAACTACAAAATATAATGATGGCACCTCAATTACTTTGGTGGCAGATGGAGTTGCCTGGGCAGCATTAACCACAGAGGGTTATTGTTGGTATAATAATGATAAAGCTACTTATAAAACCCCTTATGGAGGGTTATACAACTGGTATGCAGTGAATCCGGCTAACAATGGTGGAAAAAATGTATGCCCGGAAGGATGGAAAGTCCCGGGCGATGACCAATGGACCAGCCTGGCGGATTTTCTCGGTGGCAACATGGGATCAGGAGGCAGACTCAAAGAAGCTGGTATGGAGCATTGGCTAAGTCCTAACACCGGAGCAACTAATGAAACAGGCTTTACAGCTCTTCCAGGTGGCAACCGTAGTGCTAATGGAGAATATGTCGGGATTAACACCGGAGGTAACTGGTGGAGTTTGACAGAGTATGAGATCAACAGCGCGTGGAACCGATACTTAAACTCCGCAAACAGTCATGTTCATCCTCAGTTCTGGGGTAAGAGAAATGGTGTTTCTGTAAGGTGCATTAAGGATTTGTAATTTTTAATTTGTTTATCAGAGGATTGGTAACTTTTACCAGGACTTTTCGAAGAGATACAATTGAAGTTAACCCCATAATTAGGAAATTTGAAAAGATGACTGAAGAAATACTTATAGCGGGATTTGGAGGACAGGGAGTTCTCTCAATGGGAAAGATAATGGCATACTCGGGAGTGATGGAAGATATGGAAGTCAGCTGGATGCCCTCCTATGGACCAGAAATGCGCGGAGGAACAGCAAATGTGATTGTGATACTTAGCAGTGAAAGAATCAGCTCACCCATAGTTCGTCATTTCGATACTGCAATAATACTGAATCAGCAATCGCTCGATAAGTTTGAAAGCTCAATTAAAAGTGGAGGAGTACTTATCTACGACGGTAACGGAATAACACGTCACCCCGAAAGAAAGGATATTACTATTTACCGTGTTGATGCCTCTGAAGAAGCCGCAAAAATGAATATGTCAAAGGTCTTCAATATGATCGTGCTGGGCGGATTCCTTAAGGTCAGGCCCATTATAAAGAACGATAGTGTAATAAAGGGATTAAAAAAATCACTTCCGGTAAGATATCATAACCTTATTCCGATGAACGAGCAGGCTCTCCTTCGCGGTGAGGAAATTATTTACGAAGTCAGAAAACCAGAATAAGCTTACAGTTTAGTTATCTCAACGAAATATTGTTTCATTTGCTCAGTGACAATCCCTGTGCCCTGTGCCCCATGCCCCATGCCTTTGCAGTCTATCATCGCTCGTAGAAATGCATCTCCTCAATATATTTCCACACCTGCGACGGGAGGAAATATGACATGTTCTTTCCTTTTTTAATACTCTCACGGATAAATGTGCCCGATATTTCCATCAATGGTGCTTTAGATTTATGCACAACAGCCATATTTAGGATAGTGTTGAGTTTTTGTGAGTCGGGTTGTACTGATCCTGGTCTCGGATATACATAGATAGGATATTTCAGAATAAGTTCTTCTGCGTTTTTCCACTTATGCAGGGTGAACAGATTATCCTCACCCATAACAAGGCAGAATTTATGTCCCGGATGTTTCTCCTTCAAATATGTAAGTGTATCAATTGTATAGGAGGGAAGTGGCAGATTGAACTCTATGTTGGAAGCTTTCAGCTTCAGGTTGTCTCCTATTGCAAGCTGAACCATATAGAGCCTCTGATAGTCGTCGAGAAGGGTCTCCTTTTTTTTCAGGGGGTTGTGCGGACTAACAACAAACCACACTTCTTCGAGGTTTTCAAATTCAGTCATATATCCGGCAATTGCAATATGCCCGATATGAACGGGATTAAATGAACCGAAGTATAAGCCGATCCTGGCCATCAGTCGTCAGGTATTTAATAGTTTATTCTTCAATAAACGACTTAACGGCTTCAAAAGCTTCATTTGTTGCTTCCTCCAACCGGTCATTTATAATTATCAAATCGAACTGATCCGCATGCGACAATTCGTGTTTTGCCTTGTCGACCCTCATATTTATTGTCGACAGGCTGTCGCTGCCCCTTCCGGTTAGTCTTTTCTCAAGGTCATCTACTGATGGAGGCATGATAAATATCGCCTTCGCCCTGTTTCCGAACTTCTTCTTGAGGTTCATGCCTCCCTGAACGTCAACATCAAAAAGTACATGCTTCCCATTTGACCATATCCTTTCAAGTTCCGATTTAAGGGTGCCATAACGAAGGTCTTTATAGACCTCTTCCCATTCCACGAATTCGTCGTTATTTACCCTCCTGTTGAATTCATCAGTACTCAGGAAGAAATAATTAATACCTTCCTGCTCTTTTCCTCTTCTCTGCCTTGTAGTTGCTGATACTGAGAATTCAAGGTTCAGCCCGCTTTCCAGCAGACTATTGCATATTGTTGTTTTACCGGCTCCTGAAGGAGCAGATATTATAATTAGTTTGCCTTCCATTTTCTGAGTGGAGATGATTATAATACGTTGAGCGTTTGTTCTTTGATTCTTTCCAGTTCATCTTTCATCATTACAACCAGTTTTTGTATTGAAGCATCATTGGCCTTTGAGCCGATTGTATTTATTTCGCGTCCTATCTCCTGGGTAATAAAGTTGAGAACTTTACCATTAGGGGCAGGAGTGTTCATTGTATCGACAAAGTAGTTACAATGAGTTTTAAGCCGAACCTTCTCTTCGTTTATATCATATTTTTCGAGGTAGAAGATAAGTTCCTGCTCAAATCTGTTTTTATCGATATTTTCAGAAGCAAGATTCTGGTCAAGAATTGTCTGTAACTTTTCCCTCACCCTGACAATTCTGCCGGCTTCAAAGGCAGTAACATTCTCAAGCAGTTCTAAAATCTTATCAATCGATTTCTTCATATCGGTCATTATCGAATTACCCTCCTCGATCCTGTAAATGTCAAGCATGGCTATCGATTGAATGATCTGAGCTTTTACAATTTCCCATTCATTCTCTGGCATCTCCGGCTTTTCAGTCCTTAGAGTATCGGGAAGTTTCATTATGGCCGAAAAAATCTGATCATCAAGATCAATGCCAAGCTCACCGGCTATTTCAAGGAATTGTTTGTAATAATTCCTTACTGCTGATTTGTTTATTACTGTGGCAATATCTTCATCGTGAATGTCGAAATATATTACAAAATCTATCTTTCCCCTGTCGAGTTTCTGGCTGATCAGGTTCCTTATCTCAGGTTCCTTCTCCTTGTAAAGCCATGGAAGTTTTGTGTTCAGGTCAAGCTGTTTAGAGTTGAGAGATTTGATTTCGATTGTGATTTTTTTCTGGGTAGTTTCGGCAAAGGCTTTACCATAGCCTGTCATGGATTTTATCATTTCCCTTCCTTTTAATAATTTTAGATTAATAGCGCTTGAAAGTTACAACTAATCAATGTATATAACAACTGCTTATGAAGCTCAGAGTCTTTCGAGTTCTATAGTAAAATGTCGCATAATTGGGGCTTCGCGTGTAATTCTGACACCACGTTTTATATCTTCCCTTCTTTCAAAAACATTGCGGACCACGGCTGCAACATAATTCATATGATTATCAGTATAAACCCTGCGTGGTATTGCCAGACGTACCATTTCCAGATCGGAAAACCTGTTTTCACGGGTAACAGGATCACGGTCGGCCATCAGGGCACCAATCTCTACACTCCTTACACCACCTTCAATGTATAGCTCCATTGCAAGTGTCTGGGCTGGAAATTCTTCCCTGGGTACATTGTTCAGGAATTTCAGGGCATCAATAAATACAGCGTGTCCTCCGATAGGCTCGAGAACCGGGATCTCGTATTTTTTAAGCATGGAACCCAGAAAAGCCACCTGCCCGATGCGTGATTCCAGGAAAGCAGAGTCGGTGCCTTCGTA
>Ga0247841_10009969_pt1 | contig 13094 bp, 8 predicted proteins | sample LaCruzMarch2015__2_FD_192410 | JGI IMG/M metagenome (GOLD analysis project Ga0247841, IMG submission 192410) | Freshwater microbial communities from meromictic Lake La Cruz, Castile-La Mancha, Spain - LaCruzMarch2015_18m | ecosystem: Environmental > Aquatic > Freshwater > Lake | place: Spain... | reverse complement strand
TGAAGTTCTCCCAGGGCGTTACCGACCGCAATCACCCATTGGCCAATTTGCAACTCATCTGAATCGCCTAATTCGACGACTGGTAAACCTGTTGCTTCAATTTTCAGAATGGCCAAATCATTAGTCGGATCAATTGCTTTTTTTTCCGCATCATAGGTTTTGCCATCAGACATCAATACTGTAAGAGTGTCTCCAGATTCGGCTACATGCTTATTAGTTAAAATTAAACCGTCATTGGTAATAATAAAGCCGGTACCGCCACCCTGTTCTTGATAAACTTGACCAAAAAAATCTTGGCTATTGCGGGAAGTGGAAATGGAAACTACCGCCGGACTAACTTTTTTGGCCGAATCAATCACTTTGCTTGATTCTTCCAGTACAACCTTTTGAGTCGTCGTGTTATTAAAATTAATGTTCTGAAGGTTAATACCCAATTTTTCTTTTAGAAATTTATTCGAAGACAAAATCATCAGCGATCCAGTACCGCCAAGTACCCCCATCACAAAGGCTAAAACCAAAAAAATGACAATAAATAAATTGGGTTTATTTTGACCACGGTAGCGTGGTTGTTGGGACTCTTCGTCAAGATAGGTAATTTTAGTCATATATCCTTTCTTTCCAAAAAAATTATTTTATTTTTTCTTCATCGTTAGCTGCATCCTGAGTCATTTTGCCCAAGATATAAGTTACTATTACAGCTAAAAATGTCACGATTAAAGCATAAAAAAGTTTACTTCTAAGTCCATTGCCTGGAGCAATAAAACGGTTAATTAAATCTTGAATCGTTTCGTTCCAAGCTAAGGCTGCCACTAAGCCAAAGCCGGCGGTAGCCAATTGGGTCATGGTTTTTAAAAATTCAGCCCTAAGGCCACTTTTCTTATTCGGCATACGATCTCCTTTACCCCGAGCTTCTCACTTCGTTCGAAGTAAGCTTAGTCAAGGGGTTTTAAATCTTATCGTTTATTATTTTGTTAACTATTTGTGGGTTGGCCTGACCTTTGGTTTCTTTCATTACCTGGCCGACCAAAAACCCAGCAGCCTCAGTCTTGCCCGCTTTAATACTGGCAATCACCTCGGGATTCTGAGCTATGACTTTTTCAACAATTTTTTCTAATTCTGATTCATCACCCATTTGTTTCAAACCTTTTTCCTTAATAATTTCCATCGCATTCTTGCCACTGGTAATCATTTCTGACAAAACATCTTTGGCAATTTTACCAGAAATAGTGCCGTCCTCAATCAAAGCAAGTAATTCAATCATTTTTTCTGGACCAATTGCCAATAATCCGTCCGATTTCAATTCATTAATTACCCAGTTGGCGGCAAGTTTGACAGATACTTTGGCGCTTACTTGTTCAAAGTAATTCGCCATTTGACTATCAATGCTTAAAACTTCGGCGTCCTGTAGTGGTATGCCTAGACTATCGACATATCTTTTTCTTTTTTGGCTTGGTAGTTCTGGGAGCTCATCTTTTAATACGGAAAAATCAAAAACTTCTTTCACTTCGAATGGTGGTAAATCCGGCTCAGGGAAATAGCGATAATCTTGCGATGTTTCCTTACTTCTTTGAGAATAGGTTTCGCCTTTGGCTTCATTCCAACCACGGGTTTCTTTAGTAATTTTGCGGCCTTCTTCAATTTCCCCAATTTGACGCTTCTCTTCAAAAATCAAAGCCCGCTCAATCATGCGAAAGGAATTCATATTTTTTATTTCTGTCGGTATGCCTTCAACTCCATCAACTTCAATACTGATATTGGCGTCGCATCTTAAATGCCCTTTTTCCATATCCGCATCCGAAACATCCAAATATCTTAAAATGGAGCGCAATTCTTGAACAAATTGTTTGGCGTCTTTGGGTGATTCAATATCTGGTTCAGTCACAATTTCCATCAAAGGCGTGCCCGCACGATTAAGATCAACCAGGGAATCATTGCCGCTATGAATTAATTTTCCCGCATCTTCTTCTAAATGAATGCGTCTGAGCCGAATTTGTTTTTCGCTACCTCCGACAATAATCGAGACCACGCCGCCAATAACAAACGGTAAATCAAATTGCGAAATTTGATAGCCTTTTGGCAGATCGGGATAAAAGTAATGCTTACGATCAAACTTGGAAAATTCCGCTATTTTTGAGTCCAATGCTAATCCAGTTTTCAACGTCCATTCGATCGCTTGACGGTTGGCCACTGGTAAAACGCCGGGGAGGCCCATGCAAACTGGACAAACTAAAGTATTGGGCTCTGCCCCTTCGGCATTATTGTCACAACCACAAAACATTTTAGATTTGGTTTTGAGTTGAACATGGATTTCCAAGCCAATCACTGTTTTAAATAAACTCATTTTATCCTCACTAATTCGTTGATGGCCAGAGCAAAGTTTTCGATTGCCGATCGCGCCATAAAATCGGTTAAAGTGTATTCGGCATTGTGAACCAATTCATTGCGGACTTTGTGTCCCTGCCAAGCAGCATTATAACCTTCAGGGCTAAAGCGATTTTTACTGGCTTTAAGCCGATCCCCCATGGTTAAGCCCGGTGTATGTAAACCTTTTAAAATATGATCCAATAACTTATCAGCTTCTAAAACCGCGCGGGAATAATTCGATGGTTTGCCCAAGGCAATCAACTGTTGAATTTCCGCCCATTTTTGGTGCAAGAAAGATTGATCAAGACTTCTGAATTCTCTAGCATTCGGTTGATAGGTTTTGGCAGATTTTCGCATAAAAAACCTAAATGGCCAAGAAATTAGCCACCAAATACCTTTTAATATGGCAATTACAATCTGTTGTTCAGTTGATTTTTTGTATCGGCGCACGCGGTAAGTCACCTCGCACTCCTTCATACATCTTGGCTATATTTAAAAGCTTAAAATCTGCCAATTGTGGCGCTAAAAGTTGCAGTCCCACGGGAAGATTTTGTGCAAAACCGGCTGGAATGCTTACAGCCGGAAGCCCGGACAGGTTAACAGCAATCGTATAAATATCGGATAAATACATACTCAATGGATCCTTGGATTTTTCTCCCAGTTTAAAAGCAGTTGTCGGAGCAACCGGACCCAAAATGAAGTCTACACTTTCAAAAGCCTTGTCAAAATCATGTTTGACCAAACTACGCACTTTTTGGGCTTTGTTATAGTATTGATCAATATAACCAGAACTGGAGGCGAAAGCGCCTAAAATAATCCGGCGTTTCGCTTCAGCGCCAAAGGCTTCAGATCGACTCTTGATATAGGTGTCGACTAAATCTTTCGCTTCAGCGCTCGAATGTCCATATTTTATGCCGTCGTATCGTGCTAAGTTGGAAGCCACTTCTACTGGCATAATAATATAGTAGCAAGATAAAGCATATTTAGTGTTCGGCAGACTGATTTCTTTGATCGTTGCGCCCAATTCTTTAAACTTGCCGATAGCCGCGTCTATAACTTTTCGTACTTCGGGATCAAGTCCTTCGGCAAAATACTCTTTGGGAATTCCGATTTTAATGTCTTTTATATCTTTGTAGTCTTGAGACAATTCTAAATTAAGTGAAGTGGAATCCATATCATCGTAACCGGCTATCACTTTAAAAAGAATTTCGGCATCTTCGACTGTTTTGGTCATTGGACCAATTTGGTCCAAACTGGAAGCCATGGCCAGAAGACCGTAGCGAGATACAGTTCCATAAGTCGGCTTAAAACCGACAATACCGCAAAAAGATGCTGGTTGACGAATGGAGCCACCGGTATCGCTTCCCAAGGCGGCAATAGCTAGATCCGATGCCACTACTGCCGCTGAACCACCTGATGAACCGCCAGGAACCCGCTCGATATCCCAGGGATTCTTAGTTGCGCCAAAGGCGGAATTTTCCGTTGATGAGCCCATAGCAAATTCATCCATATTGGTTTTACCAATAATAATCGCGCCAGCGTCCTTGAGTCGACGAATAACCGTGGCATCATAGGGAGCAGTAAAATTGTCTAAAATTTTACTGGCGGCTGCTGTACGAGTCCCGTCCATACACATATTGTCTTTAACAGCGATCAGTATGCCATCCAGGGGAGATAAATATTCATGATGATCACAACGAGCGTCACTTGCCTTGGCGGCCTCCAGCGCCTCGTCTTTTAAGACTGAAATATAGGCATTGAGTTCAGGGTTTCGCGCTTCAATAGCTTTCAAACAAGCCTCAGTTAATTCAACTGAAGAAATATCGGTTCCTGATTGGAGTCGCTCGCTCGCCTCTTTGATTGTAAGCTTATTCAGTTCCGTCATATCTATTTTTTATTTTAGTTCTTTTCTCCTTGGAAGTAAAGTTCTCTCATTTACCAAAACAAGCCCCAGAACGGGGCTTGTTTTAACCAAATCTTGAGCCTTAAGGAATTGTATAAGGCAGTTCAACACTAACTTTTACGCCTAAGTTAAATTTATAAAAGATTTTTACATGTTTTATATCTTTTGAACTTATTGGTGTTTTACAATCTGGTGGCAATGTAGCTGGCGAAACATCGAAATGATAAGGGGCGGCATTCATGGAAACGTTGCTAAATTGCAACACTATATCAGCCGGCAAGCCTAAAGCTTTTTTGACTAATGTTGGCATGCTGTTGAATATATCTTTAGCCGATTGCAAAATTCCAATCCAGCCTGCTTCGTCGCCCAAAACAGTCACCGGAGTAGCAACCGAGGCTCCCAAATCATCTATACGCGGCACGTTGAAAACAATTTTATCATCTGCCCAGGATTTAGCCGTAACGTTATAACTTTTCTTAGAATAATTTTTGTCGGTCGGTAGCATTCCCTGAGGAACTTCCCTGATTTTACCGCTTGTCCCAAAACCGGATCCGGTAATTGTCACCTGCGTTCCGCCCAAATCTTTTTCCCAGCCCACGCCCAAGACTTTTAATTTATATAAATAATGATTCACGTAATCAGGAGATACACCAGTAACAGTTGGACACAATGGCTTATCTATTAAGGTCACAATTATCTGGTCGGAGGCCGTACCGTTAACGGTTGTGCAAGAAAGTTGATAAGTCACTGTTGTTGCCGGTGCTGTAGCTACAGGCGTAACCGTTGCTGAAGAATTTAATGTATTGTTCCACCAACCTGTTGTATTGGCTTTGCATTCAGAAACTGCCGCGTTGGTAATCGCCCAATTCAATGTCGCTTGCGATCCCTTAACAACTGTTATAGCGTCTTGAATCTTATTGGTCGGATTAGCTGGAAGCGAGCCCGTCAAATCAACTGTTGGAGGCGGACCAGCTACAACCGTCACGACAACTTCCTTGCTATCAACCCCCCCAGCGTTGGTACAACTCAGCTTATAGGTTGTTGTAGTCAGCGGAGTTACATCTTTAATTCCAGTCAAGCCGATCCACCATCCGGTAGGACTTGCTGAACATTTGCTTAGATCAGTGATATTACCAATTGCCCAAGACAATTGTGCACTTGTTCCTTTGGTGATGGTAGTTTTGTCTACCGATGCACCGGTAGCGTCCTTAGTCAGTAATGCTACAGTTGGAGGCGGCGTTGGAGTCTGAACAACATAAGAAATCTGGATTTGATTAAACACTGTTGGATTGAGCGTCGCATTTGGCGCATACATTTTTATTACGAATTTTCCAAATCTTCCTTTAGGATAAATACCATTTGCTGTACCGTCAGTTTTTAGGGCATTTGATAAATCTCCAAAAGGAGCAGACCCAAGTTTTTGTAATTCAATAGCACGCGAGCATCTAGCAACCCCGCCGACAATACAGGTAGTTGGGTCACTTACCAAAGTCGTTCTCGCATTCAACTCGGCCACAGTGTCAGCACTGAACCATTGCAATTTTGCAGCGGAAGCCGTTGCCCCATTTGCAGGAACGTTAATCGGACCTGGAATTGTAATTTTGTTCCATAAAGTATTGATATCAGTCGAATCAGTGTAGTTCGTACTAGAAGGATAAACATGACCAATTGTCTTATCTACTGGAGTGTAATTTATTTTAGCCTGAATACCACCGAGAAAATACTTATTCGCTGTAGCATAATAAGGATTGTCTAATCTCATAAATGGTTTTACTCCAACGTATATTTCTGTCTCTGGAGTAATGGTTATGGCCGAAAGTCCCGACGTCGGCCCCGCCACATTGCAGGTTGGGTTACATTCTGGAACATATGGAGGCCAAACCGCCATATACGCTGGAACTGTTGCTGGCTCATTAAAAGCCGTTTGGAGAGTTGCCAAATCTTTTCCCGCCGTAACTAATGCCCCGCCAGGCAGCTGAGTAAGAGTAAAATCAATTGAATTAATAGTATCACCAGTATTTAACCTAGGTTTAATTGTAAAATACATTGGATAAGGGGCAGTTTTGCTATCTTCCAAAGCAGTCCCATTATATATTTTCACGATTTCACCAATTGGACTATCGAGACCTGAACTCAGTGAAGTATCTTGAATCCTAGTAACGTCACCAGTATTCAAGGTCGCCTCAGAAACCTTTGTTGGATCTAACGGTGCAGTTGGTGTCCCAGAATATGATTTCCATATCATCATTGGATTTGGCGCTGGATAAATAGTCTCCATTTGAACATCTTTAGACGCCGACCCTGCGGTATTTACGCTAATCAGACTATTTTCAACTTTCGTGTTCTGTAAAACATAATCAGACGTAGCTGCAACTTCATAAACTTTGCTCATATCCGTCGAGGCAAAAGCTGTCATGGCAAAATAGGCGATTAAACCTATTGCCACGACAATAGCAACGCTGGCGCTAGCAATAATCCAAGTTCGTTTTTTGATTGTAGCCACAATTCCCTCCTAAAGAATTTTTTATATATTTAAATTATATACTATATAACTTTTTATTTCCAACAGGATGATTACTTTGTAGCTTGCTACAAGGATGAAATCATGCTTGGAAACAAACTTTTCCGTTAGGAATACCTCGTCAGCTTGCTACGAGGTAGTTTATTCAAATACTTGTTTGACTTTAAGAAAGCCTTCAGCTTTCCCTGGCGCGTTGGCTAGCATTTTATCGCGATTCGAGACATTTGTCTTTTCGTCGGCTCTACCAATATTTTCCAATCCGGAAATTTGGGAAATTGGCTCGATATTGGTCGTATCTGTTTCATTAAGTTCATCGACAAATGTCAAAATCTGCCCTAATTCTTGGGTAAATTCTTGAAATTCAGCATCTGTAAATTGAAGCCGAGCCAACTTAGCCGTGTGCTCAACTTCTTGAATGGATATATTACTCATTTAATTTTAGTTTAATTTATAAAGCTTTGAAAGTAAAGATAATACAAAAAAAATCTAATTTATAAAACACTCAAATATTTTTTAATTTCTTGACCAATTTGATCAATCAAATAAATTTTAACAGCTTGAAATTTGGCACTACTTTTAGTAAAAGTACAATTCTGCCCCCAACATCTTCTAAAAGGAACTTTTGTACTGTTAACTGCTACTTGGCCACAAGGCTTCAGACAACTTTTAGCCTGAATCTGTACATCACCATTGAGTAAAGTAGAAGTTTCAAAACAGCATTGAGTGTCCGTAGGGTTTATTAGGATTATGACGCTTCCGGAGTCTAAATAAATTTTATTGAAATAACGTGTGACGATTTTTTCAACTGGCTTATCTTGATTATAGACTCCTGAATTCGTTTTGTGGAGTTCAGCTTTAAATTTTCCGGCATTTTCGACTAATTTGTTCGAAAGCATAAATAGACCGTTTTTAATAGGTAATTTTTGATTAATTTTATTGATTATATTGCCGTTTTTATCCAAAATTTCTCCGCTTATATTAACCCAGTCGCCACCAACAATGCCGGTCGCATCAACTTGTGAGTCAATCGCGCCCCAAGATAAGCCATAAATTTGCCCTTGATAGTTACGAATCCTTGGAATAAATTGCTCTCTGATCTGATTATTCATCTTAATCTCAATACGCAAAATGCCTTCGTAAGTTGACCAATTAGGATCAGTGATAATGTCGGCGTAATTAACCAAAATATTTGTTTGAGATTGTGAAGTAAAATCCTTGTTTCCAATTTTTTGATTACTAGCGTTAAAAATATTGATGCTGTAACTTGGACTAGGTACAGGATTTACCGAAATTTCCAAAGCATTTCTTCCATTGCTAGTTAGATTAAAATAATCAGTACTAACAAAAATAGAGCCATTTTGAATTAATGAAGCAGTGTTCTGCCGGCTGTCCACAAGCGCGAAGCGATTCGCTAACCATATTTCGGCTGGCAGATTCTCGATTGTTGGCACGATTGAAGGTATCATGCCAACAAGATCAACGTTATATAATCTAAATTTTTGGGTTTTAGCCTTGGCATCCAAATAACTAATTGGAACGCCAACGTTGGAATCAATTTTAGCATATATTTTGTTATTGATTAGAGTAAAAAAGTTTCTATTTTCAACAAATATTTTAGAAAAAATCATGCCTCCCCAATAATATCTGTCCAGTCGATCTTCAAAATCACGAAAACTCACATTTTCAGTCTCCGATTTTATATAACCCATTAAACAATGATTGGAATAGCTCGGATTAATTAAACTTTCGGAAATAGCCGAGGCAAAACCGTCTTTCCAAATATCTGGTAGAAACAAATTATAAAGACCATGAAAAGCATGGGCTAACTCATGCACAATAGCCGTAGAAAGCCCTGGTCTGAGCGGGCTGTCCCAGCCAGGCATTGGCGGCGAGAAGACAAGATATTTATCATTTATCTGGATTTCATTTAGATCGGGAAAATATATACCAGTCACTGAAAGCGGTAAATCGTAAGATGCGGAAACCTTAATTTTATCCTTATAATTATGAATTGGCCCGAATGATATGACCAATTGATTATAATATTCGTATAATACTTTTTTAACTTCATCGGCAATTTTAGAATCAATTTCCTGTAAATAAATATCAAAAACCTGATCAGGACCGAGAGCTTGTGCGGATCCAAAAAGGCTTACATTTTTTGTTTCGCTGAGTTGTTCTTGGAGGATTAGAGGTGATAAATAATTACCATCAGCATCTTGAAGATAAACAATCAAATCACTTGGCTCAGTATTATTGGAAATTTCTTCGGCTTCAATTTTTGCTTTTTCTTTGAGGCCATTGTTTATGGTATCGAGAATAGATTTGCTTTGCTCACTAAGATTCTTGTCTCCGCTTTGACGATAAGACAAAACTGCATCAACGGCATCTTCTGTTTTAATCGCCCGTGGCAATTGATACGATAAATTATTGAAACTCAGCGTATTTCCTTCTGTTTGGCTATCAGCAGGATTTTTTAGGTTTAAATAATATAAAACTAGGGCTGCAATTGCCACAATAACAAAAATAGTCAGAATAATTTTAAATGGTTTTTTCATGTTTTAATAAAACTAGTTTTTGATTATTCCTTTGATTATAGTATTGCTGTATCTGTCCAAATTCCATCCGGTCGTATTAATTGGAAAAAATGAATAATCGATTTTCGAACCAACAGCCCACAAAAAATTCAAATAATCGTTATATGCCTTAGTAAAATCAATATCTCCCCACCCTCTGATGATCGGTACACTATTAAAAGAAATTGTTTTGCCGCATATTGTGCACGAGTCTGTAATTTTTTTGTTTGGTATATCTGCTTTTGAACAACACTTCATAGCTCTCAAATCAGCGATGGTGGTATAGCTATCTATTTTGGCTTTATAAAATTGGTAATCAACTTTTCCACCCTGTAAAATTGTTTTATTACTAAGGAACAAATTACTTGGAGATATTTCGACTTTAAACAATCCGTCCTTCGAGGCGACAGGGTCACCAATAATATACATATCGTTTTTGATACTTGCTTTAGTACCGTTGATGCTCGCTATCTTATTATTACCAGCTCCAATTGCTAAACCATAAATCACTTTTTTCAACTTTCCAGAACTATAAATAGAATCCGTCTTTGGGAAAAATTCCTCAAGAACTTCTCCAATTTTCATATGAATCAATCCTTGATAAGAATGATAATAGTCAAGTTTATCAGATGAGATAAAATCATTTTCTTTTAGCTTAATAATAGTTTCAAACCTAATACCATCCGAATTAAAGGCGCCCAAATTGTCGATTTTCCCCAAAGATTGATTATTGGCATCAAAAATTTCCAAAGAAACATTATCTAATAAAGAATTATTTTCGGGGTCATTAAAATAAATAATGAAACCAGATCCGTTGGTTAAGATTGAATAGCCGTTGTCTGGTGCCGCGTAAAGTGTCCGTTCACTAACTACTCTTTCGCCACTATCATTGAATTCGGAAAAATTGTTTGGTACGCCAAATTGTTTAATTGCAAACCATTGTAGCGTAGGATAACCTTCGAGATTTGGAACTAAATTAGCAGCTTTTTGCATTATTTGTTGATCATATATTTGATAATCATCATTTAATATTCCTATTGCATCGGCGGCTTTTAGCTGATCTATAAGGATTGTATTAAGTATTTTAAAATAGCTCGGCCCGTATGCATAATACAGCTTAACATTCGCCATTGAAAACCAAACGTAATAATCATACCAATCGCGGAAAGAAAAAGAGAGTGTCTCTGATTCGTAAAAACCTTTTGATGTTCTAGATCCAGGAAAATTTTGTCCCCAACCTGTAGCAATATTATCCTCGAAATATGTTTGTAAAATATTATTTTTCTTCTGCTCATCTGTTGATAGTAACCAGGTAACTGCTTCTGCCATACCTTCTTCCCAGAAAGGCATATAATTAAGTAACACATGATGAAAAGCGTGAACAAGCTCATGTTTTAGAACAAAGTCATCCTGTTGGTGCAGTGGATTCAATGTAATAGTGTTATCATCGGCGCAGTAATAATCACTTTCACCCATGTCTGAGTCTTGTTCATCCATCATTTCCACGGTAATTTTTATATCTTTTGTACCGGTAAGTCTATCGCTTAGCTTGGGGCCATAGATATTTTCTATTTGAATATAGGAAGCATTAAGCATAGTTCTGACATTATCAGGCACGCTGCAGTCAAATTCAAAGTTATCGTTTGTTGAAGGAACGGTCGCATCAGCACAACGATCTTCAGTAGCTTCTTGAGCATAGGTTTTTCCAATAAGGCTATTACTTGTCTTTTTGTTCTGTAGAGCACTAAAAATTTCCTGGTTAATTGATTGTCCATTACTATCTGCAATCGAGATGATCAAATCTGTTTTACCAGGATTTTTCGCGGAAATTTCCTTAGCCTTAGCAGCCTTTTTGGTCCTTATTTCGCTAATAATTTTCTGTTGTTCTGGCTTTATCTGGTTATTAGGCAGGTGTTGATATTCAATTAACGCCTCTGCAATTTGTTTGTCTGTCCATTCGCTAGACAGCTTGACCATGTGGTCAACTGCTCCATTTTTTTTTATGAGATTTGTTTGTTTTTTATTTTTCACAAATGGCAAAAACTTCAAACTTAACAAAAGTGCAAGGATTAAAATAGCTAAAATAGCCAAAATAATTTTAAATGGTTTTTTCATGGCGAATATAATAGAAATCATTGATAGAATTACGGTTTAGCGCCTTCGTAAACTTGCCAATTAGTATTGTTGCACTCATCTTTGGAATAAGTGGCTTCGATTGGCCATTCAGTGCCTTCTTCAAGGATGGCATTGCCATTCAAATCAGAGGGCAAATAATAGGAATCGGAAATAACCGTATTTTTAACTATAGCTTTGTTTTTTGGCGTGCTAAAAGCCCATTGGCTACAATAAGTAAGCGGAATTAAGTCTTTGTCAATTTGACAGCTACAGGCTTGTTCATTTAGCGGGCACATGCCGGTTAACGAGCCTTTGAGTATAATATAATCATCTACAGACGGACTACCAAGAAGAGAAACTATAAAGTTTTTCTTCATAATATTGGCTTTTTGACTTTCGAAAACCAAAGTTTTCTTGGCCGTTGCCACTTTGAAATCGCCTTCAAAATAAGTTTGGTCTTTAATGTTCGATGCCAGAGTATTGTCGATGAACTCGATGCCAGCCAAGAAACCCAAATTATACATACCGATTTTGTTTTCAAAGTCTCCTCTAACCCACACATAAGAAGCGGTGTTGCCAAAGACTGCCGGCATTACCCCCATGAAACTTAAGTTTTTAGTATCGGCTTTAATGTTATTGATGGTTAGTTTCTTAGCATAATCGGAGACGGCATTTTGAACAGTGAAGTTATTTTGCACCTTTAAGGAAACTAAGCCCAAATCAAGCGCTGAAGCAATGGCGCTGGCATTAGTCTTAATGATCCCAAGATTATAAAAGGAATTGGTGGGGTTATCAGTATTGCCAGCATTAGCCACAATTTTAACTATGCGTTTATGGACTTTGTCAGAAACAAAAAGCACTTCACCTTTATTGTGGATAAACTTGGCGGCGGCATCCACCTGGAAAGTGGGTGTGACAATTGAATTAGCGGTCAAAAATAAACAACTGCCAGCACCGGCACTAGCCGAACAGGTATTTTTTGGGGCTTTGAACTTGCCGTTATTCAGAATAAAGTCGTCAGTGGTATAACTGGATTCAGTGGCATCAATCGTAGCGGTCGAGGCATTGAAAACTAACTTGCGATTGGTCATTTTATGCGCGCCAACCGTAATTGTGCCGGTGCTGGTATTGGTCGAAGTATACGCACGGATTTCCATGCGCCCGGCCACGGCGTCAGTATCAACCGTGCAATTTTTATTACCATTGGGATATAAACCGCTCGATGTCCCCAGGAAATAAACATTGTCCGGCGCGGCGGGATCAATACTTGGCGCAACATTTGCTAGCCAGTTCTTGCCTTCTGACCAATTATTAGTGGTGCCATTGCCGGTCCAGATTTTTCCGGAAATCTTAAATGGTCCAATGCTCCATGAACAACCGGCGGCATTGGTATAAATAATTTTATAAAGATACGTCGGCGACAAACCCTCGGGGATAGTTGTTTCAATTGTTTGATTACCAGTAGCATCTGGCGCTGACCAAGTGGTAGCACTAGTTAGGTCGTTGGCGGCTGCTGCCGGGGCTGAAGCCAGTTTAATTGTCTTTTTGTCGCCAAAACCATAGCCATAAACTTTTATTTTTCCCAGGTCACTAACTAAAGTTATTTTCTTGTCAG
>Ga0247841_10009968_pt1 | contig 13095 bp, 13 predicted proteins | sample LaCruzMarch2015__2_FD_192410 | JGI IMG/M metagenome (GOLD analysis project Ga0247841, IMG submission 192410) | Freshwater microbial communities from meromictic Lake La Cruz, Castile-La Mancha, Spain - LaCruzMarch2015_18m | ecosystem: Environmental > Aquatic > Freshwater > Lake | place: Spain... | reverse complement strand
TGTCGCCCGGGATTACGGTGTTTACAAGGTCGTCCTCCATCATAAGGTCGATGTGCGCGGGCGTGACTCCGCCGTGGAGGCGCTCGAGAAGCTCCTGCGCCTGCGCCCACTGCATGTCTACGAAATAGGATTCGTCCTCTTCCAGCTTGAGCGCGCGGCGCTTGCAGGAGTCGCACACCTGGGGCACGACCGCGTGCTTGGTCATGGGCACCTTTGTCTTTGCGTCGCACATCTGGCAGGCGTAGACCGCCACTTTCACCTTGTGCTTTACCTCGGCGCGCTTTGTCACCACGCCTTTCACGCTGATCATTTCGCGTATCTGCTTGCTGCTTATGTCCTGTATGAGCAGGTTGGAGCTCGGGAGGTTGAAGAAGCGCACGTGCGGCTCAAAAGGAAAATCGGGGTGCGCCGTCTTGTATGCGACTTCCTGCGTGCCAATGAGCGCCTGCTCTGCTGCCGAAAGCAAGGTGTCCGGCTGCTTGATGAGCAGGTCGGCAAGGTCGCGGTCGAACCGCTCGAGGTCAAAGTAGTCAATAACTAAGCTCTTTTGCATTGGGTACTCGGAGATGAGCTTGTTTATCTTTTCGGTTAATGCCGCTGAGTAGAACTCCTCGAACTTCTCTATGTACGGGGAAATGTCAACTTCGGACGCCATCCAAGGACCTTCGAGCCCGCGCAGCCCTCCCAGGCAGGCGAGTTATCACACCCTCAAACGGGGCGGAACGTGATTTTCGATTTCTCCACCCAAGCAACTACAGCTTCACGCTGCGCGGCGAGTCTAACAGGCTGTAACAGATTGCATCCGCACGCCCGAATGCCTATGCCGCGCCGCATGCCCGCCCCGTTTGCCCTCAGGGATACGCAATTGGCTCCCGAGGGGGGAAGTTAAGCAGCATTAGGGTATAAATAGGTTTCTTGACCGCCGTGCCGGTGGGCACGTAGCTTTTGGCGCGCGCGATCATATTTCAATTAGCGGGGCGTCTTTTATTTTTACCCTTATTTTCATCTTCTTCACGCGCACTGCCACGTTAATAGGGTCGACAATCATCCAGGCCTTTCCCCACCAGTCGATGGGATAGATGTGCAGCATGCCGCTTTTTGCGTCGTGTTTAATTACGTCGCCTATTTCCCCGTACTTTTGCACTGCCGAATCGAGGTCAAGGGCAAAAAGCCCCTCCCCGTTGCTTATCAGTATGCTGCGCATCTTGACTGCAATGAACCCGCTAGGCCGGACAAATACACTGCCGACTGTGGAGGTGTCCTTGCCAAAATCAAGAATTTGCGCAGTGTATTCTTCGGACTCTGGGCTCCAATACACCACAATAACGCCCTTTGCCCCTTTTGCCACGACATAGAATTCCTTGATGCCGGAAGGGTAAGTGTTGCTGCATGTCATGTGATTTTCCGGAATGCGCCTGAAGCCGAAACGGGATTTCATGTCCTTCCCAAGCCCTACTGCAAATGTGTCCTTGCCACGCACCACGCGTATCTCTTTCCCCCTGGCAAGAACAGTATCCATGCCCTGAGAGAAAGAGGGAGATGTGTGAAGTGAGAGAATAGCTGCTGCCGCATAAGGAAGCATGCGCAAGAAGAGGTTCTTTTTCCTTACTGGCTGCTTTGCTGCGCTCTTTTTCAGGAATTTTTCAAGATGCATTGGAACCTTGGTAAAACGTGTTGCAAAGAGTATTTAAATGGAAGCAGCGGCAGAAGCGGGATAGTTAAATATAAGTGATGGCGCCTAACTCATTCCCAAGGGGTAATTCATCTGATAGATAAGACGAAGAAAATACTCATCACTTCTGCGCTTCCCTATGTGAACAACGTGCCGCACTTGGGCAATATCATAGGCTGCGTGCTGTCCGCGGACGTGTTCGCGCGCTACTGCAGAAGCCGCGGCTATGAAACGCTTTATGTGTGCGGAACGGATGAGTACGGCACTGCCACTGAGGCAAAGGCGCTTGAGGAAAAAATTAAGCCGAAAGAGCTTTGCGACAAATACCATCTGCTTCACAAGTCCATATACGAGTGGTTTGGAATCTCAACAGACATATTCGGAAGGACGAGCACTCCTGTGCACACCGAGATAACGCACGAAATATTTTTGGCGCTCCATAAGAACGGGTATGTGAAAGAGGACGAGATAACGCAGGCATTTGATGAGAAGGCGCAGATGTTCCTTGCGGACAGGTTCATTGAGGGCACGTGCCCGCACTGCAGATATGACGGCGCGCGCGCGGACCAGTGCGACAAGTGCGGGAAGTTGCTCAACTTTGACGAGCTTATTGCCCCGAAGAGCAAGTTAACGGGCGCCACTCCAACCAAGAGAAGCTCGCGCCATCTTTTCATAGATTTACCCAATATTGAGAAGGAGCTAGAGAGGTGGATTGACACTGCTTCAAAGGAAGGGGAGTGGAGCGAAAACTCCTACAATATTGCGAAGGGATGGCTTGCAGATGGCCTGAAGAAGCGGTGCATCACCCGTGACTTGAAGTGGGGCGTATCTGTTCCGCTTAAGGGCTGGGAGAACAAGGTTTTTTACGTCTGGTTTGACGCGCCCATAGGGTATATTTCAATCACCGCTAATTTGACGAAAAAGTGGAGGGACTGGTGGCAGAATCCGGAAGGAGTGAGGCTTTACCAGTTCATGGGCAAGGACAATGTGCCGTTCCATACTGTCATTTTCCCGTCTACCTTAATGGGTACGAGGGAGAAGTGGACGATGCTGCACCATATCTCCACCACAGAGTATCTCAATTTTGAGGGCGGAAAGTTTTCCAAGTCGCGCGGCACGGGCGTGTTCGGAAACGACGCGGTTGAAAGCGGCATTCCCGCGGATGTATGGAGATATTATTTGCTCACCAACAGGCCTGAGAAGATGGATACTGATTTCACCTGGAAAGATTTTGGCGAGAAGAACAACAACGAGCTTCTTGCGAATATCGGGAATCTTGTGAACAGGACGCTTGTGTTTTCGCAGCGCGAGTTTGAGGGGAAAGTGCCGAGCGCTATGTTAAACGAAGAGGACAGGAAGTTTGTTGCCTCGCAAAATGAATCATTCCAGAAAATTAGCGGGCTCCTCGAAAAAGTGCAGCTGAAAGAAGCGCTGCACCTTGCCTTCCACGCGAGCAAGGAGGCGAATGCGTATTTCCAGAGGAGCGAGCCTTGGAAAACTGCTAAAAGCGACAGGGAAAGGTGCGCCGCCTCAATATACGTTCTTTTGCATCAGGTGAAAGACCTTGCCATTGTTCTTGAGCCGTTCATTCCGAATACAAGTGCGGCAATATTCAAGCAGCTTTCTGCTCCGCAGGAAAAGTGGGAGGGAGTTGGAAAGCTTACACTCAAATCCGGGCACCAGTTAGGTGCTCCCCAAATACTTTTCAGAAAAATAGAGGAAAAGGAACTGAAGGGGCTTGCTGCAAAATACTCGGGAAAACAAGTGAAGAACGCGGAGGGAGCACCCAAAACTGCCTCAGCAAAAACAAAAGAAGCACCCGCAAAAACAGCAGTGTCCTCTCCGCCAGTCGCGCATCTTGACTTGTCCGCGCTTGACATGGAAATAGGGAAAGTTTTGTCGGTGGAGAAGCACCCGAACGCGGAGAAGCTTTACGTTGAGAAAGTTGAGATGGCAGGCGGCGAGGTGAGGCAGGTTGTGTCCGGCTTGGTGCAGCACATTTCTGCCGAAGAGCTCACTGGCAAGCACGTAATCATAGTGAAAAATCTGAAGCCCGCGGTGCTGAGAGGAGTGGAGTCGCAGGGAATGCTGCTTGCGTGCGAGAGTGAGGGCAAGCTCGAGGTTGTTTCTGTTCCATGGGCTGCACCTGGCGACAAGGTGCAGATAGAGGGCGTGGAAAGCAAGCCGCTGCCCGAAATAAAGATTGACCAGTTCTTCACCATCGCGCTTGAGGCAAAGGGCGGATTTGTTTACGCAGACGGAAAAAGCCTGAGCGCGAGTGGCAAGCCGGTTAAAACAGAAAACGTGAAGGATGGAAAGGTAAAGTAAGCGCCCCAGCCGAGATTCGAACTCGGATCAAAGGCTTCGGAGGCCCTCATTCTATCCATTGAACTACCGGGGCAAATCATCTGTGATTTGAGGAGAACGCATTTTAATGGGGAATGCTTCGCCCTCATTCTATCCATTGATCCTGAAGACAGCAGTCTTCGGGAGACAGTTACCGTCGGAAGGCAACTGGAACTACCGGGGCGCGCTGAATGTGTTTTTCTTCTTTGTAATAACCTATTTATACCCCTCATGGAACAAGACTGCTGAAAAGGGGTGTGAATATGGCGTCTGATACAAGTTTTAACCCAGGATTGGGGATGCAGCTTAGAGTGATGGTTACCAGTTTCCTTGTCTTCGGAGTGATTGCGGGAATAATCGCGCTTATCATGTGGTGGACCGGCATCGCGGGCTCGGGAAGCATATTGTTCTGGCTGGCTGTGTCGCTTGCCATGGTGGGCGTGCAGTGGTGGCTCGGGCCAGTCATTATCAAGTGGGCTACCGGCGCAAAGGAATTGAAGCGCGAGAGTGCGCCTGAGATATATGAAATTGTGGAGAGGCTTGCGAGAAAGGCGAATTTGCCAATGCCAAAGCTTTTCGTTGTGAACAACCCGACGCCAAATGCGTTTGCTTTTGGAAGGACGCAGAAAGACAGCAATATTGCGGTGCATTCCGGGATACTTTCCGTTTTGAATAGGGAAGAGCTCGAAGGCGTGCTTGCGCATGAGATGGGGCACATAAACAACAGGGATGTTGCGGTGATGACGCTTGCCTCTGTCTTGCCTGTGCTGCTTTACTATGGCGTGCTGATATTTGCGCCAAGGGACAGGAACGAGGGAATCGGGGGAAGCATTGGCGTGTTTATCGGAGCCATTGTGGCGCAGTTCATCGGGCAGCTGTGCGTGATGTGGCTGTCACGGCAGAGAGAGTATTTTGCGGATGAGTTTTCTGCAAAGCTCACGGGAAAGCCGTCCTCGCTCATGAGCGCGCTTGCCAAGATAAGCTATGGCGCTGCGGCTGGAAAGCCTGCAGAGTCGGGCAACATGGTGCGCGCGCTATACTTTGCAGAGCCTTCAGGCAACAAGATGAATGCAGCGGAGATAGTGGGCGCGATTGGAAGCGGGAATGATGCAAAGCTTGCGGAAGCCATTGAGAACGAGAAGAAAAAGGGCGGCTGGGAATTTTTGATGACGCACCCGCTGACTGCAAAGCGCCTGGAAAGGCTTATGACGATAAAGAAGGGGATAACTAGCTAGGCGGGCAAGACTTGGCACAAGATGCTGAGAAGATTGGGATTTAACGATGATAAAATTGGGAGGTAAGAGTGGTGTCCTCCAGTACGGTGATTTATTTGGTGAAACAGGTTGCAGATGCGATTTGGGAAATGGAAATGGAGGGCAAGATGAGAGTGCCTGCGAGAATATTCGCTACCCCTAAGCTCTTTGAGACAATGGGCAAGGACAGGACGTTTGGGCAGCTGAGAAACGTGGCGTCACTTCCAGGCATTGTGAAAAATGCGCTTCTGATGCCAGACGGGCACGAGGGGTATGGCTTCCCTATTGGAGGCGTTGCTGCGTTTGACATGGAAACAGGAGTCATTTCGCCGGGCGGTGTTGGCTACGACATAAATTGCGGCGTGAGGCTGATTGTCACTCCCATCAAAAAAGCCGAGCTTGAGGCAAAGAAGAGGCAGCTCATAGACGCGCTTTTCAAAAATGTGCCTTCGGGCGTCGGTGCAAAGGGAAAGCTGCGCGTGGAGCACCGCCAGCTTGACGAGGCGATAACTAGAGGAATAGACTGGGCAATTGAGCAAGGATATGGAACACGGCAGGACAAGGAAAGGACGGAAGAGCAGGGCAGGATGGAGGGCGCGGACCCGTCTGTTGTTTCAGACAAGGCGAAGAAGCGCGGGCTTCCCCAGTTCGGAACGGTTGGCGCGGGAAATCATTTTGTTGAGATACAGGAAGTTTCCGAAGTCATGCTTCCTGATGTTGCGAAAAAGTTTGGAGTGGAAGCGGGGAATATTGTTGTCATGGTGCACTGCGGAAGCAGGGGGTTCGGGCACCAGGTGTGCGACGATTCGCTTCGCGAAATGCTTGCTGCATCAAGAAAATACGGCATAGAGCTTCCTGACCCTGAGCTTTGCTGCGCGCCGATAAATTCGCCCGAGGCGGAGAAATACATCAAGGGAATGAGGTGCGCGGTGAATTATGCTTTCTGCAACAGGCACATCATGATGCACTGGGTAAGGGAAACGTTTGACGAAGTATTCGGGAAAGGCACATCTGACCAGATGCCGCTTGTTTATGACGTGTGCCATAACATTGCGAAGTTCGAGGAGCATTATGTGGACGGGCAGAGAAGGAAATTGTGCGTGCACAGGAAAGGGGCAACGCGCGCGTTTGCCGCCGGAAGGGAAGAGCTGCCGTCTTGCTACAGGGACATTGGGCAGCCGGTCATGATACCAGGCAGCATGGGCACTGCTTCGTATTTGTTGGTAGGAAAACAGGGGGCAATGGACAACAGCTGGGGCTCGTCCTGCCACGGCGCAGGACGCGCGATGAGCAGAAGCAGGGCCATTCACACGTGGACAGGCAATCAGATACAAAATGAGTTGTCCGGCAAGGGAATAATGGTAAAAGCGACCGAGTCAGGGCTTCTTGCAGAGGAGGCGCCGGGCGCTTACAAGAACGTGGATGACGTCGTTGCCTCTGTTGCTGCTGCCGGCCTTACCGATATTGTCGCAAGGCTTGTGCCGCTCGGAGTCGTCAAGGGATAGCGGCAGGGCAGAAACTTAATAAATATCAAAGCGCACAAGATGCCTATGCCTCGGGCGACCAGAGTAGAGGGCGGAGAAATTGAGGATTGCGAGCGCACGCTCCGGCAGCTAGAAGGAGAAATTGACACCACGCTTGACAGCTTCATTACCTCGGCTGAAAAGGCGCAGGGCTTCCGCGCTGCCATCCAAAAGATAGAGCTGCAGCTTGAGGCGGCAGAGAAACTGCAGCGCGCGGAAAACGACCTGCAGCTCAACGAGTCAGTAATCATCGCCGAAAAGCTCGAGCGGGAAATAACCTATGCAGACGAGCTTGCAACAGGCGCTGCTGTTTCCGAAACGCAGGATGAATGGGCGGAAGAGTTCGAGAGCGCACGAGAGGCGCTGGACAGAATGGGCCTGAAGATGAAAAAGGCGAAAGTTGGCGCGGCAAGCGGAGAGGCGATGGAAACGCGCTCTGCGCTGCTTTCATTCAGGCGCGATTCGGCTGTTTGCAAAAAGAAGCTCGCCTTGCTCAAGGGTTTCCTGTCAGACACGAAAAATCCCGCCTATGCAAAAGTGAAAAAGGCAAAGGCAAGGCTTGCAAAGCTCAAGTCAAGCGTGGGCACGATATTTTCCAAAATGGCAAGGGGCAGGCTCAAGAAAAGAATAGCCGAGGCAAGGGGCGAAATAGCCGCATTCATGCAAAAGGCAAGCACAGGGAAAGTTTTCGTTGATAACAGGCACCTCACGCTCACGTGCGAGAAGCAAGTTGCGCGGGTGCCGCTCACCGAAGCTGTGGGGTTTGCGCTTGTGGACCTTGCACCGCAGATGGAAAAGTCGCTTGCGAGAGTTGCAAGGGGAGAGGCATTCTTGGTAGGGACATACGCGCTTGAAGGCGGAGAGAGAGTACTCCGGATTGGGGAGAGAACGGTTGCGGGAGACGCAATAATTTACCGCGAGAAAAGCTTCAAGGTTAACTTGTTTTAGAACGTTTCTGAAAAATCAGAAGTCGCCCCAGCGCAGCTTGCCGACCGGTATGCGAAGGCGGTCGCGCGCGGGCTCTTTGCTTTTCAATCCGGTGATGAAGCCGCCTATTTCTTCTCCTGCGCGAAGCATGAGCCCGACGAACATGAGCGCAAGCCCGAGCCCCAGATAAGTAATGAAGTCATTGACCCGCTTGGACATTACCTGCTGCATCGCCTGCTCGTCCGTGAAGTCCACGCCGCAAAGCTCGTCTGTTTCCGGGTCGCATGCTGTTGAGTTCTGATGGGTCTTAAGGACGCCCGACTCGGCGCTCATCATCTGAGTGACGCTGCCCACGGTGTGCTGGATGCCTGTGACTAAATTGATGAACGCGAAGAACATTATTGCCATGCCCGCTATCTGGAGCCCGTAGCCGATTATTTTGAAGGGAGACGCCACGTAAAAAATCCGGGAGGAAGCTTATTATAGGTTTTGAGGCACAATGAGCCACCAACGCCTGAGATGTAGGGTTCGTTACCTGAATGGGCGTCTTCAGCAAATTGCTGAAGAGACGGTGGGCTTGCAAGCCCAGCGGAGCAGAAAAATCTGCTGGTAAAAATAAAACGGTGATAAAATGGGAATGTACAAATACATAACTAAGGCTTTCCAGGCGGAATACAAGGCGCGCAGCCCTATTTACAGAAAACGCCTGACCGAGTGGAGAAAGCTGGGCACTGTGGTGCGCATAGAGAGGCCGACCAATCTTTCAAGAGCGCGCTCGCTTGGCTACAAGGCAGCCGAAGGCTACTACATGGCGCGCGTCGCCGTGGGAAGGGGCTCGAGGAAAAGGCCGCACCCGTGGGGCGGCAGGAAGCCCGCAAAAAATGTCGCTTACCTTTCGCCTGGGAAATCGCTCCAGAGAATGGGCGAGGAAAAAGTGGCGAGAGTTTTCAGCAACCTCGAAGTTTTGAACTCCTACTGGGTGGGCCAGGACGGAGTGAAGAAATACTTTGAAGTCATACTGATGGAAAGAAAGCTTATGCCTGGCTCTCCGAAGGGGCGCGCGTTCCGCGGGCTCACCGCTGCCGCAAAGCAGGGAAGGGCAAGGACGACAAGGAACTAGGTGTTCCTGTGCTGGACTTGGTTTTGGCGGGAAATTTGCCAAAGCTGGACGGAATAGATGCGCTTGTTCCAGCATCCGCGCTCCCTAATTTCAGGCAGACGAAAGCGCCATCTTCAAAAGGGGACGCGAGAGTGAAGGGCGCGCTTCTTTATTCGCCATCTTACGAGTTTGACGACGGCGCCTATTTGGAGCTTGCAAGAGGCGGAGGCGCGCTTGTCTTTTCCTTTTCAGATGTTTTGGGCGAAAAAGGCTTCAGGCGCGCCATAGTGATTTCAAAGATGAGGCTTGCCCTTGCCGCTTGCAGGAAAAGCGGATGCGGATTTGTCTTCTGCACGCTTGCGAAAAATGAGGCGGGGCTTCGGAACGCGCGCGAGCTTGTTGCGTTCATGGCTGTGCTTGGGATGACACAGGAAGAGAAGAAGCACTCTAAAGAATTGCTGGAAAAGCTGGTGAAATAAAATGAAGCCCACCGCGCGATTCAAGAAGAGATATGTTTCCTTTGCCCTCAGCGTAGATTCCGCCCCACCTCCAGCTGGCGAGGCAAGGTCGATTGTGCACGAGCATTTCCTTTCATTTTTCGGCGAGAGCGGCGTTTCCTCGCTTGCCTTCAAGCTCATCAAGTATGATGAGAAAAGCGGCAGGGGAATGGTAAGATGCGAGAGAAGCCGCGCGGATGAGACAATTTTCTGCATGGCTTGCCTCTCAGAGTGGAAGGGGAAAAAGGCGAGAATGGAATCGCTTTCTACATCGGGAACGATAAGGCGGGTTTAGTTTTTTCTTGTTTTGCGGGAGGAGCCGGCAAATTGAGGTGTTCCCCATATTTTAGGAAATTGATTTTCCATTATTTCTTTCCGCCTTTTCCAGACGGGTGCATGCCAAAAAAGAATTTCTTTGCCTTGAGAGAGGGCTTTTTCTCCTTGTGCTTGCCCTCGGAGATGGGAGAGGACGACTCGATATCGCTTTTCTTTTCAACCATTTTCCTGCTCTTGACGCTGAAAACGTCGCATGCGCTTTCGCCGTGCGCACTTTCACGACGCTCGTTTCCGCCCGTGCTGCCGGTTGCGCCGCCATCGTTCGCATTGCCAGTTTCGGATGCGCTTTTTTCCTCGTCCTTCCAGACCATGCTCCTCTCTCTTATGCTGAAAACTCTTTCATGCGGCGTTTGCGCCGGCGGCTGGAATTTTGCAGATGGGGATGCGGGCGCCCCGCGATTTGCGGGCCATGCCGCAGGCTGAGTTTGTGCGCCTGTTTTCGGCAATATTTTCGGCCCCATGCCGAATGCTTCTTTTGCTTTTGTTATGAGCTGGCTGAGGATGGATGCGCCGCCTGCGCCGCTGCCTGCCCCGCCTTCAGAGTAGCAGTGCGAGCAGACTCGCCTGCCTGAAAGAGAGTAAAGGGTGTCTGTTTGCCGCCCGCATCGCTCGCACGTTCCTGATGATGCTTTGCTGCCTTGCGGGAGATTTCCTCCCCCTTCATCCGGAAATCCGCCCGGAAAAACTCCGCCGTGCTCCTCGGGCTTGGGCTTTTGGTGCCCGTATTTTTCTTCATCCTGTATGTCCATTATGCAGTAAGAGCAATATAGGCGCGAGTTCCACATGCGAAGCTCGTATGGAGGGAGGTACATTCCGCAGCGCTGGCAGGGAACGTCCGTGGAACTGCCGCTTCCGAACCCCGAGCTTGCTTCGCAGTTGGCGCATATTCCGTCGCCTCCGGCATCAAAGTCTCCAAGGGAAGCGCCGCAACGGGTGCAGTTTCGCATGAGTAAGGAAAGATGGCGGAATATTTATTGTTATGTGGAATGGAGGCGCCGTGCCCGCGGCATGCAAAAGCGCAAGATGCGCCGTTTCGCTTATGTTCCAATTGAGACATTTGTCGGTATCGACGTTGGGAAAATTAAAACAGATATAAGGGGCGCGAATGCGATAAAAGATGGCATAGAAGCGCCTTTTTGGTTAAAATCGAGGAAATCATGTTTTAATTGGGCTAAAACGCTTATTGAGTGATTTAATTGATAAAAAAGAGTTATTACGGCTCTTTTTTTCAAAAAAAAGGCTAATAAGACTGGCTTTTGAGCCAAAAGGGATTATGTGATTGTTTTTTTTCTTTTCTTGGCAAATGTTTATATATGCAAGCCATTTATATAGAAAACGCATTTTCCTATCGGGGAGGAAACAATCCCCTAACGGGAGAAGACGGAGGACAACACAAATGTTTGGGCCGCATCTGACCATGGACATGTATGGGTGCAACAAGAAAAAGCTGAAGGAAGTCAATTTTGTTTACAATTTTTTGAGCGAGATGCCCGAACTTATCGGGATGACGAAAATAATGCCGCCGTATACGTTCTCGTATTCGGGGCTCAAGCCCGAGGACTGGGGGGTGTCGGGCATAGTGCTGATTGCCGAGTCGCACATCAGCATACACACCTTCCCGGAGAAGGGCTACGCGAGCTTTGACATCTTTTCGTGCAAGGACTTTGACGTGGAATCGGCGTCCGACATCGTCGCCTCCAAGTTCGAGGCGAAAACTTACGAGAGGAACTTCCTCATGAGGGGAAGGCACTTCCCGAGGGACATCTGGCGCGCAAAGCAGAGCGTGGAGCTTGAGAGGCAGCGCGAAGGCTCCAAGATGCGGCAAGAGCAGAACGAGTAGGTTTTCTTCTTTTGTTTTTCTTTTACCCTAGCCGTGCTTTTGTTTTTTTCTTTTTTTTAATTGGCGGGAGCTAACTCCAGATAAGCTAGCGAAATGATGGCGGTTTTTCCCAAGCTCCCTGTGCGTCAGGGATTCGGAACCAGTTTGCCAGGGCAGTCGCTGTCGCACTTGCTTGTGCCGTCAAGGTAGCGGCTCATTACGTTTGCAGAGTAATCGAAGCAGTTCGGGTCATAGGTGCAGCCTTTTGTTTCCCGAAGATAATCTATGAAATCCACATACGTCCCTGTGCATGGGTTGTTCGGATCCGGATCCCGCTGCGCAAGAAAAGCGTTCCAGATCCAGCCTGGGTTGTAATCGGCCCCATAATATTCCAGCGAAGCAAGATAGTAGGTGAGCCAGCCGTATTCGTCAGGCGAGTAGCCGCCCTGCCCCGCGCATGCCGAGAGCTCGGTTTCGTGATCATCGACCCATTGCTTTGCGCGCACCAGCCCATTGGTCATCTTGTTTATTCCGCAGCAGATGCTGTCTGCGGGTGCGAACGGGTTGTAGGATGCGCCTGGCTGGTGGCACCCCCACCCCGTTACCGTGGGGTCGCCGGGCATTTCTATGCATTGCCCAAGCCCCATGGCACAGGGCTTCTCGTTGTTTCCGGTGCATTTGTCCCGCGGGCAGCCGGGCGGATCTCCCGCCTTGTCGCATATCTGCGCCGCAGTGAGATCCTGCCTGTTGCAGCCATTGTTGCTTTTAGGGACGCAGGACATGGCAAAGGGGTTGAAACTGCTTTCCTGCGAGATGACTGCGCGCATGTAAAGCGAGGAGAACTCCGCCTCGTCGGACAGCTCCTCTATCTCGGGATAATCCTCGCACGGGTTGCCCTGGCCGTACATAATGTGATTCATTTCGTCGTAAATTTGAGGGCGCGCCATCGCGGTGTCGGAAACGCATATCTCGCCGCACTGGAGCCAGTCTTCCTTGTCCATCTGCGCTACCTCATCATAACTGAGCCCGAGATTGGTGTTGAATTCCGTCGAAGTTGCCTTGAACATGCGGTTGTTTTCCATCTGCAAAGGGCCGCAGACCGAGCCGTAGCCGTTCCTTGAGAAGATGAGCGGGCTTCTGTGCTGTTCTGTGCCGAAATACTGGCACATGCTTGACCAGCTGTTAAGCTGAGGGTGCTTCTGCGCCCCGCTGTGGTTGAGGAAACCGTAGGCGCAGCCCTGCTTTGAGCTATTGCAGGGCAGCGGGCCTGTGTAATCCACAAACTCGTAGAAGCTCACGCCCATTATGCCCGAGCTTGCCATTGCCTGGGAGGTTGCGAAAATCGTCTGGTAGAAGTTGTGCACCTTTTCCTCGTTCCAATAGCAGGTTTGGAAGGTGTTGTTGCCCACGCTTGCGCCGGCGTAGAGCCAGATGGTGGGCTTGGAATAGTTCTTGAGCACAAAACGCGAGAAGAGATAGTTCTCGCCAATCACTTCTGCAGGCCCGCAGACGGAATAGTCGTTTGCAAGGAAGCCAAAACCGACCACATCCACCTTGTCGTAGTATTGCGAAAAGCCGTTTTGGTTTGCAGTGTCCTTGAGTATTTTTGTAAGCGCCAGCTCG
>Ga0247841_10009966_pt1 | contig 13097 bp, 12 predicted proteins | sample LaCruzMarch2015__2_FD_192410 | JGI IMG/M metagenome (GOLD analysis project Ga0247841, IMG submission 192410) | Freshwater microbial communities from meromictic Lake La Cruz, Castile-La Mancha, Spain - LaCruzMarch2015_18m | ecosystem: Environmental > Aquatic > Freshwater > Lake | place: Spain... | reverse complement strand
CCTTACGGCTTGTTTATCGGTGAGGTTGTCAATTTCATAATTGTTGCGATAGCTTTATATCTTTTTATTGTCAAGTTGCTGGGTTTGATTATGAAGAGTAAAAAGGAGGAAGCGGCAAATCCTCCCGCGCTGACCAAAGATCAGGAATTGCTGATAGAAATCAGAGATTTACTGAAAAATAATTAGCTTATATGATGGTCTCGTAAAAAAGGCCCAAAACGACTTTTTACGAGACCGTCTTTTATTACTACTTTTTATGGTTACGGAAAAAACCTAATAAAAACTCAGAATCCTTGGGGGAAAGATCATATTTAAAAACAGCTGATTCTATAAGTTTATATAACGGCTGATTTCCACCATCTTCTATGTTTGAGGATATCCATTTGATTGCTTTTTGAACATTTTCCGCTTCCGGCATAATAGTGGCCATGACTAAAAACCTCCTTATAATAAATAACAATTTTAGTTTTCAGCTCATACTACAATATCGTTTAAAAAGTAACTCAATTTTAAATAAAATTTGACTTTGGTATTTTTGATAGTTAAGTTCATCACAGCCGATCTATTAAACAAAAAATAATTTATAAAGGAGAGTTAATCATGGGAAAATCAATTAAAGGAACAAAAACGGAGAAAAATTTATTGGCAGCTTTTGCCGGTGAATCACAGGCAAGAAATAGATATACCTACGCTGCCAGTGCCGCGAAAAAAGAAGGTTTAGAGCAGATTGCGCGTATCTTTTTGGAAACAGCGGAAAACGAAAAAGAACATGCCAAAATATTCTTCAAACACTTGGAAGGAGGAGAGGTCGAGGTTACGGCCTCTTATCCTGCCGGTGTGATTGGAGATGCAAAGAAAAATCTGGAAGCCGCAGCTGCCGGAGAGAATATGGAATGGACAACACTGTATGCTAATTTCGCCAAAGTTGCCAAGGAGGAAGGCTTTCCGGAAGTAGCGCGATCTTTTGAACAAATAGCAAAAGTGGAAAAATTTCATGAAAGCAGATACAGAAAGCTTATATCCAACATTGAGGGTAATGAAGTATTTCGAAAGAAAGCGCAGGTTCAGTGGCATTGTATTAATTGCGGCTATGTTCACGCTGGGCCGGAAGCGCCTAACGAATGCCCGACCTGTAAGCATCCGCAAGCGTATTTTGAAGTGCTCGCTGAAAATTATTAAATCATCTGCGATAATCATTTTTACAACTAAACTACCTTCATCTGTATGATGAGGGTAGTTTAGTTAATGATCTTTTCTAGTTATAATGAAGACTATAAAATTGACCACATGGAAGTTTAAACTAGATAGAGTAACATAAAATTAGTTGTACTTGACTTTAGCATTATTCTTGTGATAATAATCATCATTCATAAAGTTTTTAGATCTGTTTGGCTGTATATAAATCTGTAAGGATAGAGGGGAACAATGGCCAATAATTTCTTTACGTTAATGATTATTCCGCGGCGTAAAAGCGCAGTAACAAAGCTTTCTCTTTCCAGTACTTTAATTCGCGGTTTTCTAGTCACTTTTGTTCTGGCAGTTCTCTTAATATCTTATGCGATTTATGATTATGCCAGTATTAAAAGGGATAAAGCTGAGTTGGCACGCCTTAGAATAGAAACAGTTGAACAATCTCAGCAGCTTAAAGAACTGGCTGTAAAAATCGATGAATTTGCCGACCGAATCGAAGGATTTAACCAATTTGATAAAAAATTGAGAATTTTGGCGAATTATCAAATCACCAAGGATAAAAAAATGCTTCTGGGCATTGGTGGTTCCGGAAATACTCAGACAAAAATCAAAGATTTGCTGGATCAGGATCAGGTAAAACTTGTTTCCGGGATGCGCAAAAACATCCATCAATTAAATGAAGACGCTGATGTAATGGAAAAGAGTTTCACGGAGCTTTTGAAATTTTTACGTGAACAAAAGTCACTTCTGGCCGCTACCCCTTCTATTTGGCCGGTCAAGGGCTGGGTTACTTCAGGTTTCGGTTCAAGAAGATCTCCTTTTTCTTCCGGTATGGAATTTCATGGTGGGCTTGATATAGCCACAAGAATGGGCAAAGAAGTCATTTGTCCTGCTGATGGATTTGTAGTGGAAGTAACTAATCAAGCAGCAGAGGGTAATATAATTAAAGTTGATCATGGTTATGGAATGATGACCTCTTATAGCCATTTATCCAAATTTGCCATAAAGCAAGGCAGCAGAGTTAAGAGAGGTGATGTGCTGGGTTATGTTGGTAGTACTGGCCGAAGCACAGGGTACCATCTTCACTATTCGGTTTATGTGAACAAGATTGCAGTCAATCCCCGACGATATTTGAATTAATCAACTTGAAGTAATGAGGCTACTAAATCCACCGGTAACTCTACCGGTTTTTTTTTGAAGGTTACTGATGCTGGGTAGTGTACTTAAAAAAATAGTGGGCACAAAGAACGATCGCGAATTGAAGCGTCTGGCGATACTTTTAGATGAAGTAAATAATTATGAACCTGAAATGATGTCTTTGAGCGATGCTGAATTAAGAAACAAGACTTCCTATTTCAAAGAAAAATTATTAAACGGTTTCACCATTGATGATATTCTTACAGAAGCTTTTGCCGTTGCCAGAGAGGCTTCACGACGCACATTATTAATGCGCCCGTTTGAAGCTCAGGTACTAGGCGGCATTGTTCTGCATGAGGGCAAAATTGCCGAAATGAAAACCGGTGAAGGAAAAACGCTGGCGGCAACCATGCCTCTCTATCTTAACTCTTTAGAAGGCAAAGGCTGCCATGTAGTTACGGTTAACGATTATCTGGCAAAAAGAGACGCCGGATGGATGGGGCCGATTTATAATTTCCTGGGGTTGAGTGTGGGAGTCATTGTTCATGGTATGGATGATGATGAGCGAAGAGAAGCATATAATACCGATATTACTTACGGCACAAATAATGAATTTGGATTTGATTATTTACGCGACAACATGAAGTTTAATTTGGATGATTATGTTCAAAGAGAATTTAATTACGCGATTGTTGACGAAGTTGACAGCATTCTTATTGATGAAGCCCGTACACCATTAATAATTTCAGGACAGTCTGAAGAATCAACCGATAAATATTATAAGATTAACCAATTAATTCCGCGGTTAAGAAAAGATCAAGATTACTCAATTGATGAAAAAAGCCGCACGGTTGTGTTAACTGAAGAAGGTGTCGCGCGTGTGGAAGCATTATTGAATGTCAATAACTTATATGAACCGCGTAACATAGAGACGTTACATCATGTGACTCAGGCGCTGCGAGCGCATACTATGTTCAAACGCGATGTGGACTATCTGGTCAAAGATGGACAGGTAATCATTGTTGATGAATTTACGGGAAGAGTAATGCCCGGAAGACGTTATAGTGATGGTTTACATCAGGCTTTGGAGGCTAAAGAAAAAGTAAAGATCGAAAAAGAAAATCAAACGCTGGCCTCGATTACATTCCAGAATTATTTTAGAATGTACAAAAAGCTCTCCGGCATGACCGGTACTGCCGATACAGAAGCGGAAGAATTTAAGAAAATTTATAATCTTGAAGTTTTGGTCATACCCACAAATATGCCGATGATTCGTACGGATAATAACGATTTAATTTATAAAACGGAAAAAGAAAAAATAAAGGCGGTTATCGAAGAAGTTAAGGCTTTAAATAAGGTGAAGCGGCCTGTTCTGATTGGAACAATTTCCATCGAGAAGTCAGAACTATTAGGTAATTATCTTACTCGCGCCGGCGTCAAGCATCATGTTCTCAATGCTAAAAATCATGAAAGAGAAGCGGAAATAGTGGCCCAGGCAGGTCAACCGGGTATGGTTACAATTTCCACCAATATGGCAGGCCGCGGAACTGATATAAAACTTGGAGAAAAAGTTGCCGATTGGGGAGGCTTGCATATTCTGGGTACAGAGCGTCATGAAAGCCGCCGTATCGACAATCAATTGAGAGGCCGGTCAGGCAGACAGGGCGATGATGGTTCCTCACGTTTTTATCTTTCGTTAGAAGACGACTTATTACGAATTTTCGGGGCAGAGAAAATATCTTCCATAATGGATAGAATCGGTATCGAAGAAGATCAGCCTATTGAGCATAAATATATTTCCCGTGCTATTGAAAATGCGCAGAAGCGAGTAGAAGGGCAGAATTTTGATATACGGAAACATCTGCTTGATTATGACGATGTAATGAATAAACAGCGGAAAGTGATATATGAGCAACGGAAAAAAGTATTGCGCGGCAATGATTTATGGACTGATATTGAAGAAATGATTGAAGAAATTATCGATGATCTTTTAAAAGAATTTATCGGTGAGAAGACTCATTATGACGAATGGAACCTCAAAGGACTTGATGATTCCTTATTCAAACAGTTTAATTTAAAGCTCAATCTTATTAATTCGCCGGAACTTAGATCAATTGATTCGATACGAGAACATTTAGATCAAAGCGCAAAAAAACATCTTCATGATAAGGAGAGCGAATTTGGTCAGGAACTGATGAATTACCTGATGAAAGTAATCATGCTCCAGGCAATCGATACTCATTGGAAAGAACATTTACTGGCGATGGACCATCTGCGGGAAGGTATCAGTTTGCGTGGCTATGCTCAGAAAGATCCCGTGCGTGAATATCAGCGCGAAGGTTATGAAATGTTTATGGAAATGATCTACCATATTAAAATGGATACATTAGAAAAGTTGTGCATGGTTAAGATACAAAGAGAAGAAGAAGTGGAAGAAATTCGACAGAAACAAAAACAAGATTATGTATTGAGCCGGGGAGAAGACACACCGAAAGCGCAAACAGCTAAACGAGCAAGCAGTAAGGTCGGGCGTAATGATTCTTGCCCTTGTGGCAGCGGGAAAAAATACAAAAAATGCTGTGGCATTTGAGTTTTTAAAGAGGAGTAAAGGTCATGGTTCTAAATAAAGGCACGAATAACATAAGCGTACCCGGATTTTTGGCAAATGGAATTTCTGCGGGAATTAAAGATAATCAGCAAAAGGATTTGTCTTTAATTTATTCTACAATTCCGGCTAAAGTAGCCGCGGTATTTACTAGAAATTCTTTCAAAGCAGCGCCTGTATTGATAGATACGGAACGTGTTAAACGGGGGATGGCGCAGGCCATCATAACCAATAGCGGCTGTGCCAACGCGGCAACAGGAAAAGAAGGTTATCAGGACGCATTGGCAGTTTCAACGGCAGTTTCCGGGCAATTGAAAATTAAGGATGAGCTTGTCTTGCTTGGTTCAACCGGAATCATCGGCAAAAGACTTCCTGTTAAAAAAATCGAAGCAGGAATCGGCAAGCTTGTTAAAGGATTAAACGAATTTGGCATTGAAGATGCTGAATCGGCAATAATGACAACGGATAAATATCCTAAAATTGCGATACGTAAAGGGACAGTCGGAGCAAAAGATATCACAATTTGCGGCATAGCCAAAGGCGCAGGGATGATTGAACCTAATATGGCTACACTGCTTACATACGTAATGACCGACGCTCTAATTGACTCCAAAGCCCTTAATACTGTATTTCATCAGTCAATTGACGCGACATTCAACTCTATCAGCGTTGATGGCTGTATGAGTACTAATGACACAGCAATCATTTTAGCCAATGGCTTGGCCGGGAATAATCCATTGGAAAGGGCACAGGCCCGGTTGCAACGCTTTCGCGATATGCTGACGGACGTTTTAATGGAACTTGCTCATGCTGTTGTAAAAGATGGAGAAGGAGCAACTAAGTTTATCTCAATTATTGTGGAAGGCGCCAAATCCAGATCGGATGCTCGTCGTGCCGCCTATTCCGTTGCCAATTCCAATTTAGTAAAAACTGCTTTTTTTGGAGAAGATCCCAATTGGGGTAGAATAATCGCCGCGCTGGGTTCTTCAGGAATACCTATAGAAAAAGAAAGAGTCAGCTTATCGATAGGCAATATGCTTTTGTATTCTCAGGATTGTCCGGCTAATATTGTTCCGGCAAAACTAAAAGAACTATTTCAAAAAGACAAGATTGAGGTGCGAATTGGATTAGGAGGTGGCGATAAATCATATTGTATTTATACATCGGACCTTTCCTATGATTATTTGAAAATTAACGCTGATTATTCAACATGATTAAGATAACAAATATATTAATTTGATTGTTGAATAACCGTTATTTGAGCTTGATCATTTAGGTTATATGTGTTAATTGCCGCAAAATCTCACACATCCTTGGATTGCCAGCATGTTGCTTATACTTAATAAGTGTGCCCAGGCAAGTTGATAAGGGTGGAGGAAAAAAACAAAAAGGAGCAAAAAATGTCAGCAATTTCAATGAAACTTTTACTGGAAGCAGGTGTCCATTTCGGGCATCAAACAAACAAATGGAATCCCAAGATGAAGCCTTACATTTTTGGGGCGAGAAATAACATTTACATTATTGATCTACAACAAACGGTTGGGATGTTCCAAACAGCTTATAATTTTGTTGTAGATACTGCCAGTCAAGGCAAAAACATTCTCTTCGTCGGCACTAAAAAACAATCGCAGGAAGCCATCAAGGAAGAAGCTTTACGTTGTGGAATGCCCTATGTTAATCAACGCTGGCTTGGTGGTATGTTGACTAATTTTATCACTATTAAAAAGAGCATTGACCGATTAAACACACTGACAAAAATGTTTGCGGATGATTCTATTAAAGCATTTCCCAAAAAAGAAATGACACAAATGCAGAAAGAAATGGACAAACTGGAAAGTGTTTTAGGCGGAATCAAAAACATGAAGTCTTATCCTGCGGCTGTATTTATTGTCGATCCTAATCGAGAGCACATCGCGGTAAAGGAAGCCAAGAAGTTAAAAGTACCTCTAGTCGCAATCGTCGATACGAATTGTGATCCCGAAAATATTGATTTTATCATTCCGGGAAATGATGATGCAATTAGGGCGATAAAATTATTCGCCTCCAAGTTTGCCGACGCGGTACTAGAAGGGAAAAAACGGTTTGAAGAGAAACTTTCAGCGGAGTCCAATAAGGAAGAAAGCACCACGATAGAAAGCAAATCAGATGAAACAGACATTCCTGAAAGCGTGGAAATGGAAAATAATGCCACTGATCTGGTCAATACTGACAGATCAAATTAATCATGATTTTAAACGATACGGGAGGAGAAGTAAATTGGAAATATCTTCAGCAATGGTTAAAGAGTTGAGAGTAAAAACTGGCGCAGGTATGATGGATTGCAAAGAAGCATTGGCGGCAGTAGGAGGCGATTTTGAACAGGCAGTTGATTTTCTAAGAAAAAAAGGATTATCTGCGGCAACAAAACGATCATCCAAAGCTGCTAAAGACGGTGCTATTTCTTCATATATTCACATGGGTGGTAAGATTGGAGTAATGGTTGAAATCAATTGCGAAACTGATTTTGTCGCCAAAACAGCTGATTTTCAGACAATGGGCAAAGATATCGCCATGCATATCGCCGCATCAAACCCGATTTATGTACGTCCTGATGAACTTCCGGAAGATGCCTTAAACAGGGAAAAAGAAATTTATAAAAGCCAATTACGCGAAGAAGGAAAACCGGAAAAGATTTGGGATAAAATAATTGAAGGAAAATTAAAAAAATATTACGAAGATGTTTGTTTAACTGAGCAGAAATTCGTAAAAAATACGGATATAACTGTGGGGACTCTGGTTAGCAATATGATTGCCAAGACAGGTGAAAATATTATTATTCGCAGGTTTGCAAGGTTCCAACTTGGTGAGGAAATCAAATAATAATGGGCGACAAAAATAAAGTCGTTTATAAAAGGATTCTGTTAAAGCTAAGCGGTGAGGCACTTCTAGGCAAACAATCTTCCGGTGTTGATCCCGAAGTGGCTAATTATATAGCAGCTGAAATAAAATCACTTGCTGATCTTAATGTCCAGATTGGGATAGTTGTTGGCGGTGGTAATATATTTCGCGGTTTAGAGGCAAGCTCCAAAGGCATGGATCGCACCTCCGCTGATTACATGGGAATGCTGGCGACAGTTATCAATAGCCTGGCTTTGCAAAGCGCTTTGGAGATGAGCGGTATTGCAACGCGCGTGCAGTCTGCAATAAAGATGCATCAAATTGCCGAACCCTTCATCCAGCGCAGAGCCATCCGTCATTTAGAAAAAGGCAGAATTGTTATATTTGCCGGCGGAACAGGCAATCCGTATTTCACCACGGATACCGCCGCGTCCCTCAGAGCCATGGAAATTAAGGCGGATGTAATTATGAAGGCCACTAAAGTTGATGGTGTATATGACAGCGATCCGGTAAAGAATAAAAACGCAGTTATGTTCAAAAATATTAGATACATCGATGTATTAACGAAGAATCTTAAGGTAATGGATGCAACTGCGATATCTCTTTGCCGCGATAATGCATTACCAATTATTGTTTTCAATTTGCAGAAAAAGGGTAATATTCGGGGCGTAATTTGTGGTAAAAAAATTGGAACTTACATAGGGGGTTAATATGAAAGAACTGATATTGACAAATTTTAAAGAAGATATGGAAAAGACGATATCCGCTCTGGATAAATCATTTAGCAGAGTGAGAACAGGCAGAGCCTCAGTTACACTTCTTGATGGAATTAAAGTTGACTATTATGGCACTCCTACCCCCATTGCCCAGGTAGCAACACTATCTGTTCCGGAAAGTCGTTTAATCGTTATCTCTCCCTGGGATGCTACTGCCCTAGGCTCTATCGAGAAAGCAATTCAAAAATCGGATTTAGGCTTAACACCCTCCAGCGATGGAAAAGTGATACGCATATCTATTCCGCAATTAACAGAAGAGAGAAGAAAGGAACTGGTTAAAGTTGTAAAGAAAATGGCGGAAGAAGGAAAAGTGAAACTGCGCAATGCCCGCAGAGATGCCAATGAAGAGTTGAAAGAGTTGAAAAAGAATAACAAAATGACAGAAGATGAACTCTTCACTACCCAGGAAGAAGTGCAGAAGCTGCTTGACAAGCATATTGAAAAAACAGATAAAATTTTAACGGTCAAAGAAAAAGAAATTATGGAAATATAAAGTAATTGTCATCGGGATAGCAAATGGGGAGTCAAAAGCTCCCCATTTGCTTTTGAACTCATCAGCAATATTATTAGAATTTATAACAAGTTGATTTCAAAAAAATATGATTTTTTGAAATCAACTTGTTATTATGCCCAGTAAATCAACCTTTAAATATTTGATAGCTACTTGGTATAAATGATTATGACGAAAATTGATCTGGAAAATCTGCCCCGGCATATAGCAATTATTATGGATGGTAACGGGCGCTGGGCCAAACAACATACTATTGGCCGCATTCGAGGACATCAAAAAGGTGCGCAGGCGGTGCGTTCAACAGTAAGGACATGTCGGGAAATCGGCATCAAATATCTTACACTTTTTGCTTTTTCCGTAGAAAACTGGGGTCGGCCAAGCGATGAAGTCGAAGGTTTAATGTCGCTACTGGAAGAGTATCTGACAAAAGAAGTTAAAGAACTGCATGAACAGGGAATTAAGCTCACATCTATCGGCGAAATTGATAAATTGAAACCATCTGTGCAGGAAAAGCTCGCTTCAGCAAAAGAAATTACAGCAAATAATGATCAGATGGTTTTAAACTTAGCTTTGAGCTATGGTGGACAGGATGAAATTATTGGTGCAGTAAAAAAAATAATTCAGGATAGCCAAAATGGAAAAATAAATTCCGGCGATATTAATAAGGAAATGTTCTGCAAGTATCTAAATACCGCCGGGATGCCTGATCCCGATCTGTTAATTCGCACCAGCGGTGAGTATCGTATCAGTAATTTTTTGCTTTGGCAATTGGCTTATACAGAGCTTTACTTTACAGATATTCTTTGGCCTGATTTTAAAAAGGAAGATATTCTTAAAGCAATTGCCAGTTACCAGAAACGCGAAAGGCGTTTTGGTCTTACCGGTGAACAATTGTAATAATTGTGCAAATGATTATTTGAAATAAAGTAAAAGGACAGAAAGATTATGATAAATTCCATTGTGAAAAGATGGTTAACAGCAATTTTTTTATTGGTTGTACTGCTTTCAGCCATTGTATATGCGTCTGCTGAGATTTTAGCTGTGATAATTACTTTTATTATCATCGGTGGGGTTTGGGAATATAACCGAATGGTTTTTGGTAAGGGCTTCTTAAAAGAAAAAATTGAAATGTATATATTTGCCATTGTAATACCCATGGTTGCTTTATTCGGCACAGGTCAACTTTTAGTTTCAATTTTAACCTTTTGTTTTATGTCTGTTTTTATTATATTTCTCTGGTCGGTAAAAGAATCAACATTTGACGTAATGCTTGTGGCTAAAGTAATTTTTGGCATTATGTATATACCGCTATTAACCTCTCACTTTATTATGCTGCGCTTATTAGAAAATGGCGTGTACTGGATATTTCTTGTCTTGATAATCGCGATAGTCGGGGACACAGCGGGATTGTATGTTGGCAAATATTTCGGCAAAAACAAACTCAACTTGCTTGTGAGTCCCGGTAAAACAATAGAGGGGACGATCGGTCTAGTTATCGCAAGTGTATTAGTTTCTCTGATTTTTTGTTACTTTGTCTTCCCGGATATATCCCGTGTGCACATTTTCATTATCTCTTTTGTAGGCAGTATAATAGGGCAACTGGGGGATCTTTGCGAATCAGCAATCAAGAGAAATTATGGTCTTAAGGACGCAAGTTCGCTCCTTCCGGGGCATGGTGGTTTGCTTGATCGTATGGATAGTCTTATTTTTACAGCTCCTTTCGTTTATTATTATCGAATATTCGTGATTGGATAAATCACAATGAAGAAAATAACAATTTTGGGATCGACCGGGTCAATTGGACTCAGCGCTTTGGATGTTATTGGAAAAAATCCCCGACGTTTCCAAGTAGTGGCGCTTGCCGCCGGGCAAAATGTGAAGCTGCTCAAAAATCAAATTGAAATATTCAAACCCAAAATAGTCTCTGTCAGTACAAAAGAAAATGCTCTTAAATTGCGTCAATCCTTAAACCTGAATAATAAAATAAAAATACTTTACGGTAATGAAGGTTTGAACGAAACAGCTGCATTTCCAGAGGCGGACATTGTCGTTTCCGCCATATCGGGCGCTGCGGGTTTAATGCCGACGTTTGCGGCAATTAACGCAGGAAAAGACATTGCTTTAGCCAACAAGGAAACGATGGTCATGGCCGGAGAAATTGTGAATAGAAGAGCAAAACTAAAGAAGGTAAAAATTCTTCCTGTGGATAGTGAGCACAGCGCAATATTCCAATGCCTGCAAGGAGAAAAAATTGAAAATTTAAAAAGGATAATACTGACAGCTTCCGGCGGTCCATTTTTAAATTTTAATGCAAATCAATTAAAGCAAGTTAAGCTAAACCAGGCACTGAAACATCCCCGATGGAAAATGGGGAAAAAGGTAACTATTGATTCTGCAACCATGATGAATAAAGGATTAGAAGTAATAGAAGCAAAATGGCTATTTAATCTGGCTATCGAGAAAATTGATGTTTTAATTCATCCGCAAAGCATTGTGCATTCCATGATTGAATTAATTGACGGCTCCGTGCTTGCACAAATGGGCATTCCCGATATGAGAATCCCTATTTCTTACGCGTTGACTTATCCAGAAAGGATGATTAACGATCTTTCATCACTGAATCTTTTGAATACAGAAAAACTGGAATTTCGTAAGCCGGACACAAAAAAATTCCCATGTCTTAGGCTTGCCTATGAGGCTGGATTTTGCGGCGGTACAGCTCCCGCGGTTTTAAATGCTTCCAATGAAATTGCCGTAGCTGCTTTTTTAGCAAAGAAAATTAAATTTGTTGATTTACCCGGTATAATTGATAAGATACTTAATGCTCATGTTTGCGGGATTCATCCTTCTTTAGAGGATATTCTTGAAGCCGACTCCTGGGCAAGAATAAAAACAACTAAGATAATAGAAAGGATAACATCTTGATTACTTTAATTTCATTTGTAGTATTACTGGCTATCTTGATATTTGTGCATGAATTTGGTCATTTTATCGCCGCGAGAATTGCCGGAGTCGGCGTGGTTAAATTTTCTCTGGGCTTTGGACCAAAAGTAATAGGAAAGAAAATTGGCGAAACAGAGTATGTTCTTTCCTGGATACCACTGGGAGGATTCGTCAAACTATTAGGTGAATCAACCGATGAAAAACTATCACCGGAAGATGAAAAAAAGTCTTTTTTAAAACAGCCGATCTGGAAAAGAATCCTGATAATTCTGGCAGGTCCTGTCTGTAATTTTCTTTTGGCATTGTTGATATTTGTAATCGTATTCATGTATGGTGTTCCTAAGCTTACATCTGTTGTAGGAGAGATGTCCAAAGAATCTTCCGCAATAGAAGCGGGCATGGTCAGCGGCGATAAAATAATTTCTATCGATGGTAAAAGCATTGTCTATTGGGAAGAGATAAAGCCATTAGTAGCAGACGCAAATGGAAAGGAAATACAAGTAACAGTTGAAAGAGAATCCGTAAAAAAAGTATTTTTGATCAAACCTAAATTATCCAAAGCAAAAAACATGTTTGGTGAGGAAGTTTCAACTTATCTTATCGGCATATCTCCTGCCGGTAAATCAGTAATCGATAGACAAAACCCATGGCAAGCATCCATCACTGCCATTCAAAAGACATGGGAAATCAGTAAATTGACGGTAGTAGCTGTTGTAAAAATGTTTGAAGGTGTTATTTCGCCCCGCACATTGGGTGGCCCGATTTTTATTGCCCAGATAGCCGGTGAACAGGTTAGAGAAGGCATTATTCCCTTCATCTTCTTCATGGCGATATTATCCATTAATTTGGGCGTGATCAACCTTTTCCCCATCCCTGTTCTTGATGGCGGTCACATTTTCTTTTATTTAATAGAAATGGTCACCAGAAGGGAAATCAGCGTTAAGGTAAAGGAAATGTCTCAACAAATCGGCTTTGTCTTGTTGTTGATGCTCATGGCTTTTGTGATTTTAATTGATATTGAGCGATTAAACTTCAAAGTTGTCAATGACATAACGAA
>Ga0247841_10009965_pt1 | contig 13098 bp, 8 predicted proteins | sample LaCruzMarch2015__2_FD_192410 | JGI IMG/M metagenome (GOLD analysis project Ga0247841, IMG submission 192410) | Freshwater microbial communities from meromictic Lake La Cruz, Castile-La Mancha, Spain - LaCruzMarch2015_18m | ecosystem: Environmental > Aquatic > Freshwater > Lake | place: Spain... | reverse complement strand
AAAACTAATGAGTATGTGCAAACACCATATTATAGCAAATAGTTCATTTAGCTGGTGGGGCGCATGGCTTAACCCTGACTTAAATAAAATAGTAATTGCTCCGTCAAAGTGGTTTAACGATACAAGTCTTGACACAAAAGATTTATACCCTGATAACTGGATTAAAATTTAATAAAAATGTGTGGAATCGCAGGTATAGTAGCAAAAAACGCAAGAAAATATGATTTGAATATTGCTGAAATGTTGAAATCCATAGAACATCGCGGACCTGATGAAAATGGAGCATATTCATACGATAATTGTGTACTGGGGCACGTTCGTTTAAGCATTATAGATTTAGAAACAGGTCAGCAACCGATGCTTTCATATAATAAGTTGAACTGCATTACTTTAAATGGCGAAATATATGGTTATCAAAAAATCAGGGAAAGATTAAAAGATTATCCTTTTAAAACTACTTCCGATACTGAAGTTATTCTGGCTTTATATGAAAAGTTCAAAAATAATTTACCACAGAACCTTCCCGGAATGTTCTCATTTGCAATTTGGGATGAACCGAATAATGAGTTATTTTGTGCAAGAGACAGGTTTGGAGAGAAACCATTTTATTATGCAATCGGGAAAAATAATGAGTTTATTTTTGCATCAGAAATAAAAGCAATAATTGCAACCGGATTAATTAATCCTATTATTGATAAAAATTCTGTAGGAAACTATTTAAAACGGTTATATGTACATCCAACAAAAACTATTTATCAGAATATTTTTACTTTACCTCCTGCGCATTACTTAATTTATAAAAGCGGAAAAGTTACAATTGAAAAATATTGGAAACTTCCTGAGATTAACAATAGAATAAAGTTTAATGAAGCTGTTGAGCAATTTAAAGTGTTATTTGAAAATTCTATCAAAAATCAATTAATTGCTGATGTTCCTGTTGCAGCATTTTTAAGCGGAGGATTAGACTCAAGTACTATTGTTGCAGTTGCAAGCAAATATGTTCCTAAATTAACAACATTTACTTTTAGTTTTGGAGATACAATTAATGAAACTCCTTATGCAAAGCAAATTGCCGAAAGATATAATACTGAACATATTGAATTATTTGCCGATGATTACAATCTTTCTGATTTATTGGTAAAGATGCAGACTGTTTTTGATGAGCCTTTTGCTGATTCGTCAAATATTCCTACATACCTGATTTCTGAAATGGCAAGAAAACATGTTAAAGTAGTTTTAACAGGGGAGGGGGGGGATGAATTAATGTCTGGTTATTCATTTTGGTACAAAGATTTATGGAAAATACAAAACACAAAAAAATTAAATTTAATAGAATGTTATTATTATAAACTGATACAAAAAATATTAAAAAGTCAAAGTATTGGAGATAAAATAAATGGCTATTATAACTATAAATCAATTAATCAGTTACATTTTAATCAAAATATATTTTATCACGATGCAGCAATAAACAAATTAATGCTTAATCCTGTTTATATGCAAACTAACGACTTTGACTTTAAAATATCAAATACTGTTAGTGATGCAATGAATATGGATATACTTGATTATATGCCAGGTGATGTTTTAGTAAAATCTGACAGGGTATCTTTGGCACATGCTCTTGAACTCAGATGTCCGTTTCTTGATAAAGAACTTGCCGAATTTTGTATTTCTTTACCTGCAAATTTCAAAATATCCGACAACGAAGATAAAGTATTGCTTCGCAGAGCTTATGAAAATCAATGGTCAGAAGAGATAAGAAAAAGAAGCAAACAGGGCTTTGGTGCGCCTGTTAAACAATGGCTTGAAAAAGAAGAAATAAAAAAATTGAAAAACGAATTCTTATTTGATAAAAATAAAAAACTTTATTCAATAGTAAATTTTGATTTTGCAAAAGACTTTTTTGATAAAAATAACTATAATACATGGATTTTACTTGTGCTTTCAATATGGATGGAAAATCATGAATTTGAAATTTGATTTGTTCGTTTTGTCAGGTCTGGGATTACGCTGAAGAAGATTTGGTTGTGAAAACCCTTTAATTTTCTTTTTCTTTGAAAGATGAAATTAATTCTTTCAATTTATTTATGATACCAGAATCTGTTACATTCTCTCGTTCCAGTGTTTCTAAAATATTTTTAAGCCTTTCCTTTATTTGTATATACAGCCCAAAATTTTCTGGTGGTTTTCTTTCAAAATATATTTTTAAAAATTCGTATGTATCTATGCAATCAGTTAAGCACTCTTGAATTTCTTTCCCCTTTTCGAAATTTATAGCACATCTATAAGAAATATCTCCTAATTCCCCACGATGTATAATATATTCACCAAAGTAAATTCCTCCTAAAAACCAATAATTCAATTTGTTTATTTTTTGTAACTTTATTAAAAGATAACAATACTTTTGAAGAACTGTTCTTGCATATGGTTTTTTATCTATAATTAAATTTTCTAAAAGAATTGGTGTCAAATATTGTGCGTCACTACCTTCTAAAAAGATCTTTTTTTCAAAAGCCGTATAAGCAGAATCAGTAATAATTATTGATGCCTTAATAAAAAAATAGGTTTCCTTATAAATACCAACATTGGATAATTTAAATTGAAACGTCAATTCATAAATTTCTTCAAAACATTTATTTATTAGTTCAGGTTTATTAAAGTTTATAGATTTATTTATTATAAATGAAAAAATATCCATCATCTTTGTGACAATTTCGACCCAATGGTTCTCGTTTTTAATATCTTCATCAGTTATTTTTTCTTTTTCTTTAAAATCTTGCTCGAATGTTCTTCTATAATTATTCAGAAATAGAATTTTATTATCTTCGGGCATATTTGAAATAACTTGTTCTAAAATAATATCTCTAAGAGTTTTTATTCCTTCAATTATTATTTCTTCTTTATTGTTTTCGAATAAACGATTAAAGTAGCGTGTAAAAAATTCTTTTCTAAATTTTTCAAAATTGACTGATGTTTCTTTTTTAGGTATAAGAGAATAATAAAAATCGTAAATAGCTCGCCAAATGTTTTTTAATAGAAATGAATTATTTGGTTGTGTGAGAGTAAAGTCTATTATGTTAATATAAAATTCTGTTAAACGAGAATTAATATATTCTTTATCACCTTTGTTTTCTACATTAACAATAATCTCGGATAATTTTTTAGTAACTTTTAAAATTATTGCATGCGCTTTGATTCTGTCAGAAACAGATATTAGTGCAATAACAATATTTTGAGTTTTTAATAAATTATCATTTTCAATTAAGCTGGCTTGTTCGTCAATGTCGTTATTTTTAGACTGTGGAATAAAAATGGTTTTAGAGTTTATTTTTGATATTTCTTTATCTGCCAATTTTTCAGGACTAAATGATGAAAATAAATTGAAAGCAATTGGAAATAGAGAAATAATGTTTATAAGAAATAAAAAAATACTGTAATAGATAATAGTTATTTCATTATAATCAGGTTTTTGAAATGACACAAAAATGCTACAAATAAATACGAGTAATATTACTGATATCGAAAATGAAATAAAGAGATTTTGAATACGATTTCCAAGAAATAATTTATGAAAATCAACGCCAGATTTTTGTCTAAAAAATTCATATGCAACTAATGAAACTGAAATATAAATCCCGATTAAAGTGGTAAGACTTGTTATAATTAAGTTAAATAGTTCATAAATCTTTGTATAATTTCTTATATTTAAATAATCAAATTTTATTAAAGTGTAAGGAAAATAAAATAATATCAATCCTATGCCAAAAACCAAAATAAAAACTAAAACAAAAAGTTTTATTGCTCTAAAAATTATTTTTATCTTTTCTTTCATTTATTTTTCTTTCCTCCAAGATTTTTATTTATTCCCAACAAATTTACTCATTTATTTTATAATTATTTAAGCCGGATTATAAATATATTTTTTACAAATAAAAGCAGATGAAAATTTATTTCTTTAATATTATCTTTCATATATTTTTTCACGTAGTTTTTGTGTATTATATAAAATTCATGTAGGTTTGTAGAGCTAATATTTTTATAGTATTACAGCAATTTATTTTTATCCTTTATGTTAGTAAATAACCGGTATTATCGAACAATATGGCTGAATGATGATGAAAAATCATTAAGTATTATTGACCAGCGTTGGTTACCTCATAATTTTGTAATTGAAAAAATTATCACATTCAATGATTTGGTAGTTGCTATAAAAGATATGCACTTACGTGGTGCAGGGCTTATTGGTGCTGCGGCAGGTTATGGAATGTATCTTGCGGTATTGGAGTCAGCAGAACATAAGAAATTTGATAATTATCTTAACCACCTTAGTACAACTTTATTTAATACAAGACCAACTGCCGTTAATTTGTCTTATGCAATTGAACGTCAATTGAATGCTATAAAAAAATGTAGTACTATTCAGGAAAAGATAAATGTTGCAAAGCAAACCGCAATTGATATTGCTGATGAAGATGCTGAAAATTGCAAAAAAATAGGGCAGAATGGATTAAAAATTATTGAAAAAATTAGTGAAAATAAGAAAGGTAAAACAATTAATATTCTTACACATTGTAATGCAGGATGGCTTGCTTTTGTAGATTATGGAACTGCTTTGGCTCCTGTGTATGCTGCTTTTGAAAAAGGTATTGATGTTCATGTATGGGTTGATGAAACCAGACCAAGAAATCAGGGCGCAAGTCTTACAGTTTGGGAACTGGAAATGATGAACATTCCTTATACTCTAATACCCGACAACACGGGCGGACATCTTATGCAACACGGTTTTGTTGATATGGTAATTGTGGGATGCGACAGGGCAACAGCATCCGGAGATGTGGCTAACAAAATAGGTACTTATTTAAAAGCAGTTGCAGCAAAAGATAACAATATTCCTTTTTATGTTGCATTGCCATCATCATCTTTTGATTTTAAAATAAATGACGGAATAAAAGAAATACCTATTGAACAAAGAAGTTCTGATGAAGTAAAATATATAAATGGGTTGACAGATAATTTAAAATACGAAAAAATTCTTATTACTCATCCAAATGCAAAAACCTGTAATTTTGGGTTTGACGTAACTCCTGCAAGGCTTATTACTTCTTTAATTACAGAAAAAGGAATTTTAAAGGCAAATAAAGAAGATATATATAAATTGAAATTAACAATTTGAAAATTTTAATAATAATAAAACATAAAATAACTAAAAATTGAGAAAGAAAAGAGAATACGAAATAATAGAAAATATTGAAGTATTGGATATTGTAAGCGAGGGAAAGGCAATAGCTAAACAAAATGATTATGTGATATTTGTAAAAAATGCTATTCCCGGAGATATAGTTGATGTTAAATTAGTTAAAAAACAAACAAATTTTGCTGAGGGAATTGCAATTAACTTTCATAAATATTCAAATAAAAGAATTCCACCGTTTTGCAAACATTTTGGTGTGTGCGGTGGCTGTAAATGGCAGAATTTATCTTATGAAGATCAGTTATTTTATAAAAATAAACAGGTTTCAGAAAATTTAAAACATATTGGGAAAACCGATAATTTTATAATGTATCCTATTTTACCTTCTCCTGATACAATATATTATAGAAATAAATTGGAATTTACTTTTTCAAATCGCAGATGGCTGTTAAAAAATGAAATAGATCAGGAGAATAACTGCAATGGATTAGGATTTTATATGCCCGGCATGTTTGATAGAGTTCTTGATATTAAACATTGTTTTTTGCAAAAAGATCCTTCTAATAAAATCCGGCTTGCAGTTAAAAATTATGCACTGAAAAATAACCTGTCATTTTATGATTTAAGATTAGGCGGAGGTTTTTTAAGAAATTTAATCATAAGGATTTCAAGCACTAATGAAATAATGGTTGTTTTTTCATTTTTTTATGAAGATAAAGCAGAAATTGAAAAAATACTTAACTACGTTTCTGAAACATTTCCTGAAATTACATCACTTATGTATTTTATAAATCCAAAATCAAATGATTCTTTCAGCGATTTGGAAATAAAAACATTTAAAGGACTTGATTATATTTCTGAACAAATGGAAGGTTTAAAATTTAAAATCGGACCAAAATCATTTTATCAGACTAATTCGGTTCAAGCGTTAAATTTATATAAAATAGCCCGTGATTTTGCTGAATTGACAGGTAATGAAATTGTTTATGATTTATATACAGGAACAGGTACAATAGCAAATTTTATAGCAAAATATTGCAAAAAAGTTGTAGGTATTGATTGTATTCCCGAGGCAATTAATGACGCAAAAGCAAATTCAATAAATAATAACATTAATAATGCTTGTTTTTTTACGGGTGATGTTATTGATATTTTAAATAAAGAATTTATTGAAAATAATGGATTTCCTGAGATTATAATTCTTGATCCTCCTCGTGCAGGTCTTCATCCAAATATGATAAAAATTATTAATAAAATTAAACCTATAAAAATCGTTTATATTAGCTGTAATCCTCCTACACAGGCAAGAGATATTAATATGTTAAAAGATTTATATACAGTATCTAAAGTACAACCTGTAGATATGTTCCCACATACTTATCATGTAGAAAATGTTGTACTTTTAAATTTAATCCGGAATAAATAGGAAATAAAAAAGCCGTTCTAAAAGGAACGGCTTTTTAAATAGGAATTATTGGTTTTGTATTATTTTCCTTGTTTGATTTTTGCCTGTGCTGCTGCTAATCTTGCTATTGGCACCCTAAAAGGAGAACAGCTTACATAAGAAAATCCGAGTGAGTTGCAAAATTCAACTGAAGATGGTTCACCACCGTGTTCACCGCAAATACCAATTTTTAAGTTTTTACGTGTTTTTCTTCCTTTGTCAACTGCAATTTTCATTAATTCACCGACACCTTCTCTGTCCAAAACGTTGAATGGGTCAACAGGGAGTATTTTTTTATTAAGATATTCCGGTAAGAAACTACCAATATCATCTCTTGAAAAACCAAAGCTCATCTGGGTTAAGTCGTTTGTTCCAAATGAGAAGAATTCTGCTACTCCTGCAATTTTATCAGCAGTTAAAGCAGCTCTTGGAATTTCAATCATAGTTCCAACCATGTGTGGAAATTCTTTTAATTTAAATTTGGCAAGAGTCTCATTATAAACCTTTTCAAGTATCAGATATTGATGTTTTAATTCTGTATCAATACAAGTTACAGGAATCATTATTTCAGGTATAGGATTTTTCTTTTCCTTAATTAATTCTGCAGTAGCTTCATAAATTGCTCTTACCTGCATTTCGGTAATTTCAGGATAAGTAATACCTAATCTTACTCCACGGTGTCCCATCATTGGGTTATTTTCATGAAGCGCATCAGCTCTTTTATTAAATTCTTCAGCATCAATTTTTAAGCTTTTTGCTAATTTATTCCTTTCATCAACATTATGAGGTACAAATTCATGTAAAGGAGGATCAAGTGTACGGAAAGTAACTGGAAGTCCGTCCATAGCTTTTAGTGTTGCTTTAATATCCTCTTTTACAAATGGGAAAAGCTCATTTAATGCCGCTCTTCTTTCTGCTTCTGTATTTGAAGCAATCATTTTTCTCAAAATGAATAAAGGTTTTTCAGCATTTTTTCCATAAAACATGTGCTCAGTACGGAAAAGTCCAATACCTTCTGCTCCAAAGTTACGAGCTATTTGTGCATCTTCTGGTGTATCAGCATTAGTTCTGACTTTTAAAGTTCTTTTTTCATCACAAAGTTTCATGAAAGCAACAAAATCCGGATTTTCAAAATCTGCTTTTATCATTGGTAAAGCTTCGTTGTAAATATATCCTTTGCTTCCGTTTAATGCAATATAATCACCTTCCTTTAAAACAAGTTTATCACAGGTTATGGTTTTCTTTTGAGCATCAATTTTTAATGAACCTGCTCCAACAATACAACATTTGCCCCAACCTCTTGCTACTAAAGCAGCATGACTTGTCATTCCTCCTCTTGCAGTTAATATAGCTTCTGCAGCACGCATTCCTTCAATATCTTCAGGATTAGTTTCTTCACGTGCTAATATTACGGTTTTACCTTTTTTTGCCCATGCAACAGCATCAACTGAGTTAAATACAATTTGTCCGGCTGCACCGCCTGGTCCTGCAGGTAATCCTTTTGCAAAAGGTTTGATTTTTTTCTCAGCAACAGGGTCAATTATAGGGTGTAACAATTCATCTAGCTGATGTGGCTCAACTCTTAAAATAGCTTCAGTTTTATCAATAAGTTTTTCTTTTAACATATCAAGAGCCATCCTTACTGCTGCAGGTCCGTTTCTCTTGCCAACCCTGCACTGTAACATAAATAATCTTTGATCCTGAATAGTAAATTCTAAATCAAGCATATTTTTATAATGCTTTTCAAGTTTTAGTTGTATTTTATTTAGTTCAGCATAAACTTTTGGCATTGCTGTTTCTAATGAAGGTAAATGTTTTGTATGTTCGCTCTTTCCTTTTTCATTAATCGGATATGGAGTTCTTATACCTGCAACAACATCTTCTCCTTGTGCATTTGGTAGCCATTCACCATAAAAATAATTTTCTCCTGTAGCAGGGTTTCTTGTAAAAGCAACTCCAGTAGCAGAAGAATCACCCATATTTCCGAAAACCATTGATTGAACAGTTACTGCTGTTCCCCATTCATCAGGAATACCTTCAATTCTACGATATGATATTGCACGGGCACCATTCCAACTTTGGAAAACTGCACCAACTGCACCCCATAATTGTTCCATTGCATCTTCAGGAAAAGGTTTTCCTAAAACTTCTTTTACTTTTTTCTTATAAATATCAACAAGTTTTTTCAGATCTTCTGCTGTTAAGTCAGTGTCGCTTTTAGCACCGCGGGCTTCTTTCATTTTATGCAGTTCTTTTTCTAACTGCTGACGAACACCTTTACCTTCTTGAGGTTCAATACCGGCAGCTTTTTCCATAACTACATCAGAGTACATCTGGATAAGTCTTCTTTGGGAATCATAAACAAACCTTGGATTTTTTGTCTTTTTTATTAATCCTTCTCTTGTTGTATCATTTAATCCAACATTTAGTACTGTTTCCATCATTCCTGGCATAGAACTTCTTGCTCCTGAACGAACAGAAATTAATAATGGATTTTCTTTACCACCAAATTTAGCTTCCATTTCTGCCTCAACTAATTTAAGAGCATTTTCAACTTCAGTTTTAAATTCTTTTGAATATTTTCCTTTATTCTTATAATAAAGCGTACACATTTCTGTGGTAATAGTAAAACCGGCAGGCACAGGTAACCCAATGTTAACCATTTCTGCAAGATTAGCACCTTTACCACCAAGTAAATTTTTCATATCAGCTTTACCTTCTGCATGCTTATTGCAAAAAGTATAAACATATTTTTCTTTCTTTGTTTTTTTATCCATGATATTAAGTTATTATATTATAAATTTTTAACAATTTATTTTGTATTAAGAATATTTAATTTATTAAATAAAAAATTCGCCCAAAGTTGCAAAGAAATTTTCATTTATAAAAAAATCTTGTATTAAATTTTAGTTAAGTTTGAATTTCGATTCAAATACATTGATAACAAAATAACTGACCTAAATTGAATATTGCCAAAATGTATATAAAGTATTTATTATGATCTTGGGTGGAATCTTAAAATTGCATCCCTTAAATATTCCCTGTCAAGATGAGTATAAATTTCAGTCGTTGTAATAGATTCATGTCCCAACATTTCCTGAATTGCACGCAGATCAGCTCCTCCATCCATAAGATGTGTTGCAAAAGAATGACGAAAAGTATGAGGACCAATATTTTTTTCTAGATTTATTTTTTTAGCTAAAGTTTTAATTATTGTAAAAATCATTACTCTTGTTAATTTGTTCCCTCTTCTATTCAGAAAAACAATATTTTCACTGCCTTTTTTCACAGCTATTTTGTTTCTATCATATTTTAGATAAAATTCAATTTCTTTAATTGCTTTTTTGCTTATGGGAACTAACCTTTCTTTGCTTCCTTTACCAAACACTTTAATAAATTCCATGTTAAAATACAAATTTGTAATTTTTAAATTTGTTAGTTCAGAAACCCTTAAACCGCAGCTATATAAAGTTTCAAGCATGGCTTTATTTCTATGACCTTCTGGTGTACTCAGATCAATTGCGTCTATCAGCTGGTCAATTTCTTCAATTGACAAAAAAACCGGTAGTTTTCTTCCAATTTTGGGAGTTTCAAGTAAAGTTGTAGGATCGCTTTCAATTTTATCGTCTAATAATAAAAATTTATAAAATGCTTTTATCCCTGATATAAATCTTGCTTGTGAACGGGGGCTCATCCCTAATTTGTTTACCCATTCTATAAATTCTTTCAGATGTGTTAATTTAATTTCTTCAGGTCCTAATTTATAATTATAATAATCAAGAAATTGAGTGACCTTCATTACATCATGAATATATGCGTCAAGAGAATTTGATGAAAGTGATTTCTCAATTTTTAAAAAAGCCGAAAATTCTTTTATTGAAGTTTCCCAAATCATAATTTGTAAAATTATATTTTTTTTGAATAATAATTATTTACTTTGTTATAGATTTTATATTTAAATTTATGAAGATTCAGATAATCAACGGTCCAAATTTAAACTTAACAGGTAAACGTGAAAAAGAAATTTACGGAAAAAAATCTTTTGAAGATTATTTATTAATTCTTAAAGATTTATTTGCTGATTTTCAAATTGACTATTTTCAATCAAATATTGAAGGTGAAATAATTAATAAAATTCATGAAACAGGTTTTACTTATAATGGTATTATTTTAAATGCAGGTGGTTATACCCATACTTCTGTTGCAATATCTGATGCTGTTGCAGCTGTAAAAACTCCTGTAATTGAGGTTCATATTTCAAATATTTTTGCAAGGGAAGAATTTCGCAATAAATCAATAATTGCACCGAACTGTATTGGAAGTATAATTGGTTTTGGGCTTGATTCTTATCGCCTTGCTATTGAAAGTTTAAGAGTTTACAATAATAAATCTAAGTAGCAAGTAACTATAAATATAAAAAAGCCACACAGGTATTTGAGTGGCTTTTTTTAAAGATATTATAAAAATTATTTTTTACTTTTCCATCTGTATAATAAACTTGTACATTTTTCGTCCTGTTCGTTAACTTTTGTAGTAAGAGTTAATTCTTTTTCGCTTTTATCCCAAACAACAACTGGAAAATATTCAGGACCTTGTTTGCCGTTTGATTTGTAAAATGTTTCACTTGATAAAGAACCTAAATAGTACATATAAGGACTTTTTTTATCATATTGATAAATATTTGCCTGAGACATATCATCGAATTCATATACAGCTTCACCACATAATTGGTTATTTTCTTCAAATAGTCTTTTGCTTATCAATTTAGCATTTGGATATTTTTTTTCCATTTCATCACCAATAATATATGTATTGGTTAATTCTTCATAATCTTTAGTAATTTGTTCGTCTTTTGTAATTTCTTCGCTATCATATTTAGACATAATATTAACAAATTTTATTGTTAATTTGCTTTTGCCTTTACCTGATAATTCAAATTTGTACTCTTTATACTCGCAAGTTAAACAACTTGAAAGCAAAAAAACAATACCTAATAAAAATGCTATTAATTTAAACTGTCTCATAAAATTTTATTTTAATAATTAAAAATTATCTAACAAAAGTAAATATTAAAATTAAATTACCAAAAATATATTATAAACAGATAAGCAAAAGGTAATCAATTGTATAATCATTAAAGTTAATACCATATTAATACAATAAATTGACTTTAAATCTTATGGAGATGTTCTTTTATCTTTAAATATATTCTTTTTTAGAATAAATTTTTTATCTGAATATAGGGAAGCTCTTTTCTATAACTTTCAAATAATGAATTAATATTGTAATTAATATTTTGTTTAGTGTTAATGAAATGTTAATTTATTTAAAATTAAACTAAAAATATATTAATTTTAAAGCAACCTTAATAATGATAACAGCGTCTTTTATTAAAATAATATTAAGTTCATTGAAAATTTACCTTTATAATAATTATTGTTTGTGTTAATAAAATGTTAATTTGCCTAAAAAATACATTATAATCGTAGGTTGTAAATAAATTTAATGTTATATTTGTAAAATATATGAATAGTATAAATCTTAAAAATGCTTAAAATGAAAAGAAAATTATTCGTTCTATCTGTGGTAGTTGCAGTGATCGCATTTTGGAGTTGTACAAAGGAAGATATTGTTAGTCCTAATGGAGGATTAAATCAAAACAAAAATCTTTCTGCTGCAAATCAACTTCAATTTACAGATATTACTGCTGATAAATTTACGGTTTCTCTAGGAGAATCTGTAACATTAACTGCCGATGCACAGGGTTCTGATTTAACCTACAAATGGGTAGATAATCAGGGCAATGTTTTAGGCACAACAAGATCAATCACTCTTAAAAATGATAAAGGTGGTTGTGGCGGTTTTGCCGGTGGAACAATTTTCTGCTGGGTAGGAGGTTCATGTGGTGGAAATAATTTGTGTGGAGGTACAGGTACTTGCGGAGGTTCACATAGAACCGGCACAGGATGTACTGGTGGAACATGTATTGGTAGTTCAGGTGGTTGTGGAAGTTCTTCAGGTGGTTGTGGCGGTGGAATGAAAGGTGGTAGCTGCGGTACTGGTTGTAGTAGTGGAGGTTTAGGTGGAGGCACTTGGACAAGTGGTAATTGTGGAAACGGTACTGGATTGTGTGGTGGATCAAGCACAGGAATGTGTGGTGGTTCTCACAGAACAGGAACAGGATGCACAACTGGTGGAACATGTATGGGCGGTTCATCTGGAGGTAGTTCATCAGGTGGTTGTGGCTCATCAGGTGGTTGTGGTGGCGGAATGAAAGGTGGTAGCTGCGGTACTGGTTGTAGTAGCGGTGGTTGTAGTAGTGGTGGATGCAGTTCAGGTGGTTGTAGTAGTGGAGGTTTAGGTGGAGGCACTTGGACAAGTGGTAATTGTGGAAACGGTACTGGATTGTGTGGTGGATCAAGCACAGGAATGTGTGGTGGTTCTCACAGAACAGGCACTG
>Ga0247841_10009963_pt1 | contig 13101 bp, 8 predicted proteins | sample LaCruzMarch2015__2_FD_192410 | JGI IMG/M metagenome (GOLD analysis project Ga0247841, IMG submission 192410) | Freshwater microbial communities from meromictic Lake La Cruz, Castile-La Mancha, Spain - LaCruzMarch2015_18m | ecosystem: Environmental > Aquatic > Freshwater > Lake | place: Spain... | reverse complement strand
TGTAAAAAAACTATTGCCTCACCGTTGGCCTTTTTTGTTGGTGGACAAAGTAATTGATATTAAAAAAAATATTGTAGTTGGTGTAAAAAATGTTACTGGAAACGAAACATTTTTTATGGGTCATTTTCCCGATGAGCCTGTAATGCCAGGAGTTCTATTGGTGGAAGCAATGGCTCAAACCGGTGGCATTTTGGTTTTGCACGGACTCGAAGAGGCTGAGCGTTATTCAACTTATTTTTTGAAAATTGATAGCGTTAAGTTCCGCCAAAAAGTAGTTCCGGGCGACACAGTAATTTTCCGTCTCGAAATGCCCGAACCCATGCGGCGTGGCTGCGCAATCATGAAAGGCTTTGCTTTTGTTGGTGGCAAAATTGTAGCCGAAGCAGAGTTTATGGCACAAATAATAAAAAACAAATAAAAGTATAGAGTTTGTAAATATTTTTCAACCAAATCTTCATTCCCCTCTTCGGGAATTGGGGCAAATTAAAAACACATACGAAATGAAGCAACCTTTAGCTTACATACATCCTGATGCAAAAATTGCAGCAACTGTTGTTATCGATCCATTTGTAACTATCGACAAAAATGTTGAAATTGGTGAAGGAACTTGGATTGGCTCAAACGTTACCATTATGGAAGGTGTGCGTATTGGCAAAAATTGCAGAATTTTTCCGGGCTCAGTTATAGGTGCCATTCCACAGGATTTAAAATATAAAGGCGAAGATACATTAGCGATTATTGGCGACAACACAACCTTGCGCGAGTATGTAACCGTAAACCGCGGTACGGCTGCCAAAGGCAAAACAGTAATTGGAAACAATTGCCTGATAATGGCCTATGTACATGTGGCTCACGATTGTATTCTGGGTAATAATATCATTATTTCGAATGCTACTCAATTGGCTGGTGAAGTGGTTATCGACGATTTTGCGATCTTGAGTGGAGGTATATTAGTTCATCAGTTTACACATATTGGCTCACATGTTATGGTTCAGGGCGGATCCAAAATAAATAAGGATATCCCACCGTTTATAACTGCCGGTCGCGATCCGCTTTCGTATGCAGGCATCAACTCTATAGGTTTGCGACGTAGAGGATATACCAACGAGCAAATACGTGACATTCAAGATGTTTATCGTTATGTTTATTTAAAGGGCATGAACACTTCGCACGCTATCGAACGAATCATGGCAGAGTTACCAGCTACTAACGAACGCGATGAAATTATTTTGTTTATTAAAAATTCTCCTCGTGGTATTGTAAAAGGTTATTTTGATTAATGATTAGTGGTTAATGATTAATGAATGGTGAGAGGTTAATGATTAACTTTGAATAATAATTTCAGAACACGAAACGCGAAACACGAAACAAGGAACACGAAATAACATGGAAGCTAACACGGATGATTTACCAAAAAAGAGCCTGAATTTTATTGAGGCTTTTGTTGAGCAGGATTTAAAAGAAGGTAAAAATGATGGACGAATTCAAACACGCTTTCCACCAGAGCCTAATGGCTATTTACACATTGGACATGCCAAAGCTATTTGTCTCGATTTTGGTATTGCACGCAATTATAATGGCATTTGTAACCTTCGTTTTGATGATACAAATCCGGTAAAAGAAGATGTGGAATACGTTGACTCCATTATGGAAGATATTCAATGGCTGGGTTATAAATGGGAAAACGTGTACTACGCTTCCGATTATTTCCAGCAACTATGGGATTTGTCTGTTGACCTCATAAAACAAGGAAAAGCCTATATTGATGAGCAAAGTGCCGAGGATATTGCCAAACAAAAAGGATCTCCAACTGTGCCAGGTACCGAAAGTCCCTATCGTAATCGCCCTATTTCGGAAAATGTAGAATTATTCCTGAAAATGAACACGGGCGAAGTTGCTGAAGGCGCTATGGTACTTCGTGCCAAAATTGATATGGCTTCGCCAAATATGCATTTCCGCGACCCCTTAATGTATCGCGTCATTACCTCACATCCGCATCACCGCACCGGATATACTTGGAAAGCTTATCCTATGTACGATTATGCACATGGCCAGTCCGATTATTTCGAAGGAGTTACACACTCGTTATGTACGCTTGAGTTCGAAGTACATCGCCCGCTATACGATTGGTTTATCGACCAATTTCAAAACACAAACTATCGCCCACGACAGATAGAATTTAATCGCTTGAACCTCACCTATACCGTAATGAGTAAGCGTAAAATGTTACAGTTGGTACAGGAAGGACTGGTTAGCGGATGGGACGACCCTCGCATGCCAACAATTTGTGGGCTACGTCGTCGTGGTTATTCGCCCGAAGCAATTCATAATTTTATAGACAAAATTGGATATACTAAATTCGAAGCTCAAAACGACATAGGTTTGCTCGAACATGCTGTACGCGAGAACCTAAACAAATCGGCCACTCGTGTTAATGCAGTTTTGAATCCTGTAAAACTGATTGTTACAAATTACCCTACCGACAAAGTGGAACTTTTGGAAACCATCAACAATCCCGAAGATGAGTCAGCCGGTGTGCGTACCATTCCATTTTCGCGTGAATTATTTATTGAGCGTGAGGATTTTATGGAAGATGCACCTAAAAAATTCTTCCGTATGACTCCCGGACAGGAGGTGCGTTTGAAAAGTGCGTATATAGTGAAATGTACCGGTTGCAAGAAAGATGCTGAAGGCAATATTGAAGAAATTTACTGCGAATACGACGAACTTACCAAAAGTGGAATGCCCGAATCGGGACGTAAAGTAAAAGGCACCCTTCACTGGGTGTCGGCTCAGCATGCTTTGAAGGCTGAAGTACGTTTGTACGACCGACTATTCAGCATAGAAAATCCATCGGCCGACCCACGCGATTTTCGTGAGTTGCTAAACGAAGATTCATTGAAAGTGCTTAAAAATTGCTTTGTAGAACCATCGTTGAAGGACGCAAAAGCTCTTGACCAATTCCAGTTTCAGCGGTTAGGATATTTTAATATTGACCCTGACACTACACCCGAAAAACTTGTTTTTAACCGAACAGTTTCGCTAAAAGATAGCTGGGCTAAAGAACAACAACGCTAAAAATATTTTTTTTAAAGGCATGGGATTTTTTTCTATGCCTTTTGATTTTAGTAACAAAAATACAAGTAGTGTGCAATTAAATATGCATAAAAATACAAACAGAACAGTTGAAAATTTATAAGTATAAAAAAATTCAGTTTTTAAATTATAAATACTCATTTTTTTAAGGATATCCCTGAAAATTTCCTTACTTTTGCACTCTCATTTTTGATACAATAAAACGATAAAAATCAACTTAATTTTCGGTGTGTAACATACTACTTGTTTTCGAAACAAGTAGAACACTATTATAATTTTCGTAACATATATTTTTAAACATGAAGAAACATAATTTTAGCGCAGGTCCATCAATTCTTGCTCGCGAAGTAATTGAGAAAACAGCTCAGGCAGTGTTAGATTTTAACGGTTCAGGACTTTCGATACTCGAAATAAGCCATCGTTCGAAAGACTTTGAGGCTGTTATTGAGGAAGCTCGCCAATTGTTTATTGAACTATTAAGTATTCCCGAAGGTTATTCGGTGTTGTTTTTGGGTGGTGGTGCAAGTTTGCAATTTTGTATGGTTCCATTTAATTTGATGGACAAAAAGGCCGCTTACCTGAATACTGGAGTTTGGGCTAACAAAGCGCAAAAAGAAGCGAAAGGTTTTGGTGAAGTGGTTGAGGTTGCTTCGTCGAAAGAAGCGAACTACACATTTATTCCTAAAAATTATGTCGTACCAACCGATGCCGATTATTTCCATATTACAACCAACAATACAATTTATGGAACAGAACTTCATATAGATATTGACTCACCGGTTACCTTAGTTGCCGATATGTCGTCCGACATTTTTTCACGTCCGATAAATGTTTCTAAATATGGCATTATTTACGGTGGTGCTCAAAAAAATCTCGCTCCTGCCGGATTGGCTTTTGTTATTATTAAAAACGACATTTTGGGTAAAGTTTCGCGTTATATTCCTACCATGTTGAACTACCAAACACACATTGCCGAAGGCTCCATGTTTAATACGCCACCCGTATTGCCTATTTACAGCGCGCTGGAAACATTACGTTGGGTAAAAGCAACTGGCGGCTTGGTAGAAATGCAAAAACGCAACAAAGCAAAAGCTGAACTTCTTTACAATGCCATCGACAACAGCAAGATGTTTGTAGGTACAGCTGCAAAAGAAGATCGTTCGTTGATGAACGTTTGTTTTGTAATGAAACCCGAATACAAAGAATTGGAAGGTGAATTTCTGAAATTTGCTACTGCTGCCGGAATGGACGGAATTAAAGGACACCGCTCGGTAGGTGGTTACCGCGCATCTATTTACAACGCAATGCCAATAGAAAGTGTGCAAGCATTGATTGATTGCATGAACGAATTTGAAAAACAACATTAATTTATGAAAGTACTTATTGCAACAGATAAACCTTTTGCCAAAATAGCGGTTGATGGCATTAGAGCCGAAGTGGAAGCTGCTGGTTTCGAATTGGCTTTGCTCGAAAAATACACTCAAAAGCAAGAATTACTTGATGCAGTAGTTGATGCCGATGCTATTATTATCCGCAGTGATATTATTGATGCTGAAGTAATTGCGGCAGCAAAAAACCTGAAAATTGTGGTGCGTGCAGGAGCTGGATACGACAATGTAGAGCTCGAAGCTGCTACAGCAGCCGGAGTTTGTGTAATGAATACACCGGGACAAAATGCGAACGCCGTTGCCGAACTGGTTTTTGGATTATTGATTTATGCTGTGCGAAATTTCTACAACGGTACTTCGGGCACAGAGCTTACCGGCAAAAAATTAGGAATTCATGCTTATGGTAATGTAGGCAAAAATGTTGCTCGCATTGCTAAAGCATTTGGCATGGAAGTACTTGCTTATGATCCTTTCTGCCGTGAAGAAGCAATTATGGCTGACGGCGTAAAGCCAACATGCTCTGTTAAAACACTTTATCAGCAAAGCGATATTGTTTCGATACACATACCGGCTAACAAAGATACAAAGGAATCCATCAATGCAGAGTTGCTGAGTCTCCTGCCAAAAGGCGCCATTATGGTTAATACTGCCCGCAAGGAAGTGATTCAAAATGCCGACTTGCTAAAATACATGGAGGTAAATACAACTTTCAAGTACCTGACAGACATTTTGCCAGACAATCACGCTGAAATGTTGGAGAAATTCCCTACACGCTATTTTGCTACTCCTAAAAAAATGGGTGCACAAACTTCCGAAGCAAACGTAAATGCAGGTATTGCCGCTGCAAAGCAAATTGTCGATTTTATAGTCAATGGAAACGACCAATTTAAAGTAAACTAAAAAAGATTTACGTTGAAAATATTGTAATTTAAAAAATGCTACTCCAACCGGATGTAGCATTTTTTTATTGAAAAAATAAATATAAAAAAAATTGTGAGCTGATAGTACGAGCTAAAATTGAACTCATAAATCAATTGTTAGCCGAGTTGCTTACCGACAAAAAAAACAATTAAATAAGCCCCGAAATAAAATTTGGTTAATAACGAAATAACATAAGTGAGTGTACGACCATTCGTATCGTCAGTTTATAGTGTGATTGACGATATTTTTCAGCATTTACATCTATTATTTAAAAATTATTTATATATTTGCAAAAAAATAACATATTGAGATCTCCCTCTCCACTGGAGAGTTACCGATAGCTATCGGAAATAGAAGTTTCTCACCCGCTGTAGCGACAGCGGCATTACATATTATCAAAAGCGTTAGCTTTTATTCCCATTCTTGAAACTTAGACACTTTCAGAGTATAAAATGGAATAAGTTAGTAAACGCCTACGCTAAACGCGTGGGCTTTAACTTATCATTTTGTTCGGGTAGTCTAAGACCTCAAGAGTGTGATACAGCTGAAGTACCACGCTTTTTTTATGTCCAAGAGTGAAGAAAAGAAATTAATATAGCGGAAGCCGAAAAGCTAAAGAGTAGGCAAAATAATAAATTTATATTATATGAGAAAAGTTATTTTATTAACAGTTATTTGTGTTGGTTTATCAACATTTTTAAGTGCTCAGTCAAGGAGTGAGTTTCAAATTGGAGTTTCTACACCATCAGGCGATTTTGCCGATGATGAAGAAGACGAGTTTCTTACCGATGGCTCAGGCATTGCAGGTACAGGTGTTTATGTTGGCTATAAACTTTTAAACCCACTAAAAGCAGATGGGTTGTTCACAACATTTAGTATTGGAGTAATGTACAATGGTTTACAGACCGATTTTAAAGATGAGTGGGAGGATGAGATGGAAGATGATATGGAATTAAAATTACCAAGCTATGTAAATATACCTGTTTTGGTTGGACTTCAGTATGAAAAATCTTTATCAACAGGTCTTTCATTATTTGGTGAAGCCGGTATTGGCGCAAATGTATTACAAATTACTAAATTTACACTGAGCGATGATTCTAATGAATCAAAGACTACATTCAAACCATCATTTGCTTTAGGTTATAAATTTGGTGGCGGTATCGTTTTAAACAATAAGTATTCATTAGGTCTTACTTATCTTGGTTTGGGTTCACACAAAGTGAAATACGAAGAGAGTTTTGAGAGTGATGAGGATGGTAGCGATAGCGAAGATGGTAAATTTGAGAAAGCATTGCCAATAAGTTCCTTAAATATTACTTTAGGCATTAGGTTTTAATCAAACATTAAAGTAATTTCCACTATTCGAAGTTAATAATCTTAAATTTAGTACATGGAGAATTGTTCTTTAATTACGATAAATAAAGAGCAAACGCTTCGAAATCTATAAATATTAAAACTACCGACTGCGTTTCATAAATCCACTTGAAAGGCAGTCGGTTCATTTTTTTTACAAAATTTGGAACAAGAACTTATATAATGATTGTTGTAAGCTAATAAATAGGATTATGGCACAAATTTCGTTTTAAAAGTTGTAAAATTGGAGCTTTTGAAATTAGAATTTGCGAAGCGAGAAGATAAAACTTAAACCTCCGGAAGGTATGTTTTTGGCCGATATATTTCCTTTGTGGAAGTGTACAGCATTTTTCACAATAGAAAGTCCTAACCCCGTACCACCAAGTTTTCGGCTACGCCCTTTATCAATGCGATAAAAACGCTCGAATATTTTACCTAAATGCTCTTCGGGAATTCCAATCCCATTATCGGTAAAAGAGAAGTAGAAAAAATACTCATCTTCGCGATAGCAATTTATTTCTAAGGTTAAATTATCACCTGCGTAACTCAACGCATTGTCTGTCAGATTTCTAAAAATTGAATATAGCAAAGACCTATTTCCTTTTAACAACAATGGTTTTACAAAATTTTTATTAATAGTACAGCCCTTTTCTTCAATTTCTAACTGCACATCATTCAAAACATCTTCGATAGTTTGAGCCACATCACACTCTTCCCTGTCGAACAACTGCTGCGACTCATCCACTTTATTTAGAATTGAAATGTCCTGTAAAAGGGCCGAAAGCCGTTGTGCCTGAATAAACGAACGCTCTATGTAAAAGCGTTGACGCTCTGGAGCAATATTTGGATTTTCTAAAATTGACTCCATATAGCCCATAATGCTACTCACCGGCGTTTTTAATTCATGCGAAATATTTTGTGTTAGCTGGCGTTTCAATTCATTTTCGTGTTCCTGCGATGTGATGTCGTTTATCGAAATCTCAAAGGTATTGTCCTGAAAAACAATACAGCGAATATTAAATACTCTTCCATTTTTTTCAATGACAATACGCTTCCGTGTAAGGTTTTCGTGTTGTAGACTTTCGGTAATAAATTCGTTTATTTCGGCAAATTCAAATAATTCAAATATTTTTTCCGAACTGTCGAATTGCGAATCGGCCAGCACGCTTGCATACTGAATGAAATAGCGGTTAGAGAGTATTTCTTTTTTATCAGCAGAAAAAAAACCCAAACCTTCTTGTGAAATTAAAATGTGCTTGCTTAGTTTCTCTCGTTCGTGATTTACATCATCTTTCGCCTCTTCCATTTTTCGATAAAGCTGCACAATATTTCGGCTCAAATCGCCCAATTCATCTTTCGGAAAAAGGATAGAAGTATCTATTTTCTCACCTTTTTCTACACGGTCGGTAAATTTCCACAGTCGGTCTATCGAATTGGTAAAACTCTTCGTAATAAAAAACAGAACAACAACTGCAATTAGAAGTATGAATGCTATGAAGTACAAAAATAAGGTATTAGCTTTCAGAGTATTGCTTAAACTTAAATTGTATGGCAATGCTGTACGCACAAAAAACTTATCGTGTTTATGCGCTAAATAGTAATAGTTTATATTTGTTGTAGCCGACAACCGAATTGCTTTTCCTGTTCTATACATCGAAGCACCAACTATTTCAGGCCGCTGCGCATGGTTTTCGAGAGGTATTCCCTTTTTAACCGAATTTTCGAACAACACATTTCCATTTAAATCAATTAACGTTACCCGCAAAGTTGAGTCAGGGAAATATTTGATTATTTTGTCTATGGACGAAATAGAATTCTTGTTTTCCTGAATATATTTAAAAATAGTATTGTTGTATGTGCTCAAAAGCTGGTCGAGCTGCTCCGTCCTAAATTCCTTTTCCCGCTGATATTGGAAAAAAGTGATAGCAGCCGTTAACATAAAAAAAGTACCGAAAAAGTATAGAAATAGTCGTTTATTTAAAGTCATTCGCCAAAAATTAAATTTTATTCCTCGAAGCAATAACCATAACCCAAGCGAGTTACAATATTTTTTCCATAATCACCAATTTTTTTGCGCAAGCGGGTAATATTTACATCAATGGTGCGGTCGAGCACTATTACTTCGTCGGACCAAACACGCGTAAGCATTTCGTCGCGTGTAAAAACGCGGTTACGGTTTTCTAAAAATAATTTCAGTATTTCAAATTCCTTTTTTGTAAAAGGAATTTCTTTACCATTTAGTAATACTTTTTTATTACTAATTTGCATAGTAAGGCCTAAATAGCTGAGATCTTCGGAAGCAGTCTCGGGCTTCTTGTTTATATTAATTCTTCGAAAGAGAGCTTTAACACGCGCAACCACTTCACGTATCGAAAAAGGTTTCGAAATATAATCATCGGCACCTATGGTAAAACCGGTTAGCTTATCATTTTCAGTATCTTTTGCAGTCAGAAAAATAATTGGTACAGTTGCTGTCAATGGATTTTCGCGAACAATACGCGCCATTTTAAAGCCGGAAGTTTCGCCCATCATTACATCGAGCAAAAGCAAGTTGTAAACTGTTAAGTCTTTTTTTAGAGCTTCCTCGGCCGAATAGGCAACATCAACCGTAAACCCCTCAGCTTCGAGGTTAAATTGTAGAATTTCGCATAAATCTTCTTCGTCGTCGACCACTAAAATCCGGTATTGCTTCATAATGAGTTGAATTTGTTTAATTTATGCGACAAAGTAACTACAATGTTATTTCGATAGCATGTAATAACTGTTACAAATATATGACAATTTTCGACAACTACCTTACTTTGTAGCAAAAATGTGCATTTCGCATTTTTTGCAATCAAAGCGCAACTCGTAACGCTGGTCGTTGTTTTTCAAAAAAAGAGGTTCTTTTAGCTCTGAGCTTTTTCCTTCGCGCGGACACCAACCCATCTCGTATTTAATACAATGTTTTGTAAACATAAGCGCTACACCTTTTTCTGCCTTAATTTCGAAACCCGATTGTATGTCGGAAACGCCGTGTTCGGTGTAGAATTTTTCGGCCAATTTATTTGTAACATTACCCAGATAAGTCAGTTTTTGAGTCGGAAAAATTGCATTTTTTGCAACAGCCGGCAATTCGCGTTGGTATAATTCAGTTCGTTTGGCATCAAACTTTTCGATGGCTAATCGCCGCCATTCACTTAGCTGCGAAGCCGGAAAAAACCAAGGTGATTGGATTTGAATGTCAATATTTTGTGCCTCATAAATGGTGTTTCCAAGTTTCGAAAGTTGGTTTTTTACATTCTCAATAACAGCTTCGGGTTTCTGAGCGGGTTGCTTTTCGGCATTCACATCGTATTTTATCCGAATACCCTCATCGTCAAAAATTTCCAATACAAAACCGCTATCCTTTTCCTTAAAAATAATATCAATAGGAATTTTGCGCTCAGCAGTTTTTCCGGTTATTAGTTTATCATAAGCCTGATCCTGATTTCGGTACATAAATGCGCCAACTTCCATGCGGGGCATATCTGCCGGAAAAATCTGTGACTTTTCCACTCTGTTTACTCTAAATCCGGTTAAGTCGCCTTGTTTATTTATAAAGCAAAGTCCATCGCCATTAGTTAGCTTTTGTCCATTCTGCATTTCAAAAAAATTGCGACCTATATACGTTACCTTTCCAATAGCTTCGCCCATCGATTTGGGTGTTTCGGGTTGAAAAATTGCTGCATGACGACCATTCAGAAAATAATCGGTTGAACTGCGACGGAAACTTTTTTCGGGATTTGGTTCAAAAAAGAAAGTTGTTTTACCTGCTGAAGCTTTTTTATAATTAGTATTTCCCTCCAAAACAATATCGAGTTTCTTTCGATAATATGCAGTTATATTCTTCACATAATCAGCATCTTTCAGTCGTCCTTCAATTTTGAATGACATAATACCAGCTCGCATCATTTCGTCGAGATAGTCCGATAAATCCAAATCTTTGAGCGAAAGTAAATGCTTATTTTTGACCAAAACATTGCCTTCGGAATCCTGTAATTGATAAGGTAATCTGCAATATTGCGCACATTGTCCGCGGTTGGCACTTCGTCCGCACATCGCCTCACTCATATAGCACTGTCCGCTGTAGCTTACACACAAAGCGCCATGCACGAAAGCTTCGAGTTCAACCTTGGTATGCGATTTTATTTCAGCAATTTGCTGCAAACTGAGTTCACGAGCTAATACCACACGCGAAAAGCCGGCATTTTCCAAAAACTGTACTTTTTCTACTGTTCGATTGTCGGTTTGTGTACTGGCATGCAGCGAGATGGGAGGAAGGTTCATTTTCAAGATTCCCATGTCCTGCACGATAAGCGCATCGACACCAGCATTGTAAATGCCCTGAATTAATTTTTCAGCATCAGCTAACTGATTATCAGTAAGCACTGTATTGAGTGCAACAAATACTTTTGCACGGTAGCGGTGAGCATAGTTGGCAAGCGTTTCGATATCTTCAAGCGAATTGCCTGCTGCTGCTCGCGCTCCAAATTGCAAAGCTCCAATATACACCGCATCAGCACCATGATTAATGGCGGCTAATCCACATTCGAGATTTTTGGCAGGAGAGAGTAATTCAGTTAAAATTGACTTGTCGATTTCCATTAAATGCTGGTTTTTTGTTGCACAAAAGCAATGCAAAGGTACAACAAAAAAGCCGCTGATTCAAAAGATATTTCTCTTTTGAATCAGCCACTAAACGAATAAAATTTGAAGAATTATTTTTGATCAATAAAGGCTATAATCTCACCTTTACGAACCATATCGCCTTGTTTTTTCTCTATACCAACTAAACGTCCAGTACAAAAGCTACCAATCTGTTCCATTCCGTAGCGTGTTTGAAGCGTACAAATAGGTTCCGATTCGCGGAAAAGTTTTCCATAAACGGGCTCTTTCGAACCTTCGTTGTAGTCGAGTTCCCAAATTACTCGTCCTGTAGCAGGTGCTACAATTGGCTCTGCGTTTGGATATTTTAGAAGCCTTATGTTTGGTATTTCAATACTGTGTTTAGTATACTTCTCTTTAATGGCAGCCTCCAATTCCACTTCGAAGCGTTTTTTTGCTTCGCCCGATTTATAATCGCGGTATTGTTTTTCGTGCATTGCAAATTCAAAAAGCTCTTCATCATCTTTGCCCCTACCCCAACCTTTCTCGTGCATTTCGACAATAAACTTATCCAATTCATTAGGGTAATTATCTTGTGGGTTACCTTCGTAAAATTCGTATTTATTCTTTTTTGCTATTGCAACAATCTCATCGTCGAGCTTTCCGGGTAATTTTCCAGCTTTACCCAAAATCATATCCCACGAGTTTTTATCAATCATTGTCCAACGAGCCTGTTCTTTTACTAAAAACATAACATTTAGCAGTGCAATATTTTTTACATATTGACTAAATGGTGTAACTAATGGCGGATAACCGAGTTTTGGCCAAATATATTTGACTTCGTCGAACAACATCACAAGCAATTCATCAGTCGATAATTCTTTTTTTCCTTTTTCTTTCAGATAGCTATTAATATTTGAATGAACTCCTTTTAAATCGGCCATCAATGAGCCCATCATGCCGCCCGGCAATCCACAACCAACCAGCAAGGAAGTCATTAATTTATTGCGGTCGTCGATAAAATAACCCAGAAAATCGTCGATAAAACTTTGTGTCAGTCGGCGCGCTTCCATATAGGCAGCCATATTAATTTCGGGAACAATAAATCCAGCATCTTTTAACATAGCCTGAACGGAAATGACATCCGGATGCACCATTCCCCACGAAAGTGGTTCCATAGCAACATCTAAATAATCGACACCCGCCTTTGCTACTTCGAGCATCGACGCCATCGAAAATCCCGGACCTGAGTGTCCGTGATATTGAACAATAATTTTAGGGTGAGCAGTTTTAATTGCTTTCACTATCTTACCCAGCATATCGGGGCGGCCAATACCAGCCATATCTTTCAGACAAATTTCATCAGCACCAGCCCGAATCAACTCTTCGGACATATTTATATAGTATTCGGCCGTATGAATTTCCGAAAACGTAATACATAAAGTAGCTTGTGCTATCATTCCAGCCGCTTTTGCATATTGTATGGATGGTATAATGTTGCGAACATCATTTAATCCACAAAAAATTCGCGTAATATCAACTCCCTGCGCTTTTTTTACTTTGTACATCAATTCGCGCACATCGGCAGGAACCGGATTCATGCGAAGTCCATTTAACCCCCTATCGAGCATGTGAGTTTGAATTCCTGCTTCGTTGAATGGTTTTGTAAAAGTACGCACTGCATCATTCGGATTCTCGCCAAACAATAAATTTACCT
>Ga0247841_10009962_pt1 | contig 13101 bp, 4 predicted proteins | sample LaCruzMarch2015__2_FD_192410 | JGI IMG/M metagenome (GOLD analysis project Ga0247841, IMG submission 192410) | Freshwater microbial communities from meromictic Lake La Cruz, Castile-La Mancha, Spain - LaCruzMarch2015_18m | ecosystem: Environmental > Aquatic > Freshwater > Lake | place: Spain... | reverse complement strand
TTTTAGTTGTCCCTGCATTAATGTCGATAGTGGTCTGTGGTGTATAATTACTAAAATTTGGATTCTTATCTCCAGCCGATGCACTTACAATATCATTGGCACCAAGCAATTGTCCTTTAGCTACATCAGCCAGATATTGTGTTACACCGGAAGCTGTAGAAGCATAAAAATAGTTAGGTGTAATTACTGAACGCGCATCCATTACATTAGCTGCATCTTGTTTTGTAGCCCAGCGACAGTCAGCTATTAAGTTGTTATATAACTCGGCATATACATTCAGTTCTAACCATATAGAGCCTCCTTTTACTTTTGGACGTCTCCAACCGCAGTTAAGCAGCGTGTTATTATACACAAAAATATGAGCTTGGGGGTCAAGTGCTCCATTATTCGATAGTTTGAATCCATTTGAATTGGCATCGTAAATTAAATTGTAAGCTACATCAGCCAAACAACCCGATTTATAGTTGATAGCTTCACCGCCATCAAATCCACTGGTAATGAACTTATTATTGGCTACAATAGATTTTCCACCAGTAATATAAATTTGATCTTCAGCGTTATTATGGAAAGTACAGTTTTCGATTACCACCGATCCGGCCAAGTTGCAGAAATGGAAACCGGGTACGCCTTCACCTGTTGTAGTTTTGAATAATTGGTGTTTAAATGATTCCGATTGTTCTGTGGTTTGTGCGCCACCATATTCGATAATGGTGTTTTTCAACAAAACCTCTTTTGAATCATACCCACAAATAATTCCACCCCAATAACGAGCAAAACGTTTAGCCTCTGTGCGGTATTTTTCTTCTACCGAAAAACGGATTGGTTTGGCTTCGGTACCATAGCAATACAAGTTACCCAAAACAATAAATTCAGGACGTACAATGGTATCGGCCATAATAATCTGAACACCTTCTTCGATGAACAATGAAATTCCTTTTGGAACAATGTAGTGATTAGTAATCGTTACCACTGTATCAGCCTTCCACACAATCGACCCGGCTGGATATTCTTTTCCAACTGGAATTTCTTCTTTTTTTTCACACGAAGAGAAAGTAACCATAGCCACGATAGCAGCTAGTAAGAGATTTTGCATTTTTTTTGTTTTCATTTTTTTTGATTTTGTTTGTTCTACAATTTATAACGTACACCTATAAGAAAGTTTCTATTGAAATAGTCTTTACGGATTAATGTTTCACTATTTGTTGATGATTGTAATGGGAAATTATTATTATACACATTCATTGTTTTAACAAACTCTACCAAAGGCGTATTCAACAGATTATTGGCCTTAAAAAAGAGTGAAATGCCACTTTTGAATTTTTTATCGGCCGAAAAATCTATTTGAATTGATGATTTTTGCCAATAATCGGAATTTAGAAATCGCGATGCAATGACAATTCTATCGCCCATATATACACCTGAAATTTGTGCATTCCAGCCATTTTTTACACTTTTATAAAGCAAGGTAAGGTTGGCAACATGAGCCGCCTGCCCTACCAGCGGACGGGTTTGGTCGATAAGACTGGTTTTTGTATTTCCGTTTTCATCTTTGGTGTAAAATACTTTAGCGGTAGTAATAGTGGAATGTGTATATGTATAATTTGCCTTTAAACCAAATTGACGTATATATTTAATATAATCAAACTCCAAACCTAGATTTTTTGCATCGCCTAAATTATCTTTCCCATAACCATACTGACGTTGATTGACAGAAAAATAGGCTTCTTCGATTGGCGATTTGATGTTTTTAAAGAACACACCTACCAATAATTGTTCCTCTGGTTTTGGAAATAACTCCCAGCGGATATCATAGTTTTCTATAACTGCATGTTTCAAATTTTTATTTCCATATTCAGTATATTCTTCATAATTCATTTGATAGGGCACAATTTCGAAAAATCCAGGACGGTTGATAGAACCATAATAACTTAATCGTAAATTAGTTCTGGAATTGTAACTATATTTAATGTTTATATTGGGTAAGAAATCAGTGTAAACTTGCTTTCCGTTTGGATCATCCCCCGAATTTGGAAAATACATAAAGTAACCTTGATTGGTATTTTCAACTCGAACACCTGCAATAAATTCAAATTTATCTTTTTGTATTTTAGATTGCAAATAACCGTCTGAGATTTTCTCCGAGGCTTTGTAATTCAATGGTCCTACACTTCCTTTTGGTGTATAAAGTGTCCATTTAATATCTTCAATATTTGTAAAAACAACTCCTTGTTGTTGATTATCAACAGGTTTGAGAGTATAACTTACATAGAAATTATCCCGTTTCTTATCACGATACAATGCTCCTGCTTGCCATGTTATATTTGCAAACGAAAATTTTGTAATGTACTTTAGATGTAATATTCCAGAATAATCCATATCAGAATTATGCTCCCAGCGCCGTGTAGAACCATCTGCATCTGCATAAATACTATTAATATAATTTTGCCTTAGGTTATCGAGGTTGACTGTCGTCATATCGGGCACTTTCTTTTGTGCATTTGAATATACTATTGACCAATTGACGTTTATTGCATTGAAAAGTAAATGTTCCCCTTGTAGAGTAGAATTAAAGATTTGTTGATTGGTGAGCCTCAAACGTGTTTGGTACGAAAAATCTCCATTACCCTTATCGGGTTCGTAGTTCAGTTTGAAGTTAGTGGAAGTAGATTGCCTCACCTGCTCATTACTCATGTTAATAAAGGCATTGTAAAGCTCTAACTTGTTGTTTTTATTTATCTTGTAATCAAATTTTGAATGTAATCCGAATTGTGATTGATGCTCGGAGTAATCACGTTCTTTCATTGAAGTAATTCGTACATTACCTTCAGTTTGAAGCATTTCATCTTCAAAAAAAGTACTGTTGGTGCCTTTGTTCACACTTTTATAGTTACCTGCAATAATAAATCCAAATTTTTTATCGAAAAGTCTGTTGCCAATTGAAAGCCCTGCAATACCATTTGGGAATGCGCTAATTTTAGATACAGCATTAACACCATTGCCTAAATCACTCATTTTTGCAGAATAACTGTTTCCATATTGTTCGTAAGGGGCTATTGATAATACTTTCTTACTATCAAAAGAAGAAAATTTCTGATCTAAATAACGGGGATTATAACCAGTAGAGATATTGGCTTGTATGCTCAACTGATTTGGTGCGTCTTTCATAACCATATTCACTGCTCCACCTGTAGCATCGCCTTCAGTTTCGGCAATCCGTGTTTTACTTACTTCCAATCGGTCTAGTAATTCACTTGGAAAAATATCAAGTGGAACAAAACGTTGCTTGTTGTCGGGGCTGCTTATTTTCACTCCATTTACCAGCGTTATGTTATATCGTTTGTCCATACCACGTAAAATTACATATTGTCCTTCGCCAGTGCTATTTTGCTCCATTATCACTCCAGAAACACGCTGTAATACACCTGCAACAGTCAAATCCGGCGAAAGTTCTATACTTTTGGCACTTATAATATTGATTACATTGGACGATAACTTCTCAATACTCCTTGCACCTAAGTCAGATGTTCGGTTTGATGCTAAGACTTCTACTCCAGTTAATTCTAGCTGTGTTGGGAAAAGTAAAATTGAGATTTTATTACTTTTTGATGTTGTTACCGGTATTTCTATTTCTAAAGATTTGTATCCAATATAATTGCACACAATAACGGTAGTTTTATTGTTAGTATTCTCCAATACAAATGAACCATCCAAACCAGAAGTTGTTACTTTTTTTAAATCATTTTTTAAATATAGGGTTGCACCTACCAACAATTCACCATTTCTTGCATCTTGTACAACGCCTTTTAACATTCCTGCTTGTGAATTGTGACAAAAAAATAAAATGAAAAATAAAAACAAAAACCTCTTCATACCTGTTTCTAACTAAGAAATTGCAAAATTAGGTTGCTACTAATACATCTCAGTTAAGGCATTATTAAATTATAGCTACAATGAATATTTGCTATAAATCGAGAATTTATCAAATATTAACCAAAATCGAGAATATTGGTTTTTAAATGTTTGTTTTTAAACAATCTTCATTCTTAAATCTACGAAATAAGAGTTTAGCACTAAAAAGAAATGGCTACCCTTTTGGAGCAGCCATTTCTGAATATTTAGAACTTTTTATTCTTTTATAAATTTCACTGCATAATTACTTTCTCCAGAGGCCACTTTTAATAAATAGCTTCCTTTTTTAAGCTGTGTTAAATCAATTTGTGAAGAACTTTTTATACGTTCTGTTTTAATAAGTGTACCATTTAACGACAACACTTCTACAATTGCAGACACATCGTCCTTAAAAGTAATATAAGCATAATCTTTAACAGGAACAGGATAAATGCAAACTGCATTTTGTTCATTTACAATAGTGTTATTCACATTTGCTATGATATCAGTCGTTTTTATTATTTTGAAACTATCAAATGGACTTGCAACACCTAAATCACTAACTTCATAAGTTTTCACTTCAATGGTATCGGTGTTTATCGTAATATTACTGAAAGTGGGATTACCTGTTTGACCAAATCGTCCGCTGAACATACCGAAATAATTAGTAAGTCCTAAACCAGATTCCACAGCAGCCATTTGAGCTTCTGTGCGAGGTTCATATTTTTTTCTGCCCGCTGAATTGTTTAAGAAATACAAAGTCCCATTCATAGTATTAAATATTCCGCCCATTTTTGCAGTTACATTTGTACGAGCATCAAAAGTTACTGTAATTTGATTTTTTACTGAGTTAGCTACTAATGCTTTTCCTTTGATAGGTCCTATCACTTCGTAAATATGATCATGACCTTGTAAAGCTAAATCAATTTTCAATTCATCAAAAACAGGCCCCATTGCCTCACGACAAGCTTTTCCATCTGCATCACTTTGGTGACTTCCTGAGCCTGTGTACATTGTTTTGTGATAGTAAACTATTCTCCATTTAGTGTTTGGGTTAGCAGCTACCTGCGCTCTCATCCACTCAGTAATTTCAGTTAATCGACCAGCTACACTATAATCTTCGTAACTTAATGCCATAAATAAAGCATCGCCATATACAAACGAGTAGATACTTCCGGGAGTAGTTGAATTAGCATCAAATGCTGGACAAGAACTATTGAAATGGTTTGTGAAGTTTTTGTTAGCCGATTTATCATGATTTCCGATTACAGCTACCAACGGCTTTTTCAAGAAGATATCTTGTTGTGTTTGAAAAAATTGTTCGTATTCCCATTCTGAATTGGTAGATCCCGAAGTTTCGATCAAGTCGCCGCAACTCAACCAGAAATTTGCTGCTGGATACATTGCATGAGCAGCATGAGTTGTTTTCTGCGAAATGTCGAACATTTCCACTGCGTTGGCCTGTGGGTCGGTAGTATATACAAATGAGAAAGAATCTCTGTTCTCCTTTGCAGTTGTAAATGTACCAATTTCACTCCAAGCACCTGCTTTACCTACCCTATATGAATACGTAGTGTTTGGTGCCAATCCTGTTACCATAGCCTTATTACTTACATAACTTCTTTTTGAATTATTAGCTATTCCCGCTAAAGCAACAAGATTATTTCCAGATACATTATAATTCACATTATTCAACGCTGTAGCAGTAGCATCGATACTATATAATGGAGAAGTGAAATCATTTGATATGCCTTCTACAATTTCTACTTTACCTCCAGTTACACCTGCATTGGTATACCATGCAAAACCAAGTCGACTGGTTGGATTTCCATTCAATGTTGAAACTATGCTAAAAGGAACTTCTTTAGATTTAAGTCCATTTAAAGCCAATTGCAATTGTGAAGTTGATGCAGAATCTTTTGCAGCAACAGCAGCAACAACGGCTCTTTTCAATAAAGTCCAAGAAGGAATTGTATAGTTTGACTCTGTCAAGACATTTGCTACAGCAGCAAGTGAATCGGCTTTACTCAATGCAAAAGTAATACTTGCGCCCCATTGAACTGGTGCTCCAGCAGTTGCAGTTGGATTCCAAAGACACTGACGAACAGTCATATTCTTAGTAACTGGGTCTAATGAAATTACATGATATGATAATTTTCTATCGTCAGTGGTTGAGTTATTTCCCACTTCGCCTTCGCCTTTCATTGGCGAGTCAACACGGATAGTTTTCAATGATATATTACTGTCAGGTCCGTTATAAGTATAGAACTGACTCCAGTTAGAGTTACCATGGAAATAAGCTTTAATGTTAGAATGCGCTTTTACGAAATTTGCAAAACCTCTTTGTTCGATAGTTGAAGGAGCTGAAACGGTTAAACCATCTTTGCAAGTTTCTTCCACCATGTTTTCAAATTTATTGGTTCCGTTTATTGTATGTCCTGCATTTGGATTACGTAAATGTTTTGATTCTACATCTGGTTGGTCGTGAGTAAAAATAACAACTGGCATAGTAGTACTTATAGAAGCCAAATCATTTTCCATCCAAATACGATTAGTAGAATCAGGCCACAATGTTACAAACATAAAGTGAACTCCTCCAATATTTTTAGAGTAATTTATTTTGTCGGTTGTGTAGTCATAATCAGCAGTGGTTTTAGGAGTTGCCGGATTCAACATCATATTATACATATTAACCATCGATGTCTTATCAATTGCAGGATTCAATGTTTTTGTGTATCCAATAGCATTCGACACATCATGATTTCCAGGAGCCAATAACAATTTAGCATTTTGATTCAAGCTGTTTTTCAACGTCAAACCGTTGATATAATCAGTAGAAAACTGTTCCCATGAAACAGCAGAAGATTGAATTGAAGATGCACTTTCCTGACGGTTTGAAATATCACCTGTATTGATAACAAAATCAATTGCACCAACTGCATTACCTGCCGAAACACCGTTATCGTTTGGCAAAACAACTGTAGGCATACTATTGATTTTTGCTACCAACGCGGCATTTACTACTTGAGCATTTACAGTAGTTGCACCTTGGAAACTAGGACGAGTGATACCGTAATGCGAGTCGGAAGTGTAAATCATATTAATTTGAGGCAAGGTTGACAAATAAGCACTTTCATCTGCAGCTTGCATATCTTTAATCTCTTGATCTGAAATTGTATATTCAATCACTAATGCAGCTGCAGCTGAAGCTTCACCTTCGAACGATTCCATTTCTCGGCGACCTGAACCTTTAATATAGAAAGCCATTGCATTTCCGGAATTCCAACCTGCACGGTTTAAGTTACTTTGCACTAAACTAACAATGTTTGCTGAATAATACCGTTGGTCAACTACATTCAATGAATTGGCATCAACATTCCATTCAACTGAACTTGAAGATTTGGGACGAGTAGTTAAAACTCCTGAAGTGTTTGTAAAAGTCGCAGGATTGTCGCTGTCTTCACTCCATATAATTAAATTACATGGATCTACCTTCGAAGTTGCTACATCCACCTCAGATTCGATGTATGCGTTTTTAATAATTGTATTTTTTGGAAGATTAATTCCAGGGAAACGAAATCCAATCATCTGTGGTTGTGCAGCAGCACCGCCTTCGCACCCAAATTCCAAATCGCTACTTGTCCAATCTACAGAACCCACAGTGTTGGTTTGTGTTTGTTTAGCTTCAGGAGCAAGTCTTTCTTCCAAATCATCTGATCCTTGTTTGATTTGAAATCTAGCAGATTTAATCGGTGTAGAGTATACAAATATTGGGTTTGAATAAAACCAAAGATCAGCATAAGCTTTTGTAGCATTGTTAGCTCCCATTAATGCATCGGCAAGTGGATTGCCATCAGCATCAGTTTCGTTGATTACATTCAAACCAAGATTAGTCCCGCGTAAACGGAAATAAACAGAATCGGTTACATTTGGAACAATCAGACTCATTTCTACCCAACCATTTCCTATACTTTTCCATTGTTGACTAACAATACTCTTTGTGTCGGTAACTCCACCTACAGCGTCGAAACGAGCAATAACTGAAGTAGTAGCTACTGTTTGTACATTATAATTTGGTGAAGCCGGATCTATTTTTCCTGTAACTTTTCCTTTAATAATATCGATGTGGTTTAATTCAGGATTAGTATAAGCACTATAAGTATTGAAGTTGTTACCTTGTGGATCACGGGCTTTGATAGTTATTTTTACTGACTTCCCTTTGGTAATGACCATGTTCGAACCCATTACTCCGGTTACTTTCTCAGTTCCAATGGTTTCTATATTGTAAATCAACGAATCAATCAAATCACCATTAACTACCCAAGTATTACCAGAGCGCAAACCGTCCACAATATTTTGAGCAGATTTTCCAGCAGTGTAAGTATAATTTTTTTGATATTCTCCCGGATAAAAATCTCCTGTTTCGTTATGGCTATCTGAGTTGGCAAACAACCAGAAGTTACGACCTTCTGATAACATTGAATCCCAAAGTCCACCAATTATTCCTGAGAAAAAACCAGCACCACCATAGGTTCCACCACCTACAGCAGAAGCAGAATAGCCGCCACGACCAGCATCTTTTTGATGTCCCGGCATACTTTCAAAACCAAAACAAACGGTTGGTGCAGCATTGTTCATATCGCGGAAAGCAGCAATGGTGTAACCTCCGCTAGCTTGAGCCTTACGCTCAGGATGTGCAGGCACTAAATAACTTGTTGTTGGATAATTTGTATTTAACCAAGCCAATGCTTCTAAGGTTTTTGCATGACCAGAAGCCGTACTTTTAGTCCATCCTTGCGCTACTCCTCCTGTTAAATCAGTATCGCTGTTGTCAAATTTAAACTCGAATTCTGCAATCGGGTTACAGTTTGGAGTTGCTAAAAACTGATTGTTAATCAAACCCATGCTACCATGCTCATGTCCGGGAACATTCATCTCGTAACTTTGAAGGATTGTTTTAGCAGGATATAGTAATCTTGCTTTTAGAATTTCAGTAAATGAACTGTCGCGAAGCATTTGCCAGCGCCACATTACCTGATGTCCACCACTCACAACTGAAGTTCCTATAATAGGATTAGGAACATAACTATCCCAATACACCGTGTTTCCGGTATCTGTTCCTGTTACTCGGGCGTTAGTAGCAAAACCACCACCATGCTCACTGTTGGCCCACCATTGTAAACCAAACTGATTGTTTTTGGACATCATGTGTCCGATTGTGTAACTACCATCCGTGTAGGTAGTGTGCTGGTGAAAATCACCCGTCAAATAACTTTGTGCAGAAGTTGGCTGAGCCAAACTTAAGCTTCCAAGCATCAGAGCCAAAGCTACTGGCTGAAGAAATCTTGTTTTCATACCCTTAAATATTTTTATGTGTGTAAATAAATCAGGGGCAAAATTAGGGTGCAGTTATTAATTTTTTGTTGCAATCCTATTCCACTATAGAGAATATGATGTTTAAAAGTTATTAAAAAAGAGTCAACATAAAAGCCTATGCTACAATGTAATATGTTTGATACACAAAAGTGTTCTACATTTAATGAGTGCGTAATAAATATGAATTATGTAAAAAAAATTGTGTGTGATTTCACTTAACTAAAATCAATATCAACAAAGTTGAACTTAAAATCAAAAGGCATATAAAACATTGATGTACATCATTGTTACATAATAATTTAAAATTAAAACTTTAGTAGAAAGTATACGGTGTCAAAAATTCTTAGTAAGTTTGTAACATCAATGTAATATCGAAAAAGTAATTTTGAAAAATTAATCAATACTTTAAATTTAATAGCTTTAGAAAGAACATTATTACTGCATGAAACACCAAATAAAGAATAAAAACCAGTCGGTAAACCGCGATATAAGTTGGATGTACTTTAATCGGCGAATATTAGATGAAGCAGCTAATCAGTCTATTCCATTACTCGAAAGACTGAATTTCCTTGCCATTTATTCTAGCAATCTCGATGAGTTTTTTCAGGTAAGAGTGGCTACTTTGCGCCGCATGATAGAGATTGAGGAAAATATGCGCACAGTAAAATCAAATTCTAAGGCTGTACTAAAAAACATTTTAAAATTAAACGAAAATTATTCGAAGGATTTTGAAAGCACATTTTATCTTTTGATTGCCGAACTAGAAAAAGAAAATATATTTTTCATTAACGAGACTCAATTAAATGCTGAGCAAATAGAATTTGTGGAAACATTCTATAAAGAGGAGTTAATGAATTCTCTTTTCCCAATTTTGGTCTCTCGAATGATTGAAGAACCTGAATTGAATGACAAAAGCACGTATTTGGCTGTAAAAATTAAAGATTCGGATAAAAAAGAAAAGAAAAAAAGAAAAGAATATGCTTTAATTGAAATACCATCAGCCGAATTTACACGTTTTTTGATCCTTCCCAAAGTTGAGGATAAAACCTGCATCATGTTTCTTGATGATGTTATTCGATTCTGTTTGCCTCGCATTTTTGCATCTTTAAACTATGATAGCTACGAAGCATATAATATTAAGTTTACCCGTGATGCCGAAATGGATTTTGAGAATACTGCCTATCAGGGTGTTGTTGATAAGGTATCAAAAGGTGTGAAGAGTCGCAAAACCGGAGTTCCAATTCGTTTTGTTTACGACAGGGAGACTCCAAAAGATGTATTGAAATTCATAGAAAAGTTGCTGAAAATCGAAAAAGAAGACGCACATATTGGTGGTGCCCGTTATCACAATCTCAAAGATTTAATGTCGTTCCCTAAAATTAAACGACCCGATTTAAAGTTTCCGCCGCAGCCGCCCATACCAATTCCTGCCTTTGAAAGTGCTATAAGCATGATTTCTCTAATTCGCACCAAAGACCAATACTCTCATTATCCGTATCATAGCTTCGATTATTTTATAAGGCTACTACGCGAAGCCGCCATTAGTCCTGAAGTAAAAGCCATCAAAATAAGTATTTATCGTTTGGCAAAAAATTCAAAAGTGATAAAAGCACTTATTTGTGCTGCCATGAACGGTAAAAAAGTAACTGCCTCCGTGGAATTGTTAGCACGATTTGATGAGGCTTCAAATATCAATTGGTCAAAAAAGATGCAGGATGCCGGTATCAAAGTAATTTTTGGTGTGGATGGACTAAAAGTACATTCAAAACTCGCATTTATTTCGGCCAAGAATGGGAATATAGCTTGCATTGGCACTGGTAACTTTCACGAAGGAACAGCTGCAGTTTATACCGATTTTACCCTTATGACTGCAAAAAAATCAATCGTCGACGAAGTAGAAACTGTCTTTGATTTTTTAGAACATCCTTACCTAAATCCTGTTTTTAAGGAACTTATCGTTTCTCCAATTTATATGCGAAAGAAAATACTTAGCCTTATACGAAAGGAAATTGATAATGTAAAAAAAGGATTACCAGCTTACATCTATTGTAAAATAAATCATATAGTGGATGATAAAATTATAGAGAAACTTTATCAAGCTTCAAATGCAGGAGTAGTTATCAAACTTTTGGTTCGTGGTAATTGTTCTTTGATAACTGGTGTGCGAAAATTGAGTGAAAACATTCACGCTTATGGCATTATAGATAGGTATTTGGAACATTCACGCATTATGATTTTTGCTAATGGTGGCGATGAGCTTTACTATATTGGTTCTGCCGACTGGATGGGACGAAATCTGGACAGTAGAATTGAAGTTTACACTCCTATTTACGATGTGGACTTAAAACAGCAGCTTAAAAAAGTGATTGAGTTTGGTCTCAAAGATAATCTAAAAGCACGTATCGTGGATGGTTCGGGCAAAAACGAACTTCAGCAAATTATTGATGGTCATACATTCCGATCACAACAAGAACTTTACAAATCTTATAAAGAAAATTACGAAAATAGTTTTATAAACTATTGAATTTCTATATTTTACTAAAAATTAAAATCATTCACTTAAAATAAATACAAATGGATAGTATCAAATTTGCAGCAATAGACATCGGATCTAATGCAGTTCGCCTTTTAATAATGAGTGTGTCGCCAACCGACCCGACTGAAACCTACAGCAAATTGCTGATGATACGTTTTCCATTGCGTTTGGGACAAGAATCATTTGTTTCGGGTAAAATAACAGATGATAAGTCCAAACAATTACTCCGGTTGATGAAAGCATTCAAGCATTTGATAAAAGCTTCGGATGTTGTGCAATATAGAGCTTGTGCAACTTCTGCAATGCGCGAAGCTAAAAATTCGAAGGACATTGTAAAAGAAATAATGAAAGAAACTGGTCTTGAAATTGAAATAATTGATGGACAGGAGGAAGCAAGAATAATTTACGAAAGTCATTTTGCCGATAATCTGAACAAAGATTTAAACTACATTCTGGTTGATGTAGGTGGCGGTAGTACCGAAATAAGTCTGATTGCCAATGGCACACTAGTTCAGTCACAATCATATAATATTGGTACTGTTAGGTTGCTTAACAATAAAGTAAAAAATGAAGAATATGAAAAACTTTATGCCGATTTATCAGAATTAAAGGAAGAATATGTTATCAACGACATAATTGGATCTGGTGGTAATATCATTAAATTGAACACATTGGCTCAAGTTCGCAAAAATCGCAAACTCTCGCTTACTGCACTCGATGCATTAAACGAAACTTTAAAACAATATAGCGTTGATGAGTTAATTGAAAGATATAAATTAAAACCCGATCGTGCTGATGTTATAACTCATGCAGCAGAAATCTATATTGATGTTGCACAAAAGGTAGGTGCAAAAAGTTTTATTGTTCCAAAAATTGGACTAATCGATGGCATAGTACATTTACTTTATGTTGACTGGAAAGAAAAAGAAATTTTGAAAGCCATTTCAAAAGAAAAAAAGAAAGTCAAAAAGAAAAAAGAATCAATAGATGAAACTATTGTACAAAACGAAGTTCTAATCGAAAACGAAGAAAACTAATTAAAAGGCTGAATTTCAAAAATGAAATTCAGCCTTTTTTGGAATTACTGAAATTATAAATGCCAATTAATTTCCCATCAATTTTAATGAAAGCTTTCATCTTTCTTTTGTTTGTATCATCATTTTTGGGTCTTAAATTGTAATGATTAAAACAATTGCTAAATTCAAGTTGTAAATGCAACTTTAATGATTTTTAATTTATTTGTTTAAAAAGTATGTTTGGCGAAAAAATCGAGGATAACTTTTTTCGAGCTCGATGGGACG
>Ga0247841_10009961_pt1 | contig 13101 bp, 11 predicted proteins | sample LaCruzMarch2015__2_FD_192410 | JGI IMG/M metagenome (GOLD analysis project Ga0247841, IMG submission 192410) | Freshwater microbial communities from meromictic Lake La Cruz, Castile-La Mancha, Spain - LaCruzMarch2015_18m | ecosystem: Environmental > Aquatic > Freshwater > Lake | place: Spain... | reverse complement strand
TTACGGCGGCGGCCGAATTTGATGTACCTAAGTCAATACCAATAATTTTAGCCATTGTACTCCCCCTTTTCTATTTTTTTATTATTTTTAGCAACTTTAACCTTAGCGTGTTTAATTACTTTGTTGCCAATCTTATAGCCATCTTGCAAAACCTCTAAAATACTTCCATCTTGCACATTATCATTCTCAACTTGTTCAACAGCATCATGCAAATTCAAATCAAACTGTTTGCCAAGAGCATCTATAATGCTTACACCTTCGGCTTTTAGCATTCTTTTAAACTCACTGTGTATAAGCTTTAGGCCCGTCTTTATACTTTCTAAATCACTTGCGCCATCAACACTTTTGCAGGCCTGTTCTATTACAAATAACAGATCAAGTTGTTTAAGAAGTATATCTTCTTTACCCCAAGCAATAAGGTTTTGTCTTTCTTTCTCATTTCTTTTTCTAAAGTTTTCAAACTCTGCCTTTAGGCGCAATAACTGATCACTTAATTCGTTAGTTTTTTTCTTTTCTTCACCTAATGCCTGACTCAATATTTCCAACTCACCCACTTTTTCTTCTCTAGCAGTATCTAAAACCTCTTTTTGAGTATCGCTACAGGTACAATTATCACCAGAATCATCGTTACAATCACAGGTTGAATTATCTTTTTGTTTTTCCAATTTACTCTCCAATCTTGCCTAACATTTTATTTACAATCTCTGTTACTGTACTAACTATAGACATCATCTTAGCGTATTCCATTCTTTTTGGGCCAACTATACCTAAAACACCAAGTGGTTTTTCTCCGTCTTTATAAACAGCGCTTACCACACTAAAGTTTGCCAACTCCTTGCAATGCGTTTCGGCACCAATGAGCACATTTACGCCATCTTTAAGAAAATCTTTCTGAACTGCTTGTGATAAGATATTTTTTTTATCACCTATTTTCAACAAACATCTCATTGGTTCATAATCTCTAAACTCTGGAAGAGATAAAATATTTGAAGCACCATCAATATATAGTTCCTCATCAAGATCAAAAATATCCTTTCCTATGCTTTTTGCAAGCATTAAAACTTCCTTATGTTCCTGCTCAGCCTCTGCTATTTTATACGCAATATTCTTTTTTGCTTCAGCCATACTCATACCGCACATTTTCTCATTAAGTAAATTATTTACATACGTAATTTTTTCACGATTAACAACCGAGTTAACTATGTGATGCTTAACAATACCTGTATCAGTTAACATTATGGCAAGAAGTTGTGAATCGGAAATAGGTATTAATTCAATATGTTTTAAACGATTAATTTCTTTTTTGGGCGCAAGCACAAAACCATAATACTTAGAAAGCCCTGAAAGCACATGAGATGTTTGTACAAGAACATCTTGCAACTCTTTAACCTTTCCGTTGTAGCCGTTTGTTATGCGATCTTTTTCGGAAATTACAAGTTTCTGGAGCTCAAAGAGTGAGTCAACATACAACCGATAACCCTTATCTGTTGGAATGCGCCCAGCGGAAGTATGCGGGTGGCTAAGATAACCGTCGTTTTCAAGGTCGGCCATTATATTTCTTATTGTTGCAGGTGAAAGGTCAAAACCATGCTCTTCAATAAGCACCTTTGAACCGACAGGTTTTGCAGTTTTAATGTACTGGTGAATTACGGCTTGCAGGACCTTTCTTTTTCTGTCCTCTAAAGTTTTTATAGCCACCTGACGCATAACTGATTTAGCACTCCCTTATTTAAAGTGCTAATATTATAACACCAGGTGTTATTTTTGTCAAGTGGGTATTATTTCGACTCAGAAATTAAATGCTCTGCGGTTTTGGAGAGCTTTTCCCAGCGGTCCTGCTTGTAGAAGTTTTTCGCAAGAAAGAAATTAGGAGGGGCTTGATGCGGCTTTATAGCTTCTTCTGGGGACATTATTTCATACACATAAACATAACTAAACGGATTGGCAGAATATTGCGCCCAGTACTGTGGCACTTCATCTTTTATTGAAACCACTACCTCTCGATTTCTTTACTCTATAAGAATCTTTCAACCATGGTTTTGCACTTACCAATTGAATTCATCTATACTCTACGTACATGAATGGTGTCTATAATCTTTCTATAAATGACAAAAAGAATAGGTAAAAGTATTGGTGGAATGATTCTTGTCAATTTCACAAGAAATGGATTCCCGTGATGTGTTTTCCAATATTTAACTCTTTTCACAAATTTATCCAATGTGTCTTTTGATATCGAACCTTTGACACCGATGCCCACGACAGTATGAGGGAAAGTACTTGCTCCAGCGAAATCTACAAATGATGAACTAAATGGTCTTAGAAGACTTTTAAAAGCTTCAGGAGTAAAACGCCAGTAATCATACGGATGATCATGAATTGGAAAATTCATAACTGAACTAATTACTATGATTCCATTTGGTTTAAGAATTCTATGAGCTTCTTCAACCGCTTTTCTTACAAACTCCACATGTTCAAGTGTATCTAAAATAAGAACAGTTCCAACAGAGTTTGAAGGAAGATCTATACTATGAAGATTTAAAATTACATCTACACCAGAACCAGCCCTCATATCAGAACCAACATATTGTTTCCCATGAAAAAAAACCCTAAGGTTCGCAAATTTTTCTTGCCCCTGTACTTGAAGAGACCCAAACTCCTAAATTGGCTCAGAAATGGGTAAGGTTTCCGCACATATTTTTACAAACTGTTTAATTGACTCTCTCATAACAACTCCTTTTTTGAATTTTTGTTATTTCAATATAAAATATAAAAAAACAACAGTTTTAAACTTCAACTACAATATATTTTTGGCTAAGACATATTGTATACTTTTTACATATTTTATTTCGCTTTCCCATCTTACCAAACATGTTTGATATTATTCAGTTTAATATTTTGACTCAGAAATTAAACGCTCCGCAGTTTTGGAGAGCTTTTCCCAGCGGTCCTGCTTGTAGAAGTTTTTCGCAAGAAAGAAATTGGGAGGGGCTTGATGCGGCTTTATAGCTTCTTCTGGGGACATTATTTCATACACATAAACATAACTAAACGGATTGGCAGAATATTGCGCCCAGTACTGTGGCACTTCATCTTTTATTGAAAATACTCCTTGTTGCAAATTTTCAAAATCAGGGCAAAACTTTGCCACTTCACGCACATATTTATTCCAAAACTTTGAAAACATTTCAAGGTCAGATGGTTGAAAGTTAACCAAATCAAAAGACGCAAGGCGCACAGACTCAGGAACGCTTAAGAGAATGTAGTTTATGTTTTTTTTCTTAAGTTTTGCGTAGTAGTCATCTTCATTTTTGCTTTGACTAAGCCAATTTATTAAAGGGTAATATCTATTCAAATCGCTCATTATTACATTGCGTTCTATATAAAATACCCTTTGTTCACCAATAACTGCAACCGTAGAATCTTTTGGCGTATTTTTATTTATCCATTGTGCCATTGCGTAATATGGCGACGGGTAACTTGGCCGCATTTTATTTAGATAATCAGCTTTTGTTTGATAACCAAGAGATACCGCAAGGGCATTGTTTGAAAACTTTTGAATGTTCATAACAAAGAATAGATTTTTAAACATCAATATTGTAAGGAGTGTAAAAAGTAATATTTTTACATATTTGTTTTGTGAGATTAAGGCAACATAAGCGCCACATAACAAACAAATTACTGGTATCGCTGGCATAAAATATCTAAAGTACATGACTGGAATACTGGTCATACCCCAAACGAACCAATAAAATGCAATATAGATAAAAATCTTATATGTATTCTTGAAATTACTTTTTACAAATAATGCCAGTGGCAAAAGCAACAACAAAAGCGGGCCAGGATATGCCTCTTCATACTTGCCCATTGTTATAGACCATGGACCTGAAATTACCTTTAATAGTGGCTCAATAATTTTACCTGGAGTAAAATTATTGAGCCCGGTTAGAACAAAGTCTTGACTTTTCTGCAATGCCTGACCAGGAAAATATTTGCCAAGCCATGGGTGTATTGGGTTACCTGTATAAACATAACTGTATAACAGCCATGGCATATAAACAACCAAGAAAATAGACCAAAATACACCTAAAGATTTGACTAAATTAACTAAACCCTTTTTTTCAAATATGGCATCTGCCACAAGCACAAGCGATGCAGCAGCAGCAGCAAAAAGTGAAGTATGTTTCATACCAAAAGCTATGCCGTAATTAATCGCGCACAAAATAAGCCACTTACGACTTTGCGAATCTTTCAAAAAGCTTAAAAGTGCAAAAAATCCAAGTGTTTCAAAAAAAGCAATGTGCATTTCCATACCAGAACGAAATGAAATAATACCAGTGTATGGCATAGTTAAAAAAATTGCCATACCAACAAAACCGGCACTTTTTGTAAAGAATTTTCTGCCCATAGTATAAATAACCAAGGCGGTTAATATTGAAAATAAGTAATGCAAAACCTTACACGAGCGCTCATCGCCAAACATCAGGCCAAATGAATATAAAATATTAACATTTGCAGGATAAAAACATGATGTAACTACGGTTTCATCTGGTATTATTTTATGGTTTTGCAACCAAAAACTTGGTTTACCTATATGTACAAATAACGAATCATAAAATGTTTCGGGCGCAAAACAGCCAATAAGCACAACCACGGCAAAAGCAAGTACTGGCAACAAAAATATTTTTTCATAGCCAAGCACCGTGGAAGCAGAGAATGTTTCTTTTTGTTTATTTAAGAAAATATCAAGTAAACCAAATACATTTAACAACAAAATAATTGGAATAAATATCCAAGAATATAAAAAACCATATATTCCCAAAATGTAAGCTAAAAAGAAAATAGCCCCCAGTCCAAGCGATATAGAAAAACCAATTTTTTCCAAGTATAAATTGGTTGAAATTTTAAAAACATTAAATATATGTTTCCCCAAAGCATATGCCGCAAAAACAATAAAAATAGCAGATAAAAGGTTCCATGCATTTTGCGACAGTACCGCTATATTTTCTGGGCCAAATGGCTGGGTGAACTTTGAAAAGTCAAAATAGTAATTTAAAACGGAGGCAGGTATATTTACAGTTTTAAAATATGCACTTAAACAAACCCATGCCCATACTGTAAACGCGGCTATAACAATTAAAACTGGTACTCTAAAAATCGACAGTTTTATTGTAGTGTTATGGTTTGTGGATATTTTTCTTGCTGATTTTGTGTTTTTTTTCATACAAACACCTTTGTTATTTACTCTTTTTAATATTAATCTCTTACTAATTATTTTAGCTTAAAGCTATGTTTTCTACATCTTTATTTAAAAATTAGAAATTAAAAAAAATTACTTGCGCGCAAAAACACCTGATGATAAAAATTTCGCGAATTTATCTTTAATTATAAAATATGCACCAATAATAAAACCAATTATAAAACTTGAAAAATGCGTAGCAAAAGCCGCCGCAATTGCAAGTGATTTATTAACCCCAAAAAGCATCAATACTCCAACAGCGGCAAGCTCCCATAAACCAAAAGAGCCGGGCGTTAAAGGTAAGATAGCTACTATAGTTGGTGCCACAATGTATAAAAAAACCTTTGGCACCGACACTTTAATTCCGAAAGCTGTTAAAATAAGTGCCACCTGAATAAAAAATGTAACCCACAAAAACAATGTAAGAATAACTACCTTTATTAAAACCTTTGGACTTGCAAATATTTTCAATGCTTCGTTAAGAGAATGCAATTTCTCAAATAGTTTACCCTTTCTTTGCGCAAGAAAAGATGATATTTTCTTATGAGCAATAAAATAGACTGTAATTATAATGAGCAGTAAAGAAAGAATAACAAAAGCCACTTCTACCATATTTTTTGAAATTGCAAAGGAAAAAGAAGAAAGCAAGAAAACAACCAAGATAGCTATAAAATCCATGAGTTGATAAGCAACTATAGAAGAGAAAATAACACTTTTTGATATATTCTCCTTATAATTTAAGTAAAGCACCTGAAATACATCACCCAAACGAAATGGTAAAACATTAGAAAAAAACAGGGCAATGCTGTAAACTGACAACACAGACCGGTACCTAACAGTACAACCTTCACAAAGCATAAGTTTCCATCTAAATACTTTTATTAGTGTGCTGCTTAAAATAAAAATTAAAGCTAAAAACACAAGCCAAAAATTTGCTAACTTAAAAGAACCGACAATGCTATTAATATCTGTATTTTTTGATAGCAAATACACTGCTACACCAAATAATATTATGCTTATTAAAGCTTGAAATATTTTATTCTTCATTCTTTTTTACAAATGCACTCATTGCATTAATTATATTTTATCGACAATTGTTAGTATTGATTGATTTTCTAATTAGGTTAACCAATTATTGTTTTCCACACATCCCGCCTATTCTGTAAAGTTTATGGCTAAGCGAGTATAGCTTTGAAACTAACACAGCCAAAGGTTTTGGCCAGATTTTTCTAAATATTTCAAGCTCTTCTGCCGCCCTTTTGCCATTTTGAATGTAAAGTGCGCTTTGAGCAATCGGGTGAATTCTATGTTGCATAAGGGTTTTTCTTATATAAACAAAATCGCCTTTGCGCTGCGCAAGGCGCAACCACGCATCCCAGTCAAGGGCACAACCTATATTTTTATCAAATTCAAAGTCACCAATGTTATTTTTATTAAATACAACACTTGGGCAACAGATTGGACTGCCAAAAACCAAGGATTTTTTTTTAAAAACATTAGAATTTATATACCCGAAAACATAAAACACATTAAGCAATATTTTTTTGACTACAAGATTTAAATTATTGTTGACTACTTTTGAACAAATCAGCTCGGAGTAATTACTAAAACCAATTAATGAATTTTTAAATCTATCCATTTTCGAAACACATTCTTTTGTATAATCCTCATTATAAATATCGTCTTGATGGGCGAGTGTGACATACTTTGTTTTGGCTAAGGCATAACCAAAAGACCAATCAGAAGCAATGTTGCCACTTGCTGGATTTACTACGAGTTCAAGTTTTTCCTTATTAGAAAGCTCTTTGAGAAATTCAGATGGGGTTGATGTTGCTACAACTATGCGGCTTGCAACGCTTTGTTTTTTTAAAGCCGAGATGCATTCTTGGATGTAAGAGGACTCTTTGTAAGCCAAAATCACAAATGTGTGCAGCGATTCTTTATTCAAACGATTACTCTTTTGTCTTTTTTTTACTTAACTCATATTCTAAAATTGCAACTTTTTGAGCAAGTGTTTTTTGATTATTTGTAAGCTTTGATATTACAGTTGAAAAATGCAAAACAATTAAAAGCAAAAACATAACAGCAAGAAAAAACAATGCGGAAATTGGCAACGCAGCACCTATAAGTTTTGTAAACCAAAATAAAACTGGTGGAAATAATGACACCAAAAGCAAAAAAACAGCCGTTACAATCCAGAGCCACGAATACTCTTCATTCAGTTTCTTTCTTCTTACAAGTTCAAAAACAAGTATAAGAATGCCAACACTCACAACTATGGCAAGCACTAAATTACTTAAAGTCATTTTGTTTTTCCCCTTAATAAAGTAACCGCAATTGAAAACAGCATCTTAAATACATAGTAATACGCACCCAAACCGTGATGCAGCGGTTTATCTTTTGTATTTTGGCTCATAAGTACAGGAACTTCTTGTATTTTAAAGCCAGCGAAATGCGATTGAATTATTAAATCGGCATCCGGAAAGTTTGCGGGATATTGTTGTGGCTGAGCGTAATACTCAATTACTTTTCTGTTTACCGCACGGTAACCCGAAGTTGAATCGGTTATTTTTGTTTTTGTTATCATACTTGCAAGTTTATTAAATATTCCCATACCGATTTTTTTTGCAAACTCCGCTTTGTACTGCCCAACACCAAGAAAACGCGACCCAATAGCAATATCTGCACTTGCGCTTTTAAGCGGTCCCAATAATGATGGTAAAAATTTCGTATCGTGTTGACCATCAGCATCTATTTGCACAACAAAATCATAGTTGTTATGTTTCGCAAACAGGTAACCGGTTTGCCTGGCAGCACCATCGCCGAGGTTAAACGGATGACTAAGCACAATAGCGTTTAGGATCTGACATACACTACAAGTTAAATCTTTTGAACCATCATCTATAACAGCAATATCGGCATTTGGCATTACCTTTTTTATGCCGTTTATTACTCCGGCAATGCCACTTGCCTCATTGTAAGCAGGTATAATTACAAGAACTTTTTCTTGCATCAAACGAACTCCTTAAAAACTTGGTTTGCTAAAAGCATACCACGCTTTGTAAGGCGTATTACCTTGCCATCTTTCATAATAAGCTTTTTACTTAGCAAATCATTTATGGCAGTGCCATATTTATCCATTACGATTTCGGATAGGTCAACACCGTCACGACAACGCAGGTTTAAAATTATATGGTCAGTTAGGTTTGTCTGCTCATCTATAACTTCTTCTTCCACAACAGCATTACCTGTTGAAAGTATTTTTTCTATGTACTCTTCAATTATCTGAGTGTTTTTAAAACGCATGCCTTTTAAGTGTGATGCTGCCCCAGAGCCAAGCCCAATGTACTCTCTATTTTTCCAATAGATCATATTGTGCCTTGACCTGAAACCGTCTCGCGCCCAATTTGAAATTTCATAGTGTTCATAGCCGCGTTTTGCAAGCATCTGTTCTGACCATTCATAAATTTCTGCCTGCTTGTCTTGGTCCACTTTAACCTTTTGCGTACAAAACGGCGTGTTTTTTTCTATTGTCAAAGGATAAAGTGATATATGTTGTGGTTCAAATACCAAGGCATCTTCAAGCTCTCCCTGCCATTCGATTATAGTCTGATGTGGAAGGCCATAAATAAGATCTAAGCTCACATTTTGAAATTGTAGTTTTTTTATCTGCTTAAAAATTTCACGAACTCGTTCAACAGTGTGTATGCGCCCAAGATATTTTAGGTTGTTATTATTTAATGATTGAACACCAATACTTAACCGATTTATACCCCAAACCTTAAGAGCCCTCAATTTTTCTTCTGTTGTCGATTCGGGGTTTAGCTCAACTGTTAACTCGAAAAGTCCAGAATAACCAAATGTCAAGCGTACGGCATTTAACAAGTCAAGCAGTTGCTCTGTTGAAAGAACGGTTGGTGTTCCACCCCCAATATAGAGGGTTTCAATTTTGTAACCAGCATACTTTGCCATCTCTTTTTTGAGAGCATTAAGGTATGGCGCAATGAGATGCTCTTTGCCGGCAAATGATGCAAAGTCACAGTAATAACACTTTGACTTACAAAATGGTAGGTGTATATATAAACCGTTCATTTTAATTTATTTGCGAAGCTCATATTATTTACAAACTTTTATTTAATAAGTCGCCATCTTTTCGCAGGCCAGTATAGAAAAAGTGGTTTGCCCTTAATTCTATTTTCAGGTAATGGCCCCCAAAAACGCGAATCAAATGATCGGTCTCTGTTATCCCCCATTGCAAAGTAACAACCCGCAGGCACAACAACCGGACCAAAATTATCTCTTACAACATCAAGCGCCATATCGGCAAAATCACCATTTTCCCATGCTGTCTGATATTCTTTTTGGGTTTGAAAAACTTTCGGAGCTTGGTAAAAGTTCATATCTTCAAAATTTAGATAACTTTCTTCTACCAGTTTATCATTTATGAATAGTTTTTTATTAACTACTTCAACCTTATCGCCACCAAGTGCAACACACCTTTTAATAAAGTCCTTTTCAATCTTCTTTACCCTTTCTTCACCGACAAGTGCCTTAATTGGCGCCCTAAAAACAATTATGTCGCCTCTTTGAACGTGACGAATAGGCAATATACGCTTACCATCGGTAAACGGGATATGGAGGCCATAAATAAATTTGTTAACAAATAGATGATCTCCCTCAAGCAAGGTCATACGCATACTGCCTGAAGGTATTTTAAATGCCTGAAGCAAAAAGTACATTATTATTGCAGCAATTATTACGGCCGACCAGCCGGTTTCTATCCACTCATGCACCCATATAAAAAACTTATTGCTTGATAAAACCTTATTGGCGTTTTTTATATACCTTAAAACATTTGCAATACCATACAACAAAATACCTGCAAGTAGTAACTTAAACTCCATTTTAACTCCTAATCATTTAATTTTAATACTGCAACAAAGGCCTCAGAGGGTATTTCAACCCTGCCAAATTGGCGCATCTTTTTTTTGCCTTCTTTTTGTTTTTCAAGTAGTTTGCGCTTTCTTGAAATATCGCCGCCATAACACTTTGCAATAACATCTTTTCTAAGAGCTTTTACCGTTTCACGGCAAATTATACGGTTACCTATGCGCGCTTGAATTGGTATTTCAAACATATGTCTTGGGATTATTTCTTTTAATTTCTCAGCTATAATTTTTGACATATGATAAGAACTATCTTTGTGCGCAATAACAGAGAAAGCATCTATTACTTCTTCATTTATCATAAACTCAAGTTTTACCAAGTCACCAGGTTTAAAGCCGATATGTTCGTAATCAAATGAAGCATAACCGCGAGAAACGGATTTTAACGAATCAAAAAAACCAATGATTACCTCTGAAAGTGGCATTTCATACTTTACAATAACTGTTTTTGTATCAATATAACGCATATTCAGTTGTTTACCGCGTTTTTTTTGACATAGGTCTAGCACCTGACCAATATAATCAACCGGGCATATTATTGTTGAAATAACATACGGCTCATTTATCTCTTCAATATTTGCTTGGTCCGGGAAGTTTGCTGGATTTGCAACTTCAATAACTTTACCCTTTGTCGTAATTTTATAAACCACATTTGGAGATGTAATAATTAGGTCAAGATTAAACTCGCGTTCAAGGCGTTCTTTTACAATTTCCATATGTAAAGAACCCAAAAAACCACAGCGGAAACCAAAACCCAAAGCCGACGATGTTTCTGGCCAGTAAAAAAGCGACGAATCTGAAAGGTGCAGTTTTTCAAGCGCCGTTTTTAGGTTATCGTAGTCCGAAGTATTTACAGGATAAAGCCCCGCAAAAACAAATGGTTTAATTTCTTTATAACCCAAGTGTGGCCGGCTTGTTGGCCGCGATTTTTCTGTTATTGTATCGCCGATTTTTACATCGTGAATATCTTTTATACCAGCAACCACATAACCAACTTCTCCAGCACTAATAGTGTTTGAAGCCACAAGTTTTATTTGCATATAACCAACTTCAAGTACATCATAAGATACACCGGATGAAGTAAAAAGTATATTTGTTTTGTTTGTAATTTTACCCTCAAGCACTCTAATTAAAATTATAACACCTCTATAGGGATCATAAAACGAGTCAAATATCAGCGCGCTAAGCGGTTCGTCGGCACTGCCAGTGGGCTTAGGTACTTTTTCAATAACCGCATTTATTATTTCAGCTATGCCTTTGCCCTCTTTCGCACTGGCAAGAATTGGTTCATCTTTTATGTTTAAAGCCTCTTCTATAAGCACCATTGATTTAAGAATATCAGCTGTTGGCAAGTCAATTTTGTTTATTACGGGTATAATTGTTAATTTTGCATTACGGGCAAGTATTGTATTTGCAAGCGTCTGTGCCTCTACACCTTGTGATGCGTCTACAACCAAAATCGCACCTTCACATGCAGCAAGCGCTCTTGAAACCTCATAGGTAAAATCAACATGACCAGGAGTGTCAATAAGATTTAGTATGTACTCTTTACCATCTGGAGCACTATAGTTCATTCTTATAGCTTTTGCCTTTATTGTTATGCCTCGCTCGCGTTCAAGCTCCATACCGTCCATAATTTGAGCGCGCATCTCTCTTTTAGAAACAGTACCTGTAAATTCAAGCAAACGGTCCGCAAGCGTACTTTTACCATGATCAATGTGTGCTATTATGCAAAAATTTCTTATTTCCATGTTTATATTTTAAGGTGTTGTGTGTCTTTTGAAACGCTTAATAAGCTCTTCTCTATTGGGCGATTCCAATAAGTCATTTGCAAGATCTCTGGCCTGTGCATAAGAAGTATTTCTAATTATTTTTTTTATTTTTGGTGCCTGAACAGGTGAAACGCTAAGTTCATTTAAACCAAGCCCAACTAAAACAACCGTAAGTGACGGGTCCGCCGCCATCTCACCGCATAGCCCAACCCACTTGCCTGCCCTATGAGCGGCTTCTACAACATTTTTTATTAGTCGCAGTATTGCAGGGTGTAACGGATCATAAAGAGATGCCACATTCTCATTTACTCTGTCAACCGCAAGGGTGTACTGAATTAAATCATTTGTACCAATAGATAAAAAATCACAGTGCGCAACTATCAGATCAGCTATTAATGCCGCAGAGGGCACTTCTATCATTACGCCAACTTCTATACTTTCATCAAACTTTTTGCCCTCACTTCTAAGCTCTTCTTTAGTTTCTTCTAAAATTTTATTCGCCGCAAGCAACTCACCCAAACCTGAAATCATCGGATACATAATTTTAACTTTACCCTCGGCTGATGCTCTTAGTATTCCGCGTAACTGTGTTTTAAATATTTTTGGATATTTAAGCGAAAGCCTTATGGCACGCATACCAAGAAATGGGTTGCCCTCTGCAGCCACACCTTCTATGCCCATACTGGAAAGCTTATCGCCACCAATGTCAAAAGTTCTAACTATTACGCTATATGGCATCATTTTTTGGGCTACTCGCGAATAGTTTTTATAATGCTCTTCTTCGCTTGGCATTGAACTTCTGTTAAAATAAATAAACTCAGACCTGTAAAGACCAACACCTTCAGCTCCATGGCTTAAAACCGATGCAGTTTCACTTGGGTTATCTATGTTAGCGCCTATTACAATTCTATGACCGTCGATTGTTTGAGCTGGCAGATCTCTAAGTTTTTCTAACTCTTTTGTCTGCTCAAGTTGTATCTCTTTTTCACGCCTATAGTTTTCAAGTATTTCAAGGCTTGGGTTTATTACCACAATACCTTGATTACCATCAACTACTATTGTATCACCTTCTGAAATTTTTGCTGTGATATCTTTAAGACCTACAACCGCAGGAATTTCTAAACTTTGGGCAAGTATTGCGGTATGC
>Ga0247841_10009960_pt1 | contig 13101 bp, 12 predicted proteins | sample LaCruzMarch2015__2_FD_192410 | JGI IMG/M metagenome (GOLD analysis project Ga0247841, IMG submission 192410) | Freshwater microbial communities from meromictic Lake La Cruz, Castile-La Mancha, Spain - LaCruzMarch2015_18m | ecosystem: Environmental > Aquatic > Freshwater > Lake | place: Spain... | reverse complement strand
CAGGTTATCCATCTACTAAACGAATCTGAAACAATATATCCCGGTACAAATTTGGTGCTGAACTACAAAATCGCGACAGCAGAATTACGATAGGTCAGGAGTTCTGAGTTTCAAACCCGTTGCAAAAACGGTTATGGTTTCAAACCCGTTGCAAAAACGGTTATGGTTTCAAACCCATTGCAACAACAGTTATGGTTTCAAACCCGTTGCAAAAACGGTCATGGTTTCAAACCCGTTGCAAAAACGGTTATGATTCAACGAATAATAATCTTTCAATATTTCCCATGATTGATGTTGCCTTCCCCTGCAGGAAAATATCCGTTATCTCCTTTGTATAATTGGAGGGTTCGGGATTTACCTCGATAATCTTTGCACCATATTGTTTGGCCATGACCGGGATCTGGTTTGCCGGCATGACTTCACCTGTAGTTCCGATGATCAGGAACACATCAGAAAGTGAGGCGGCTTCGTATGCAGCGGCAAGGGGTAATTGCGGGATTGCCTCGCCAAAAAATACAAAGTCGGGTTTGAGTATTCCTCCGCATTCACGGCAGGTTGGCGGAAAATGATCGAGGCTGATCTGGCCGGCTTTATATAACCGGTGACAGTGGAGGCAGCGGAGATTTTTAGTATTGCCATGGAATTCAAAAACCATTCCTGAACCTGCCTCCTGGTGCAGGTTATCGATGTTCTGCGTGATTGTGCGACCCAGCATGCCTTCCCGCTCCATGCGTGCCAGAACAAGGTGAGCTTTATTTGGCTTGGCAGAATTAAAAAAATCATAGAAAATTTCTTTGATTACAGCCCAGGATCCGGAAGGATCTTCAAGAAAGTACTGAAGATCCAGAACTTTTGGGTCATATTTATTCCACAAACCACCTTCGCCCCTGAAGGAAGGGATTCCACTTTCAACAGAAATCCCAGCGCCGGTAAAAGCTGTTGTAAACCTGGATTGTTTTAAAAGTATGGCAGCCTCCCTGAATGGATCTTTCATGCTTTTTAACCTCAGGATGAATTATTTAAGCCATTTATCAAGCCAGTTATAGAACGTACGCTGCCAGAGGATCCCATTCTGTGGTTTCAGAACCCAATGGTTTTCATCGGGGAAATAGAGGAACTCTGCAGGGATGCCCCGCAGGATGGCTGCATTAAAGGCCTGCATTCCCTGTGTGGCCACAATCCGGTAATCGAGTTCCCCGTGGATGCAAAGGATCGGGGCATCCCAATTTTGCACAAACCTGTGCGGACTGTTGGCAAAGGAACGTTGTGCCGTTTTATTGTTCTTGTCCCAGAAGGGTCCACCCAAATCCCAGTTAACAAACCACATTTCTTCAGTTTCAAGATACTGGGCTTCCAGATTGAACATGCCATCGTGGGCGATAAAAGCCTTGAACCGCTTGTTGTGATTCCCGGCAAGCCAGTAAACCGAAAATCCGCCATAACTGGCTCCGATGCATCCCATTTTGTCTTTATCTACATAGGATTCTTTGGTCATGGCATCAATGGCGCTCAGGTAATCTTTCATGTTTTGCCCGCCATAATCTCCGCTGATCTGTTCATTCCAGGCCTGCCCGAATCCAGGTAATCCACGTCGGTTCGGAGCCACAATGATGTAGCCGTTGGCCGCCATCATCTGGAAGTTCCAGCGATATGACCAAAACTGGCTTACAGTGCTTTGAGGGCCACCTTCACAATAGAGCAGGGTGGGATATTTTTTGGTTGAATCAAAATGAGGCGGATATATGATCCAGGTATGCATCTCCTTGTTATCGGTGGTCTTGATCCAGCGCTGTTTGATGGGCGCCATGGTGAGCTTGTCAAGAACATCCTTGTTGGTTGTGGTAACAGGAGTAGACTGTCCGTTGACGGGATCAACTGCGTATAATTCTGCGGGCATCGACATTGAAACGCGCGAAGCAATCAGTTTGTCACCCGCATCGATCACACCGGTATAGTTGTGGATCCCGGCGGTGATCTTCGCGATATTTCCATCGGCCAAATCAAGGCGGTAGATTTCATCAGTGGCGTGATAGTCACTGATGAAATAGATTGATTTATTGTCAATGCTCCAGGCAAGAGCTTCGGCATTCTGATCGAAATGCTGCGTAAAATCGGTTTTTATTTTTGTTTCAACATCGTAAACAAACAAACGGTTCTTGTCAGATTCATAGCCATCGCGTTCCATGCTTTGCCAGGCGATCTTCTTACCATCTGAAGAAAATAGGGGAGCGACATCGTACCCCATCATTCCTTCGCTGATATTTGTAGTTTTTCCACCCTCCAATTCATACAGGTAGATATCGGAATTGGTTGAGACGGCATATGCCACTCCCTTCTTTTTCCGGCAGGTATAGGCAATAATCTTGCTGTCGGGACTCCAGTTTACCTGTTCCATGCCGCCGAAGGGCATCAGGGGTGATTCAAAAGGCTCATTTTGCAGGATGTCGGTGCCTTTTGTGACCGGCGCCGGGGTTAAATCTGCAACGAAAATATGGCTGAAGGCCTGTACCCAGGTATCCCAGTGACGATACATGAGGTCATTGTAAATCCGTCCGCTTGCTTTTGGAAGGCCGGCATAAAGATCCTGGAATTGTTTTTCGGGGTAAACATCGGCTGTGTAGAGGATCTTTTTCATATCAGGAGCATATTTATACCCGTTGATCCCATTTTCAATATTGGTAACCTGTGCACGGTTGTTACCATCGGGATCCATTTTCCACACCTGCATTGCACCGGATTCAGCCGACATAAAGATGATTTTTTTCCCATCGGGCGACCACATCGCCTGGTATTCGCTGAATTTTGTGGTGGTTACCCGTTTGAAATTCTGACCATCGGCGCCGATCGTGTACAATTCACGGTTTCCCTTATTTTGTGCAATATCGTAATAGGTGACCCCGTATAAAATGGTTTTTTTGTCGGGAGATAATTCCGGTTCACTTAACCGCCCAAAACTCCATAGTACCTCAGGAGTCATCAGGTCGCTTTTAAGTTCAATGGCTGGTTTTTCGATCAGGGCTGATTCTTCAGCTTTTTTTTCAGCAGGTTTGCAGGAATACATCCCGGCGAAGAGGATGGCCAGTAAAAATAGGGTCGCTTTTCTCATGGTATAATAGTTTAAATTTGGATTCAGAAATCAGGAGTTCAGGTATTTTCCCAGTATGGCAAGCAATTCGCGTGAATCGATTGGTTTTGAAATGTAATTATCACAACCGGCTGCCAGGCTGTTTTCGCGCTCACCCTTGAGCGCATAGGCCGTTTGGGCGATTATTGGCAGTTCTTTATGATCTTTTTTTATGATTTGAGTGGCTTCATATCCATCCATCCCAGGCATCCTGATATCCATAAGCACCAGGTCAAAATGCTGGTTGTTGCAAAACTGAATGGCATCCATGCCATTTTTGGCCCAAATCAGGTTCACACCGGTGCGCCGGAGGATACGGTCCATGAGGAAGAAATTTGAGTCTTCATCTTCGACTACAAGAATTACTTTTCCTGACCATATTTGGGTCGATGGCACAATTGGGACTGTTTTAACAAATTCTTCAGCTTTGTTGGGGGGCACCTGGAGCGGGAATAAAACGAAAAAAGTTGTGCCTTTTCCGCGTTCAGACGAAAGCTTGATCTCGCCTCCCAATAACCGTATCAGGTTTTTGGAAATGGTAAGGCCCAATCCTGTTCCTCCATATTTCCTCGTATTTGTATCATCAACCTGCCTGAACCTTTCAAAGATAATATCATGCATTTCCTGTGGAATACCAATACCCGTATCACGCACAAAAAATTCGATAAACGAATCAGTTCCGATATTTTTCAGGCTATATCCGAATTCAACAAATCCTTCATCGGTAAATTTAAGTGCATTTTCAATGAGGTTGGTCATGATCTGGCGTAGCCGGTTCCCATCGGTAAGTATCGAAAATTCTTTATCCTGGTTGCCGGGCAGGCAATTGAGGACAACATTGGTTTTGTTTGTTTTTCTTTTTACCTCATTTAAAGTGACGCTCAGGTTTGCGAGCAGTAAGTTAATCTGGCAATCTTTGATCTCAACCTTAATCTGGCCAGATTCGATTTTTGCAACATCAATGATATCGTCAATAATCCGCATGAGATCGGTTCCGCGTTCTTTAATGATGCGGATAAATTCATATCTTTCCTCATCAGAAATACCTGAATCGGATAAGAGGGTTGAGAATCCAAGAATTGCATTCATCGGGGTGCGGATCTCATGCGACATGTTCGACAGAAACGCCGATTTCAGTTTATCCGATTCTTCTGCCTTTTCCTTGGCTGCAATGAGGTTTTTCTCAATTCGCTTCCGGTCGGTTATATCACGATAGATGCCATAGGCCCCGCAGTTATAACCATTTATGCTAATGGGAGTGACCAGGAGCGATACATCGATGAGGTGCCCGTCCCTATGTTTGCGTTTTGTTTCAATTTCAGTAACGATGCCCTTTATAACATCTTCGGTAATCTTTATGGATTCCTCTCTTGCTGCCGGATTTGAGATGAGGTCATCAATATTCTTCCCCAGAATTTCGCCTTGATTATATCCAAACAGGTGTGAGAATTCCGAATTTGATTTGATCACATTACCCTTGTTGTCGATCATAATAATAGCTTCGGGGCTCCCTTCGAAAAGTTGATCAAGATAGGCTTTCTCATTCTGAAAGAGGTCTTCGGCGCCTTTGCGTGAAATTACGATGGCAATCTGATCGGCAACAAATTTCAGTAACTCAAATTCACGGATGGTATATTGTTCGGGATCGGTATAGCTTTGAACGGCAATAACGCCAATCACCTCATCGTCAACGATCAAAGGGACGCCCATCCAAACCAGCGACGGCGTGCCGATAATCTGGATCTGGCCGGTACGAGCCAGTTCTTCAATGATTATTTTTGTTGCCAGTAACGGAGTCCGGGTTTTTATCACATATCCTGTCATCGATTTGCCGGCAGGGAATGAAGCAAATTTATCTTTTGAATCAATCTGGAATGGCAAAGAAATCGTGTCGTTTTTTTTGTCATACATGGCAACATAAAAATTCTCCACATCGATAATCTTGCTCAGGTTGGCGTGAATGGATTTAAATACTTCATCAACATTGTTGGATGTATATGACGCCTTTGAGATTTCGAACAGCACTGACTGGATAAGTTCTGCATTTTTCTGATCGGTTATATCAGATATAAAGCCTTCGATCTGAATAAGTTCCCCGGCCTTATTGTATATCCCTTTACCTTTATCCCACACCGATTTTACTTTTTTATCAATGCCCTGAATGCGGTATTCAATCGTATACTGTTTAGTCGCCAGCAGTCCCTGCTGAATTTCATTCCATACCCGCTCCCGGTCGGCTTCGATAATAATATCATTAAATGATAATTTCTTGCTTCCAATCAGCTCATCAGGTGTATATCCTGTCATTTCATTACATCCGTCGCTGATAAACTCCATGGTCCATTCGCGATTGTTCTGGCAGCGATAAACCACTCCGGGCAGGTTGTCGAGGAGGTTTGCATACTGTCTTTTAGTTTCGGAAATATCCTCCAATCTCTTTTTTCTTTCCGAAAGATCCATAAAGGTCTCAATGTAAACGATCTCATCTCCCAGCTGGACCGGAACGGCTGATTTTAATATCGGGATTTCAATGCCCGATTTATCGACCAGTAAACATTCCGAGATGTCTGATGTTTTACAGCGGTCAACAATTGGGCAGCTGTCTTCGTCAAGATGGCAGATCCGGTCACGACAGGGAGTCATGAAAAGTTCATCTGCATTGGAGAATCCCATTATTTCAGCGCCACGGGAATTGATCATCCTGATTCGCTTATCCGCTCCCATGATCATGACCCCATAGGGGATTGCATCAAAAATAGTCTTTAGTTTTTCGAGTTGTTCTGATTGATAGCTCATGCGTGAATAAATTAATCAGGCTGGTTAAATGTATCGTCTTACATGGTGACAGTAGTATTCATATTCTTTTCCGAATCGTTCTTCAAGAAAAAACTCTTCGGATTTAATAATTTTATGATGGATAAAAATGCCATAGGCTGCAAAGGAGATATTGATTAAATCGGGGAAGTAGAGACAGGAACCGATGGCGATTAAAATTACAGCCAGGTAGATGGGATTTCTGCTAAACCGGTATATGCCACTGGTTTTTAATTTTGTGTGCTGATCCGGCAGCCCCACTTTAAGTGACTGTCCCAGGTCAATTACTGCAAAAGAATATATTAATGTGCCTGCCCATGCGATGCCTGTGGCAATCCATGAAAGAAATTCAGGAACCTGGATGTATCCGAGGTTAGGAAGTAATGCTTTGACAATAAATAAAGCCCAGCATGTAAAGATGGCTATTTTGCCGGAATAGAAATTAAATTTTTCAATGGAGGGATTGCCAAACAATCCATGATTGTCAGGTTTCAACAGGAAGGTCATTACCAGTAAAACTAATCCGCAGGTGGCGAATGCAAGTAAAACCAGGAGACTGTGAAGGGGCATCTGTTTTTTTTTGTAAATTTAATAAAAACCATGATTCGATTTACGATTTACTATATACGATATACGAATTGACTATATAGCATTTACCGGTGCGGGGTTTACCCGGGTGAATTAATTTGCCTACCTTTGCCATTCACCTCCTTTACCTATGTCTTCTGTATTACTGGTTGAAAATCTGGCCCGATCCTATGGCGAAAAGAACCTGTTTGAAAATATTTCATTTGTTCTGAGTCAATCTCACAAGGTGGCGCTGATTGCGCGTAACGGAGCCGGTAAGACCAGTTTGTTGAATATCATAGCCGGGCTGGAACCCTGTGATGCAGGAACCGTCACCATGTTTGAACGAGAATCGTTTGAATATCTTAAACAGGAGCCGGAACTGAATGCTGCCCTAACTGTTTTTGAAGAGGTGTATTCGCATTCAAACGAAATTCAGCAGGCAATTCTTAATTACGAACATGTTATAAAAGGTTCAAATAGGGAGGAAATTCAGCAGGCGATCGAGAAAATGGACGCCATCCAGGGGTGGGAGTACGAAACCCGGGTGAGGCAGATCCTGACACAGCTCAAATTACCTGACCTCGATCAGCGCATCGGAACATTGTCGGGCGGTCAGCGTAAACGCGTTGCCCTGGCTAAAGTACTTATAACGGAGCCCACATTTCTTATTCTCGATGAACCAACCAATCATCTGGATGTGGAGATGATTGAATGGCTGGAGGAATATCTTTCAAAAACAACCATTACCCTGCTGATGGTGACCCACGACCGGTATTTTCTCGACCGTGTATGCGATGAGGTATTGGAAATGGAGCATGCAGCCGTTTACAAATACAGGGGAAATTATTCCTATTTCCTTGAAAAGCAGGCTGAGCGTATTGAAAACCAAAACAAAGAGGTTGAAAAAGCGCAGAACCTGATGCGAACCGAACAGGAATGGATGCGACGAATGCCCAAAGCACGCACCACAAAGGCAAAGGCGAGGATCGACAGTTTTTTTGATTTACAGGAAAAAGCCTCAAACAAGGTATATGAGGAGCGGTTAAACCTGAACATTGAAGGAATCAGAATGGGTAACAAAATCCTGGAGATCAACGATATTTCATTTAGCTGGGGGGCACTACCGATCCTTAAAGGGTTTACGCATACCTTCAAACGGAATGAGAAAGTAGGGATTGTGGGAAAAAACGGTTCGGGAAAATCGACCTTCCTCGATATCATTACCGGCCGGTTGCAACCCCAGAAAGGTCATATACAAAAAGGGGAGACGATTCAATATGGTTATTACAAACAGCAGGGACTTATTTTCGATGATCAGACAAAAGTAATCGATGTGGTAAAGGAAATTGCCGAAGTGGTAAAACTCAGCAATGGGGATACCATCACAGCGGCAGCGTTTCTGAATTATTTCATGTTCCCGTATCCATCGCATTTTCAACCGGTTTATAAGCTGAGCGGCGGGGAGAAACGGAGGCTGTATCTTGTCACGGTACTGATGCGGAGTCCGAATTTCCTGATCCTGGATGAGCCTACAAATGACCTGGATATTCTTACGCTCAACGTGCTGGAAGAATATCTTGCTGCCTTCAACGGATGTGTTGTGGTGGTTACCCACGACCGGTATTTCCTGGATAAAATTGTTGATCACCTGTTTGTATTTGATGGGGATGCGGTAGTCAAGGATTTTCCCGGCAACTATACCCAGTATAAGATTTGGAGTGACGACCGGAAGCGGCGGGAGCAATTGCAAAAAAAGGTGGCGGTTCGTAAAGCAGAATCGGAACGACAGGTTGTTCCCTCCGGTGTAAAATTATCCTTTCGGGAGAAACGTGAACTGGAGGCCCTTGAGCAGGAGATTGCCCTGCTCGAGCATGAAAAAATGGACATTGAGGCTACACTCCAGTCGGGAACGTTGAATTCGGATGAATTGACAAAAAAGTCGGAGCGGTGGGCTGCGATCATTCCTGAGATAGAGGGTAAGACAGAGCGATGGATGGAACTGAGTGAACGCGACACGCAGGGCTGAAGCCATAGCTTTACCGAAAGATGCTTTGGGTGGTTTGTAAACGGGCTTTCAGTCTGATTGTGTTCAATCAAAAAAAAATATTAAATTTGCGCACCAAAACGCGGTAGTAGCTCAGATGGTAGAGCATCAGCTTCCCAAGCTGAGGGTCGTGGGTTCGATCCCCATTTACCGCTCCAATCTTACTTCACTAACTTGCACTGAAAAGCCCCGGATCACTAATGTTTCGGGGCTTTTTTACAGAGTCGGATAATTTGTTCCCGGACCTGTGCCGTGTTTTTCCACCAAAGGCCCTCAAATACTCATTTTTATTGGAAAAAAATTTATGAAAATCGGATAAAGCCATGGATAAAGATCATAAGATAAGTTGACTACCCCATCCACTTCCAACCCGGTATGAGCCGGATCGTTTTGCCCTCCTTTACAAACGAATCTTCCTGATCAAAAGTGATGATGGTTCCTTCTGTCAGGTTTAACTGGCAGATTGCTTCCAAAAGCCCTTCAACCTCACGCTTTTCATTTTGCTGTCCTACCTCCCACGAAACCTGGATGGCCTTAAAGGTATTTTTCTTTTCCCTGCAAATAAAATCACATTCCTTCTTGCCTTTAAAATACCATACCTCTTGCCCTGAGCGCCTGAGGTGCAAATAAACTGCATTCTCCAGCAATCTTCCCCGGTCGGGAGAACCGGACACGGAAGAGAAATTTACAAGTCCCTGATCGATGGCGTAGACCTTACGGGGGTTCCTTGCCTGTACCTTTAATGAAGTATCGTACCTTGGGACAAGAAACAACAGATATGCATCCGTAAGGTAATGCAGAAAATCCATTATGGACGATGCTGATCCTACCTCAAAGGTGTTCTTCAGATTGTTAAAAGATATCTCTTTCCCTGTATTACTGAGTAGAAATTGAACAACCCGCCGGTAAACCTCCTGGTTACGCAAATTATAACGTGAAAATATATCCCGAATAAGAATATCTGAAACAAGTGTTGAAAGTACCTCTTTATTCCCCATGTTAAGATATCCAGGAAATCCACCCTCTGAAATAAATGATGAAAATGAATCTGCAGCGGGAGCCAGATGACGATATGCCAGGAATTCATGGTATGAAAAAGGGAAAACCTCATAGTCAAGATGACGTCCGGTTAGTTTTGTCCCCAATTCACGGCTCAGCAAATTGGCATTTGAACCGGTGATAACAATTGTTTTTTTTCTGTCAATGGCATCTCTTACGAATCGCTCCCAGCCCGGAATGTTCTGAATTTCATCAAAAAATAAAATTGGTTCAATTCCTGTGAGTTCAGAAAAAAGCTCTTCGAGAATCCCGAAATCACTTACTTCAAATCCGGCTGTCCGGCTGTCCTCGAAATTAAAGTAGTTCAACGAACCATGCTGCCGCATAAGTTGTTTTAGTAATGTGCTCTTTCCCGATCGTCGCACTCCGGTTAGCAGGTAGGCAAAAGGGGGCAGAACTGAAAATTTGGCTAATTGTTCTCGGGGTATTTCCTTTTCCTCAGGATTCAGCCATTCCTGCTGTGAAAGTAAAATCGATTTTAATACATCTTTAAGCATGGTTTATTACTTTTATAACAGAAAGATAATTTATGTTACAAAAGTAAGATAATATATTTTAATAAAATAATATTCGATGCATGCGACACATCAGATAGAAATCAGAATTCAAACTACACTCTTAGATCTTTTTGACCTCATATTTGTAGCAAAGGGAGACCAGCTAAGAATTAGTCTTATGCCCGACATTCCTGAGTCGTGAAAATCTCCCAGGCAGCAACAGCTCGTTCGGTCATGCTTTCCATCATTGCTTTCTTATGGCCTCAAAGCCCCATGATGTCGGAAAACCCCAGCAGAAATAAGGCAAATCCAAGCAGCAGATGGCTCAATGATGGACCAATCAGGGTCATATGCCTGGAAAACAGCCATCCCCAAAGCAATCCCCCACCAAAGGCCACCATGGCAAAGAAGATTGAATAAAAGGTATGGAGGGCTCCAAACACCAGCGAGATAGAGACGATTGCCCAGAATTTCCGGTGGCGGACCAGGATAATCCGTTCGGCTGAACTTTGGAGCACACCGCGGAGGATAAACTCCTGCACCGGAGCGCTTACAAAATAGACCCAGAAAAAGGTGTTTTTGAATTCCGCTACTTTAATAAAAGATCTGCCCGGAAATTCTATCCCCTGCTGAATCAGCAAAACTTTCAGGCCAACCATAAAAACAACAATGATACAAGTGGCAATCAGCGCATCGGATGCCGATTTCCGGGCGTTAACGATGTTGACGCCGTAATCGGACAGCTTGTAACCATTTTTACGGATCAGGATGGTCATTATTATAACCTGACTGATTATAAACAAGTTACTAAACCATGGGACAATATTGATCCTGATTGATCCTGAGAGTTTAGGCTCATGAATGACTCCCAAAATAAAAATGAAAAAACTCATGCTGATGGCAAACCACAGCAACAGGCTCGATGCCACTTGTCGCAGTTTCATCGACTCTCTGAGCGCATCTGATTTTTGTTTCAATTGCCCGATGGTTTGCTGCAGGGCAAATTCGCGGGCCTCCACTTTCACCGACATCATGCCGAAGGCTTCCGCCAGATCAGCTATCCCGGCAGAATGGGTGGCCGGATCGGTGAGCCTGAAGATCTGATCAACATCGTTATATGATCCTTCCATGATCTTCCTGGCTTGGATTGTAATGGTATTGATAGCTTGTGATTGGTGTTCATCCATTGGCTAATGTTTTTGATTTCCATCCAGAAAAGATGCATAAAGCTGTATTCCGTCCATTGCACTCACCGGTGAAAAAGATCCTGTTATGAATTGTAACTCAAATTTACAGGTAAAAGTATTGTAAATTTGTTTCTCCACGGAAACTAAATGACTAACAATGACCGGAGAATTTCTTTTCCAACGAATCGCCGGGTGCCTCAACCTCACCAGTAAATACGAACTGGTTAACCGGATGGCCAGCCATTACATGACCCTGCACCTGCTCCGTCCCAATGGAACCTGGATGTCTCCCCTGTATAGTCATCATGTTCATGCCCTGTTACCCTCCTCCATCACCAGGGATGACGGGATCGCCTTGCTGAGGCGGATACGCGCAGCAACTCACCTTTAATCCTGATCACATCCTGCATCTTTATCCTGGGATTCATCCACGATGAATTCCTGTCGCATCTCCGGATGATGCAATTGATCACCCATTTTCCGGTGATCGAAATAATTTGTCTGGTGGCCATCAAGCACCTAATCAGGATCAGTAAATTGCATCTGAAAAATTTTGGTGTTACCCTCTCCGGATGGAGACGATCGGTGATGGAAGTCCTTTAGGTTTCTGCCGTGTTTATAGCTGTGCTGGCCATGATCAAAGATGTCATCGTTCAGCGCTCGCCCGGTGTATTTCATGAAAATAAGATCTTCGACTTCGGTTACTTCGCGATCACCTATGTCACCTATCAGCTGGTTGCTCCCCTGCAGGAATTCATTGGCAGAGGCGTTGTACAGGGCACCCTGGTAAACATTCTGGACGTCAGACACAAAGGATTAATTGCCATCCTGGTGACCACCTTTCTTTTCATCGCGATGCATATGACCCATTCGCTGAATCTGTCGATCGCCTCTTTTGCCACGGGTCTTACTCTGGGATGGATGTACAACCGCCATCAAACCATCATAGGGGTAAGCCTGGCTCATTAATGAGGACTGATCTCCATCCCGCTGACGCCGGTCTATTCGTGGTATCTGCTGGGATCTCCCTTTGCATGGGGATACTTTACATACCTCTCTCCCGTAATTTTTACAACCTTCAAAATTCTCCATCGCATGGTAACCCGGAAAGCTTACCGGGTGTATTTTTCGGTTCCTTTGACTGCACCACCGCTGATGGCGCCCGCAAAGGATTCCATCAGGATTCGCTCTTCCTGGGATGGTCCGGAAAAGGATTGCAACGGGTGCGTTCAATGCTGCGTGATGGCAGAATGTCAGTTGCTTGATCGCAAAACGAACCGATGCCTCCGTGACGGCTCATTTTACTGGCGGTACTTCCATTGCGGACGCTTCCCGGCATACCATTGGCAAATCGAATATTATGATTGTCCGAAATGGGAATGGACCGGGACGTAATGAAGAGAGTGACCTGTAGCACCAGGATAAGCGGTTTTTTGGGAAGATGCCGCGCATAAAGCTACCCCTGAATGAAGGAGTATTTATTGCAGTCAGCTTTAGCTGACCCCCGAATGAAGGAGTATTTATTGCAGTCAGCTTTAGCTGACTGTTAAAGGGATAATCAGGCAAGTCAGGGGCTTTAGCCCCATTGATCATACAGCAGTATGATTTTTTATATTGATGAGAGAAGCAGGAAATTGAAATAAATGGGGCTAAAGCCCATTGAATTGCATCAATATTAGACAGTTGGCTGAAGCCAACTGCAATAAATGGAAGTAGGAATAGTAATTTCTGATTTATGTCTAGCGCTGTTTTAACCCTTGATTCACATTATTAAGAAAAAACAGTTAAAAAAACGAATTTTATTCC
>Ga0247841_10009959_pt1 | contig 13102 bp, 19 predicted proteins | sample LaCruzMarch2015__2_FD_192410 | JGI IMG/M metagenome (GOLD analysis project Ga0247841, IMG submission 192410) | Freshwater microbial communities from meromictic Lake La Cruz, Castile-La Mancha, Spain - LaCruzMarch2015_18m | ecosystem: Environmental > Aquatic > Freshwater > Lake | place: Spain... | reverse complement strand
GAGTCCAAATCTGGATTCGGACAAAACCCCAGCAAAAGGAGACAACCCCATGGCAGACAAAGACAAGAAGACCCTCAACATTGAGAGAGACTGGGCTGCAGTCGTGGATGTCGTCACCGCCCTCGGCGCCAAGTTGCCGAATTTCAAGAGTGCAGACCTCGCGGTTGCCATGAACGAGAAATTCGGCTTCCATCGCGACCCCAGAGGCTACGGTCCATTCTCGAGAGCACTCCAAGACAGGGGCGTAATCAAGCGTCAGGAAGACGATACCTTCGCCCTCTGCAACCCGACAACGGCTACCCCGGCTCCGGCTGCTCCGCCCCCACCGCCTCCGCCTCCGCCGCCCGTTCAGCCCGTTGGTGCGCCACCCGCCGGCACGCCACCTCCGCCCGTCGGCGCTCCGACGGGACAAGTCGAGCTGGAAGACTGGATGAAGGACATTTTGGCTCCGCTGGCCAATCAACTCGAGATGGCGGAACGCGTCGAAGGGCAGGCTCGTCTCACATACGCGGTAGCAACCCAATTCGCCGATGCCATTCGCGGAGCGATCGAGAGCGCCAAGAATATGCTGGGGCTGAATCGGCCAGCCGCCCAGCCCTGAACCCAGGCTCAATTTGAGCAACAACCCTCCCAGGATTTGCGCCACGCGCAGTTCTGGGATTTTTTTTGCAAAAAATAATCTTCTACTCGCTTGCTTATTACAACAAAACATGCTATCATTAGCTATGGCAACATTTATTAGCAAAGAAAAATTTTTAGAAGAGCATAATAAGTTGTCGCCTTCTAATTTGCAGGCTACCTTAGCCATGCTTGACCGATTTCGCGAAGAGAAAAAACCGCTTATGAAAGATAACGGCTGGTGCTTGGATAAATTAAGAATTCCGTTTATTTCGTGGCTTACTGCTGTGCAAGAAAAATCGAATAAAAAAAACGGAAGATTAAACAAAAAAGAAATTTACCGAAATTACCCCGAAACACATTACGAATCATAAATAAACTTTAAAACAAAAATTCGTCCACGATGAAAGTCGGGACGAATTTTTTGTTGACAAAAAAAACAATCAAGAATAGTATAAAAATACCTTGCAGGTGATATAACCTTGGCAAGGGAGAAGAGAGACAAGGACAAATATGGAAGCAAACCTTTAACACAGCCTACAACACACAAAACACTCTACTTGCTTCCACCAGAATAGTCGCCAAACAAAAATGGCTGAGGCGAGATCCTGCATCGTTCTTGAAACCCGCCCGAATCTCTCTTCCCCCGCTCTTTCCCAACGTCCTTCGATATCGAATAGAAATAGGAGGTGCATCATGGCAATAAAATGCGACATTTGCAATCAAATGGTCTCTGATTATGGAGACCACGTAAGAAGCGAACATCCACTCACCCATGCGGAAGTCAGAGATCTTCTCGAAAGATACGAACAAGGGACGCTCGACTTGCCAACCGAGCAGAGGGTGGTTTGTCACCTAACATCATGTGACTCTTGCTCGGGCGAGCTTGCAGATCTACGTGATCGCGAGCACGTGGCCGACCACCTTCCGGTAATGGCAGAGTGAACTCTCCGGCCCCCAGATGCTTGGCTCTTCGGAACCAAGCTTTTTTTATTTTAAAACAATTTTTTGTGCTATAATAATAAAATGTTTTCATATATTACAGCAACAATTTTAGGAATAGTCGAAGGCTTTACAGAATTTTTGCCAATTTCTTCCACTGGCCACTTAATTCTTGTAAACCAGTTCATTTCATTTGATAAAGATTTCACTTTATTATTTGATATTGTAATACAACTTGGGGCAATTTTAGCTGTTGTTGTGCTTTTTTGGAAAAAATTATGGAACCTAAACATTTGGTATAAAACAATTATTGGAGTTTTGCCTGCCATAATTTTAGGAGCTTTATTTGCCGGCAAAATTGAAGAAAAATTATTTAATCCTTGGACAGTTGCAATTGCCTTACTTGTTGGTGGTATAATTATTTTGTTAATTGAAAAAACCCATTCGACAGGCTCAGGCCAAAGCAAAATAAACTCCATAAAAGATTTAAGTTTTAAAACAGCTTTTTTTATTGGTCTTGTGCAATGTTTATCCATGATTCCGGGCACTTCCCGATCGGCCTCAACAATAATTGGAGCTATGATTTTTGGCGCTTCGCGTGTAGTTGCCACCGAATTTTCTTTCTTTTTAGCAATTCCCACAATGGTTGCAGCTTCAGCTTACAGCTTGTTTAAATACCGCGATTTGTTAAGCATAAGCCAACTTTCTGTCTTAGCAGTTGGCTTTATTGTGGCTTTTGTTGTAGCATTAATGGTAATAAAGTTTTTAATCAGTTACGTACAAAAAAACAATTTCAAAATTTTTGGTTATTACAGAATTATTTTAGCAATATTAATTATTATTTATATTTTATAATATGATAAAACTTACAGATGAAGTTTTCGAGAAAGAGGTTAACGGCCAAGGTGATAAATTTGTCTTGGTGGATTTCTTTGCAACTTGGTGCGGACCATGCTCAGTTTTAGGTCCAATTTTAGAAAAGCTATCAGGGAGCTTTACGGACAAAGTTGTTTTTATGAAAGCCGATGTTGACGACGTCCCTCAAAACGCCCAGAAATTTGGAGTTGATAAAATTCCAATGGTTGTTTTATTAAAAAATGGAAAGCAAGTTAGTAATTTCGTTGGTTTAATACCTGAAAATTCAATTAAAGATTGGATAGAAAATACTATTAAATAAAAAAAATATGAAACTTAATCCTGATAAAAAAGTAGTTGAAAGAATAATGGCCGGTCTTGATGCAAACCAGAAAAAATACGGACAAAGATATTGCCCTTGCAGGAGGGTTTCTGGAGACAAAGAAGAAGACGCTAAAAAGATTTGCCCATGCTTTTGGTGCAAAGAAGAAATTGAAAAAGACGGAAAATGTTTTTGCGGTCTCTACGTAAAATAAAAATATGCTAACAGATGAAGTAAAAATTACTGTAACAGCTGGACACGGCGGAAAAGGCCTGGTGGCTTTTAGCAAAAACGGACTTTCCTTGGGTCCAACGGGTGGAAACGGCGGTCCTGGCGGAAATGTTTTTATTGAGGGGGTAGCTGACATGAGTGCCTTAAGACAGTTTCGTTTTAAAAAAGATTTTCAGGCAGAAAACGGAGAAAATGGAAAATCATCTCTTAACGACGGCCACAGGGCAGACGACTTAATTTTAACTGTTCCGGTTGGAACAGTTTGCCACAATTTGACACGCAAGGAGGACATTGAAATTACCAAAATTGGCCAGCGCGAATTAATTGCAAAAGGCGGAAAGGGTGGAAAAGGAAACTGGTTTTTTAGGTCCTCAACAAACACCAGCCCAAAACAGGCTCAACCAGGAATTCCGGGAGAAAGCTTTGAATTGCGCTTAGAATTAAAACTAATTGCCGATGTTGGATTTGTTGGTCTGCCAAATTCAGGAAAGTCCAGTTTGCTTAACGAGTTGACCAACGCTAAAAGTAAAGTTGCAAACTATCCTTTTACAACCCTAGAGCCAAATTTGGGCGCCCACTACAGTTTAATATTAGCTGACATTCCTGGGCTTATTGAGGGCGCTTCAACCGGCAAGGGCCTTGGCATGAAATTTTTACGCCATGTAGAGCGTACAAAAGTTTTGTTTCACCTTATTTCGGCTGAATCTTTAAATCCCCTACAAGATTATAAAACTGTCAGAAAAGAATTAGAAAATTATGGAGACATGCTTTTAAAAAAGCCCGAGCACATATTTTTAAGCAAAAGTGATGTTGTTGATAAAGACACTATTTCAAAAATAAAAAAAGATTTTAAAAAATTAAAAAAGATTATCACACCAATTTCAATAATTGACTCAGACAGCATTGAAGGAATAAAAAAAATACTAAACGCCATAGCCTCTGAAAAAACCGCCTAAGGGCGGTTTTTTGTTTGACAATAAGGTAAATATATGTAATACTATTTATATTGCTACAAAGTGTTTCCCAACGGCCCTTTAACAAGGAGACTACAAGATGACAGGTCAAATGACAGTAAGGTTTGAGAAAACCAGTGGTCAAGATGTTTTGGCTAGAACACTCAGCGAAGAAGACTTCTTCGTGACAACAGATGGCAGAGTTTTCTCTTCTTTCCGTGTGTGCGCTGGTGGCCCCAATGGAGGTAAAGTCTTTGCTTTTCCGGTTCCAGACGATGGTCGTTTCGCGTTCCGTGGCGAATGTCAAGAAGTTGGAGCCAACGAAACGGTTCGCAAGGTCAACCCCGGATCACTCAAAATTATCATCGTCCAATAGACGGGAATCCCCCGCCTCGCGAGCCCTGGCACTACGCTGGGCTTTTTTATTGCAAAAGTTATTGCCCTATATTTATGTTTTGTGGTAAAATTATACAATAACTTAAAATTATGGATTTAACATCTTTAATAGAAATAGTTGTAGTCATTGTTGTTGCTTACTTTTTTATAAGATTTATTGTAAGTCCGTTTATTAAAATAATACTGGGAGTTTTAGCTTTTTTAATTTTAATTTACCTTTTGCAAAGATTTCTTGGTTTTAACTTTGACAAAGTACTGGCCGACCTTGGAGTATCTTCATTTTTAAACAAGTGGGGTCTGAATATTAATTGGATTTTAAACCCCATAAATTATTTCATGAATTATATAAAAAATTTCATAGATCCAATTTTACAAAACATTATTAAAAAATAAAAAAATGGTAATTGTAGGAGACGCAATTTTAGCAGTAGTAAATTTTTTGGTTTTCCCAACCTGGCATTTAGTTATTCTTTATATACTTTTACTTTTATTAATTGCCTGGTCAATACTTAAATCAATGGGATTTTAAAGGTCGTAAAAATAGAAAATAAAAAATAAACTATGTTATCAAATTATTTAGCAGAAATTTGGGGAATCTCTATTGTAGTGTTCTCCTTTGCCCTTCTTGTTAAAGAAGCGCATTTAAAAAGGCATTTTGCCTCGGCCCAAGATGATGATAAATTATTTTGTTGGGGAATTGTAACTTTTGTAATTGGTCTTGCAATGGTTTTATCTCACAACACCTGGGTAAAAAACTGGCAGGTTGTTATAACAATTTTTGGCTGGGCCTCACTGTTAAAAGGGTTGGCTATATTGTTTGTCCCAGAAATAATGAAAAAGTGGGCAAAGAGATTTGAGAATGCCAAGTTTGTTCCGTATGCTTTGGTTGTTGCGCTTATTATCGGACTTGCACTAACATACTTTGGTTTTACCGCATAACTATTAAAAAATCGCCCCTTTTGTGGGGCGATTTTTTTGTTTTAATAGTAATCTCTTACTTTTTTGAGTTCTTTATGTTTGCGCAATTTTTCTAAAGCCTTAGCCTGTATTTGACGAATTCTTTCACGGGTTACTCCAAATTCCTCCCCTGTTTCTTCAAGCGTATGCATTACGCCGTCATCCAAACCAAACCTCATTCCTAAAATTTTTAACTCACGAGGAGTAAGTTCACTGGAAATTTCTTTCAATCTTTCCTTCAAAAGTTTTCTGGCAGCCTCGGTGTTTGGAGCAATTGTTTTGTCATCTTTTATGAACTCGGCCAAAACAGAATCTTGTTTATCTTTGTCTTCTCCCACCGGAGTTTCTAGTGACACCGCTTTTTGAGCAATTTTTCTTATATGGTGAACCTTATCAACTTCCAAACCCATTTCAGCAGCAATTTCTTCAGCTAAAGGTTCGCGTCCTAATTCCTGCAAAAGATTTTTTCTAACTTTTGTATACTTTGAAATTGTTTCAATCATATGCACTGGAATTCTAATAGTTCTGGCTTGATCGGCCAAAGCTCTTGTAATTGACTGCCTAATCCACCAAGTTGCATATGTTGAAAATTTGTAGCCCTTTCTCCAATCAAACTTTTTAACTGCCTTAAAAAGTCCCAAATTACCTTCTTGTATTAAATCTAGCAAAGTTAAATTTGGTGAACGCCCCACGTATTTTTTAGCAATAGAAACAACAAGCCTCAAGTTTGCCAAGGCTAATCTATTTTTTGAATCTTCGTCGTCTAATTCAATTTTTTTAGCCAATTCTTTTTCTTCTTTGGCCGATAAAAAAGCCGATTTACCAATTTCTTTTAAATAAATCTGTATTGGATCAATTTTACCAATAAGCGCCTTTTTTGCTTTTGCAGATCCTTTTGCTCCTTTTTTTGGTTTTGTTTCTAAAAATTCTTGCACTTCTTTTACTTGCACCCCGCGATCTTTAAAATCATCATAGACTTTTTCTAAACCCTCTATGTCATGCTCTATTTTTGGAAAAGCATATAAAATTTCCGAGGTCGTGACAAAACCCCTTTCTTCACCTTTTTTTAAAAGCGCATCCAACTGCACCTGGTCAATAACAGACTTCTTAGAAACCCTCTCTATCTTATGGTGAACTTTTTTGGCTTTCTTTATTTTTTTAATTTTTTTGGTCTTTTTAACTTTCTTTATTTTTTTCTTCATATGTTTTTATATTTTTTGATGCAATTCTTTTGCCTTTTTATCAAACTCTTTAACTAACTCGTCTCTTTTTTGTTCGTCGCCTTCAAGCTTTACTGCCCCAGAAAGCTGACAAAGCCTATTCCTCAATTCTATATCTTTTAACTGTAAAAGGCAAAGCTGTATCTCTTCCTCGCCATCTTCCTCATAGTCAACCTCTGCTTTTAACGCTAACGTATCAAACAATTCTTTATACTCATCTTTTTTTATATCGGCAAAAATTGCCTGTGTATCGTTCCCTCTTTTTTGAGCGCTGTCCTTTATATTTTCTATTAAATTTCTGGTTTTTTCACAAAAAAGACAATGATGGGCCCCTTCAATTAAATTTAAGTTATTTGGGTCTTTCAAAACCAGAGAAACAATTTTATCTTCAATTAATTTTTTCCTACCTTCGGCCGAAAGATTATTTTTTTCTGACACAACATTGTTTTCATTTTTTGCCTGCCCAGAACCAAAATCATTTTGGTGAGGGGTATTTTTTAATTCCTCCAAAACTGCTGTTTGGCTCACTCCCAATTTCTCTGCTAATTTTTGCGCCCAATGAGACTGTTCAATTTTATTCTGCAATCTTTTTATTGCCGGCAAAATAATTTTACCTATTTCTTTTTTATCCTTTGGATTATTTTTATCTAATTTAGCAAAAGCAGAATCAAAATAAAAATCCATTATTGTCCTGGCATTCTTTACAGAGTCTTCCCAATTTTTTGGATTCTCTAAAATAATTTCTGCCGGGTCTTTAGCGCCAGAATATGTATCTACAATTTTTATGTTAAAACCTTGCGATTCTGCCAAGTTAATTCCTCGTTTTGTAGCAGTGTCTCCGGCAACATCCATATCAAAAGACAAAAGTAAATTGTCTGTATACCTTTTTAAAAGGCTTAAATGTCTTTGAGTAAGAGCTGTCCCGGAAACTGCAACTGTATTTTCAAATCCTGCTTGGTGACACATTATTGTGTCTGTCTGCCCTTCAGTTAAAACGCATTGATTGTTTTTCCTTACCGCCACCTTTGCAAAATTCAATCCATAAAGGACATTACTTTTGTCATACAATATTGTTTGAGGTGTATTTATATATTTTGCTGTTTCTTTGTTGTCGGCATCTTTAAACACGCGGGCGGTAAAACCAATTGGCTGAGAATTTAAATCAAAAATAGGGAAAATAATTCTTCCACGAAACCTGTCATAAGGATTATTGCCTTTTTCCGATTGTACTGCCAAGCCAGCTCTTACAATTTCTTCCCTTGTGTATCCCCTGCCCACTAAAAAATCTGACAAACCTTGCCATGTGTCGGGCGAATATCCAATACGCCATTTTTTTATACTTTCTTCTTTAATCCCTCTTTTTAGCAAATAGTCTTTCGCTTTTATTCCCCACTCGCTATTACCAAGTTGTTTTTCAAAAAAAGAGCAAGCCAAATCACAAATTTCGTATAATTTTTTTCTTTCACTTATTACCTGCGGATTTTCTCTTTTTAATTCAACTCCGGCTTTATTTGCCAATAATCTTAAAGCATCTCCAAACTCAACCCCTTCAATTTCTTTTATAAATTCAAAAATATCTCCACCCTTCCCACACCCAAAACATTTCCACATTTGCCGACTTGGCGAAACAAAAAATGATGGCCCCTTTTCGGAATGAAAAGGACAAAGCCCGCGGTAATTAATGCCGGTTTTTGAAAGTTTTACATAACTTCCAACAATATCAAGTACATTGAGTTTATTCTTTATCTCGTCAACTTGAGAATCCATAATCGGCTTTATATTACCACTAATTGCTTATAATACAATTTTTATATCCTCAGCTATTTTTCTGAATTCCTCGTCGGTTGGTTTTGGAGATATTTTTTGACTAGGAAAACCACCCAAGCCATCACCAGCTTTCCTTGGCATTATGTGTATATGAGCATGAGGAACGTCTACTCCTATTATACCTTGTCCAACAAAATCTGTATCAAATTTTTTTCTGAGACCATTTGCTACTAATTTTGCTTTCTGCATTAAAATTGTAAAATCAACATCTTCTAAATCCCAAACCCATTTAACATGCTTTTTAGGTATTATTAAGGTGTGCCCAACAACAACCGGATTATTATCTAAAAACGCCAAAACATTATCATCTTCATAAACCTTATAAGTTGGAATTTCTCCTTTTGCAATTTTACAAAAAACACAATCTTCCATATATTTAGCGAGGCAACGAACTTTTTGAAGGCCTCAGAGACACGAAGTGCCTGATAGCCGAAAAAAGTTTGTTGCCGAGCGATTACTTAACTCTATAAGTAAGATTTATTGTTACGTTTATTTCCTGTTGGCCGGGCTCTATTGTTGGAGCTGGTGCTGAGTCAGTTGCTCCACCCATTCCGGCTGATTTTTCATACATCATTGGATATGAATTATAATTTTCGTACACATTGACCAATTTACCTAATTTTATACCCGATTCTTTAGCTAAATTATTAGCATTTGCTTTTGCTTTCTCAATTGCCTTTGCCCTAGCTTGTTCTCTAAATTGCTCGGGGTTATCAATTGTGAATTGTAAATCACCAACCAAATTTGCACCTTTAGCAGTTGTCTGTCCTAAAACATCTCCAATTTTTGTAAAATCTCTTATTTTTACCTGAATGCTTTGTTCGAGTATATAACCCTCAAAGATTCTACCCGAATATTGAGTATAGTTATAATTAGGCAATAAACTATAATTTGTTGTTTGAATATCTTTTTCTTCAATTTTTAATGCCTTCACAGCCTCTATCACGGCATTCATTACCTCTGTATTCTTTTTAGTCACATCTGCAACTGTCAATCCACTTGTTTTAGTGCCCAAATTAACTATTGCTATATCTGGTTTGGCATAAATTTTTCCTTGCCCGGAAACTGTAATCTGATTTTGATTTTGAAAATCAATGGCTCTATTTTGCAAAATCATTTGCCCCACGAAAAATACCAAAACGCCCACAACTAAAACAGCCAAAAGCATAAACGCCTTATTTAACAACTTTGTTGTTTGTTCTTCCATGTTTCCTAGAACCTGGCATTATCCTCCAGGCCCCTAATTAATTTTTATAATAAAAATAAATAATCCATGTCTAATAAATTCGCTGCATTCCAAAATACCATTGACACCAATTTACTTCCCCTTTTGGACCCATAGCTGTGTCACAATGATAAAATGGAACAAAATCAAACAATCCAAGTGCAAAATAAATCACGCCAAGTAAAAATAAAATTAAGAAAAACCACAAAATATTTTTTAACATAATAAAATTATGTTTTACTTAAATTTTAATAATAAAAAAGTGCTTTGGCGGAGGAGGTGAGACTCGAACTCACGGGCCCCTTTCGAGGCACGCCTTTTCCCGCCCGCTGGCGGGACCCCGCCAAAGGCGGTGGCCAGACCTTATAAATAATTCCTCCGCGGAGGAGGTGAGACTCGAACTCACGGGCCCCTTTCGAGGCACGCCTTTCCAGGGCGTTGTAATAGCCACTATACGACTCCTCCGCGCAAGAATTATTTATGATTTATTAATTTACGAAACGCTTCCCCTCCCTTATAGCTTTTAATTTGTTTCTCTCTAAACCACGCGACCTTTTTATCAATACAATTTTCTGAATAAACTAGTTCCCAAGGACCCTTATTTTTAGTAGATATATTTTTATTACCGTTATGATCAAAAACCCTTTTTAGTACATCCTCTGTCATACCAATATAATAACGGCTATTCTTCTTGCTATAAATTATATAAACTGAATACATTTATTTTGATTGCCTTTTCCCGCCCGCTGGCGGGACCCCGCCAAAGGCGGTGGCCAGGGCGTTGTAATAGCCACTATACGACTCCTCCGTATCTATCTAACTTTACCTTAAATCTCCATTCCGCGCAATATTTTAATACGTTCTTCAATCGGCGGGTGAGTACTAAATAATTTGGCAAACCAATGAGTTTTTTGCTGGCCCTTGTATGGCGAATCAATAAATAAAGAAGCTGTGGCGTCGTTGGTAATTTTCATTGGAGTTGGGTCTGAAGAAATTTTTTCTAAGGCTCGTGCCAAACCTTCAGGAAACCTTGTAAGCAACGCTCCGTCGGCATCAGCCAAAAATTCTCTTTTTCTTGAAATGGCCAATTGCACCATTGTAGCAGCAATTGGAGCCAAAATAGCTGCAACAATTCCTAAAATTAATAAAATTGCTCCGGCATTTCCTCTGTCGTTGTCGGATCTTCTATGGCCACCAAAAAAACTTATTCTCATAAATATGTTAGCTAACATTGCCACAACTCCCGCCAAAACCGCCACAACAGTAGAAAGAAACATATCTTTGTTGCCAATGTGCGAAAGTTCGTGCGCCAAAACTCCCTGCAATTCTGTTTTATCCAGCCGGTTTAGAAGCCCTTGTGTTACACAAATTATAGCGTGCTTTTTATCTCTGCCGGTTGCAAAAGCATTTGGTTGCATTTCCGGAATAATATAAATTCCTGGCAATGGGAGTCCTGCTGTAATGCAAAGGTTTTCAACAACATGGTAAAGCTCCGGATTTTTATTATGTTCTATTGGGACCGCTCTATACATAGACAACACAATTTTGTCAGACCACCAATAGCTCCCAAAACTCATAAAAACGCTTAAGAATATGGCAAAATATAATATAGAGTCACTATTTAATAAATACGAAAATAGCCAACCTAAAACTATTATAAAGACCAAAAACCCAGTTAATAAAAACCAGGTTTTTCTAGTATTAGAATCTGCCTGAGTATATATACTTGGCATAATTTAGAACTTTACTGCAACTGGCTGTTTTTCGGCTTCATTTGCTGTCTGAAATAATTCCATTTGCTTAAAACCAAAAATGTTAGCTATAACGTTATCTGGAAAACTCTCAATTTTAATACTAAGGTCTCTGACATTTGTGTTATAAAATCTACGAGCTGCCTGAATTTTGTCTTCTGTGTCTGTTAATTCTCTTTGCAACTCTAAAAAGTTTGTAGAAGCCTTTAAATCGGGGTAACTTTCGGCTACAGCAAATAAGCTCTTTAAGGTACTAGAAAGGGCGTTTTCAGCTTCTCCCTTGTCCTTTAACCCTGTGGCGCTCATAGCAGCAGTTCTGGCTTGGGTTACATTCTCAAACAACTGTTTTTCGTGAGCTGCATAACCTTTTACAATTTCTACCAAATTTGGAATTAAGTCGTACCTTCTCTTGAGCTGAACATCTATATCTGCCCAAGCTTCTTTGGCTCTGTTCTTTAAAATAACTAATCCGTTAAAAGCCGAAATAATCCAAACAACTGCAACGACTACTATAGCTAATATTGCCCATGAGATTATACCCATTTTATTTTGGCAAACTATCAATCATACCCTTTATATAAGGGTGCTGTATGATAAATTTGTAATTAATTAATTTAATTAACATTAAAAAATCTGTTAACTCTGACCTAAAACCCTCGGGTCCGGAAAAAACTTCCCACAATTCTGAAACAATATTTTTTGTATATTTGTTTAAAATCTCATAATCAGACTTATTTTTCAAATAATTTATTATTTGCTTAAACTCTCCCCTATCCAACCAAATCCCCTCACACATTTTGCAAAAATCAACTTTGGTTTTTGCTTCGTCATATTTAATTTCTTGCAAACCTGCTCTGCAAACAGGGCAATATTTTCCGTGACCCAAGGGGTACCCCGAAACACAAAATTTTGCTTTATCTCTCCATAAATCAACATCAACCCAATTTAATTCTTTATCTTTGTCATCTTTAGCTAAGCGCAACTCGTCTTTATCAAACCAAACACCCAAACACTTGGGGCAGTAATCAACCTCAATATTATGAAACAAAACCTTTTCTAATTGTTCGTTATCATTTGGGCAGTTCATTACCTATATATTACATAAAAAACTATGTAAATACAAGTATAAAAAAAGGGAGTCCTCGTGAACTCCCTGTTTGACTCGCAGTTCCCCGCAAGCCCCTCTCCGTCTAAGCCTTTTTCTTCGGTGGCCCATTTTCGATAATTTCCATAAGCACTCCTACCGGCACCGGCTTGTTCAGAAAATTATGGGCCTTGTGCCTATTTGGCTCAGGGTTGCCACTCACCAAGATAATGTGCGTTCCTTTGCAGGATTGCTCAATCATCTCAGCCAGCTTCACGCCATCTGTCTCCCCCGGCATGTTAACGTCGCTGATCACAATATCGGGTTTTTCAGCAAAACGCTGTATCACCCTCCATGCACTATCCCCACACTCCGCGTGAACGATTCTCGCCTTTGGGCGTCGTGTTTTGATTACCCCACTTAGGGCTACACGAGATACTGCGTCGTCGTCGACAATCAAAATCAACTTCATCTCATAACCTCTCTAACCAGATTGCTGGTTTTCAAAGGGCTGTTTAGACACAGTACCATAATATACCAATTTTTCACCATTGTCAATAGCAACCGAAAAGAGGGCTTCTGCCCTCTTTTTTGAATGACGTCCTCCTCGGACTCAAAAAATCCGCCCGTTAGGCGGATTTTTTATCGTCCGAGGTTTCCTTTAAATCTCATTCGAATTCACCAGTTAAATCAATTCCACGGTCAAAGGCATTCTGTCTCT